>Ga0224502_10000078_pt1 | contig 26412 bp, 21 predicted proteins | sample SF_Oct11_sed_USG_5_FD_169104 | JGI IMG/M metagenome (GOLD analysis project Ga0224502, IMG submission 169104) | Sediment microbial communities from San Francisco Bay, California, United States - SF_Oct11_sed_USGS_13 | ecosystem: Environmental > Aquatic > Marine > Sediment | place: USA... | reverse complement strand
ATGAAACCACTGCGCAAGTTCCTCGACAGCATCGAGCCGCTCTTCTCGCGCGGCGGCCGCTTTGAAAAATTCGAGGCCATCTACGAGATGGTGGATACGCTGTTCTTCACTCCTGCCGACGTCACCAGGGGTTCGCCGCACGTACGCGACGCGATCGACCTCAAGCGCGTCATGATCATGGTTGTATTCGCCGCGACACCCTGCGCGCTTATCGGCATGTGGAACGTCGGCTTCCAGGCCAATTCCGCCATGGCCTCACTCGGTATCGAGTGGATCGATGGCTGGCGCGGTTCGATGCTGGCCCTGCTGGGCGCCGGCTACGACCCGGGAAGCGTGTACGACAACTTCATACATGGCCTGCTGTACTTCCTGCCGATCTATATCGTGACGATGGCGGCCGGCGGCTTCTGGGAAGTCCTGTTCGCGAGCGTCCGCAATCACGAAGTCAACGAAGGCTTCTTCGTCACCTCGTTCCTGTACGCGTTGATACTGCCGGCAACGACGCCGCTGTGGCAGGTCGCGCTGGGAATCAGCTTCGGTGTCGTCATCGGCAAGGAAGTATTCGGCGGCACGGGCAAGAATTTCCTCAATCCGGCACTGGTAGGTCGTGCGTTCCTCTACTTCGCCTACCCCGTGCAGCTCTCGGGCGACGCGGTATGGGTGCCGATCGACGGTTACACCGGGGCGACCGCGCTCGCAGTCGCCGCAAACGAGGGCATGTCCGGGCTGCTCGCCAGTGGGCTCACGTACTCGCAGGCGTTCATCGGCCAGATGGAGGGATCGCTGGGCGAGACCTCGCTTGCCGCATGCCTCTTCGGCGCCGCCATGCTGATATACACGCGTATCGCGTCCTGGCGCATTATCGTCAGCGTGTTCGCGGGAATGATCATCCCGGCGCTGCTCTTCAGTAGTGGCGATTCGTCCAACCCGATGATGACGATGCCGTGGGAGTGGCACATCGCCGTTGGCGGCTTTGCTTTCGGCGCGGTGTTCATGGCAACGGACCCGGTCAGCGCGCCCGACACCATGCTCAGCCATATCATCTTCGGCCTGTTGATCGGCGTGTTGACCTGGGTTATCCGCGTCATCAACCCGGCGTTCCCGGAAGGCATCATGCTCGCGATTTTGCTGGGCAATATATTCGCGCCGCTGATCGACTATTTCGTTATTCGTGCAAACGTCAGACGCAGGGTGAAGCGCAATGCCTGACGAGAAAAAAACCGGTTTTTCAAGGGACAGCATCAGTAACACGCTGGTTGTCGCGATCGGCGTCAGCCTGGTGTGCTCCGTTCTTGTCTCCTCCGCAGCCATCGTGCTGCGCCCGCTGCAGGAAGCAAACCAGAACGAGTTCCGGCAGCGAATCGTCCTCGAGGTGGCCGGGCTCTATGATCCCGGCGTCCCGGTCGACGAGCAGTTCGGCAACATCGAGACGCGCATTGTCGATCTCGAGACCGGGCAATACGTCGAAGACGTGGACCCGCAGAGTTTCGATGCCGAAGCAGCGGCGAACGAGCCCGGCCTGGGCGTAGGCATACCGAAGGACCAGGACATCGCCAAGATCGGCCGCCGCGCCGTGTATGCGCCGGTCTATATCGTCATGCAAGACGGCGCGCCGCAGCAATACATCCTCCCGGTACGCGGCAAGGGGCTCTGGTCGACGCTTTACGGTTACCTGTCGGTCGAGCCGGACGGCAACACGGTCAGCGGCCTGCGCTTCTACGAGCACGCCGAAACGCCCGGGCTCGGCGACCAGATCGAGAAGGAACCCTGGCTGGCGCAGTGGCCGGGCCAAAAGCTCTATGACGAACAGGGCGAGCCGCGAATGGAGGTCGTGCGCGGGCAGGTGCAACCCGGACCCGCGGCCATCCACCAGGTGGATGGCCTGTCCGGGGCCACCCTCACCGCTAACGGCGTGACCTATCTAATCAGGTACTGGATCGGCTCTCACGGCTTCGGTCCATATCTCGCGAGAGTTTCGAGCGAGGCGAATGACAATGGCTGAAACACGCAAAATCATCCTGGACCCGGTTGTCGATAACAACCCGGTGATGCTGCAGGTGCTCGGCATCTGTTCTGCACTCGCGGTAACGACCTCCCTGCTGCCGGCACTGCTGATGTGTATCGCGATGACCAGCGTAGCCGCCTTGTCTGGCGCGGCGATAAGCGGCATTCGCACCCGCATCCCGAACAACATCCGCATCATCGTGCAGATCACGATCATCGCCTCGTTCGTTATCGTCGTTGACCAGTTGTTGAAGGCGTATGCCTTCGAGACGTCGAAACAGCTCTCGGTCTTCGTCGGCCTGATCATCACCAACTGCATCATCCTCGGTCGCGCCGAGGCGTTTGCGATGAGTAACGGCGTGGGTTTGAGTTTTCTCGACGGCATCGGCAACGGGCTGGGCTACAGTGTGGTGCTGCTCGCAGTCGCGACGCTGCGCGAACTGTTCGGCGCCGGCAGCCTGTTCGGCGCCCAGATCCTGCCGCTCACGTCCAATGGCGGCTGGTACGAGGCCAACGGCCTGATGCTCCTGCCGCCGAGTGCCTTCTTCATCATCGGGCTACTGATCTGGGCGGTGCGTACCGCAAGGCCGAAGCAGGTCGAGAAGCCTGAATACCAGATCCACGAAGTACATCGTACCGAGGTGCTCTGATGGAGCTATATTTCAACCTGTTCATCCGCGCAGCGTTTGTCGAAAACCTTGCGCTGACGTTCTTCCTCGGCATGTGCACGTTCCTCGCGATCTCGAAGCGCGTCGATACTGCACTCGGACTCGGTCTTGCGGTGATGGTCATCCAGACCATTACGGTGCCGGTCAACTACCTGATCTATAGCTACCTGCTGAAGGACGGCGCGCTTGCCTGGGCGGGACTGCCGGACGTCGACCTGAGTTTCCTGGGACTGGTTTCGTACATCGGCGTCATTGCGGCACTCGTACAGATCCTCGAGATGCTGCTCGACCGCTTCGTGCCGGCGCTCTACAACGCGCTCGGCATCTTCCTGCCGCTCATTACCGTTAACTGTGCGATCCTCGGCGGCACGCTGTTCATGGTCGAACGGCAGTACAACTTCGGCGAGAGTGTGACCTTCGGCATCGGCAGCGGCTTCGGCTGGGCGGTCGCGCTGGTCGCATTGGCCGGGATCCGCGAGAAACTCCGTTACAGCGACGTGCCGGACGGCCTGCAGGGCCTCGGGATAACCTTCATCATTGCCGGCCTGATGTCGCTGGGCTTCATGGGTCTGTCGGGGATTCAGCTTTGAACGCCACGATAGCGACCCAGGTCATCCTTGGAATGTCGCTGTTTACGGCGATCATTCTCGTACTCGTGTTCATTATTCTCGCGGCGCGCTCGCGCCTCGTGGCGAGCGGCTCTGTGAAGGTCATCGTCAACGACGACCGCGAACTCGAAATACCGGTCGGCGGCAAGCTGATGCAGGGGCTTGCCGAGCAAGGCATTCTCATCGCGTCAGCCTGTGGCGGCGGCGGTACCTGCGGCCAGTGCAAAGTCCAGGTCCTGTCCGGTGGCGGCGCGATCCTGCCGACCGAGACATCGGTAATCAACAAACGCGAAGCGGCTGAGCATTACCGGCTCTCCTGCCAGGTTGCCGTCAAACAGGACATGAAGGTACGCGTCCCCGACGAGGTCTTCGGCGTCAAGAAATACGACTGCGAGGTCGTCTCCAACGACAATGTCGCAAGCTTCATCAAGGAATTCGTAATCCGGCTGCCGGAGGGCGAGGAAATGGATTTTCGCGCCGGCGGCTATATCCAGATCGAGTGTCCGCCGCACGACCTCAGCTACAAGGATTTCGATATCGACGAAGAATTCCGTAGCGAGTGGGACCATTACAAACTCTGGCGTTACGAATCCCACGTCAAGGAAGCAACGCAGCGCGCTTACTCCATGGCGAATTACCCGCTGGAGAAAGGACTTATCAAACTCAACGTACGCATCGCGACGCCACCCCCGGGCGACGACAAGATCCCGCCCGGCATCATGTCGTCGTATATTTTCGGCCTGAAGCCGGGCGACAAAGTGGTCGTCTCCGGCCCGTTCGGCGAGTTCTTTGCCAAGGACACCGATAACGAGATGGTATTCATCGGTGGCGGCGCCGGCATGGCACCGATGCGCTCACACATCTTCGACCAGCTGAATCGTATTCATTCGAAACGCAAGATGAGTTTCTGGTACGGAGCGCGCAGCTTCAGGGAAGCATTTTACGTCGAGGAGCTGGACGAGCTGGCCGACAAGAACGATAACTTCGAATGGCACCTGGCACTGTCCGAGCCGCTGCCCGAAGACAACTGGGAAGGCTACGTCGGCTTTATCCACAAGGTGCTGCTCGATGAGTACCTGTCAGAGCATCCCGCGCCTGAAGACTGCGAGTACTATATCTGCGGTCCGCCCATGATGAATTCGGCGGTTATCGGAATGCTCGAAGACCTCGGAGTCACGCGCGACCACATCTTGCTGGATGATTTCGGCGGGTGACCTTTATGAGGCTCCTGATCCGCTGGTTCGTCGTTCCTGCGTTGCTGACTGCGCTCGCCGCCTGCAGCGACTCGCCGCGCGAGTGGCCCGTGCAGGAACTTGTCGGCTCGACGATGGGCACGACGTTCAGCATCAAGGTCGTCGCCCCACCCGAGAACCTGGATCTGCCTGCATTGCAGCAGGACATCGAGGCCGTGCTCGAGGACATCAACCGCACAATGTCCACGTACATCAGTGACTCTGAGCTCTCCCGCTTCAACGCGAGTGACCGGATCGACTGGATCGACGTTTCACCGGCGCTCTGCCATGCAATCGAGGCTGCCCGGGTCGTCAGTGAATTCACGGGTGGCGCGTTCGACGTGACCGTCGGGCCACTGGTCAACCTGTGGGGCTTCGGCCCTTCGGAGTCGGCATACGAGCCGCCCGGCAACGACACCATCACGATGGCAATGCAGGATATCGGCTATTCCAAACTCCACGTTGACTGCGCGCTTCCGGCATTGCGCAAGGAGGCTCCGGGCGTCTACGTGGACCTGTCGGCGTTCGCCAAGGGGCACGCAGTGGACGAGGTGGCGGATTTGCTCGACGCTCGGGCGTTGCCCGATTATCTCGTCGAGATCGGTGGCGAAATGCGCATGCGCGGCACGAACACCCGCGGCGAGCTTTGGGCCATCGCCGTCGAAACCCCGGACCGTGCGAGTCGTTCGGTAAAGACGGTCATGCGGCTTACGGACTCGGCGATGGCGACGTCCGGAGACTATCGCAATTTCTTCGAGCACGACGGACGATTCTATTCGCATACCATCGATCCGCGCACGGGTTACCCGGTAACCCACAATGGCGCATCCGTTACGGTTGTCGCCGACACGGCGGCGTTCGCGGACGCAGCCGCGACCGCGTTGCTGGTACTCGGCCCCGACGCGGGCATGAAACTCGCGGAACGAGAGAGCATTGCCGCCTACTTCCTGCTACGGTTAGGCAGTGAATTCGAGGAGCGCATGTCGTCCCTGTTCGCAACGAAGGTCCTTGTGGAATGAGCGTACTTGCAACCCTGTTTCTGAGCTTTGTCGTCGTCGCGTTGGCCGTGACGGCGATGGCCGTCGGCGTCATGGCCGGACGAGCCCCGATCAAGGGCAGCTGCGGCGGTCTCAACGGAGGTGGCTGCGAATTGTGTAGCGGTACTGGCGAATGCCGCAGGAAAGCGAAGAACCAGAGGTAACGAACATGCCGGTCAAGTCGATTAAGGTTAAAGATTACATGTCGGGGAAGCTCGTAACCTTCAAACCCGACACCGATATCCTCGACGCGATACACGAACTCGTGAATCGCCAGATCGCCGGCGCACCCGTCGTCGACGACCACGGCACCCTGGTCGGCATGCTGTCGGAATTCGACTGCCTGGACGTCGTGCTTGCCGCGGCCTATCACGGCCATCCGGGCGGGCCCGTGTCTCAGATGATGACGCCGGACGTCGAAACCGTCGATGCCGACATGAGCATTATCGACCTCGCAGAGCTGTTCAAGGCATCCGGCTTCCGGCGCTACCCGGTCATGAAGGACAACAGGCTGGTCGGCCAGATCAGCCGTAAAGATGTGCTGCGAGCGCTCGGCAAGCTATCCGTCGCATCCTAGGACGTATGCAGGCAGTCATTCGTCTTGCGGCGCCTCGCCGCGCGCGCGCTGGGCCGCGGTCGCTTCCCTGACCATCTGAATCAGCTCGTCATCGCTGTAGGTGTATTCCTGGTCGGCGTTGAGCTCAGCCATCTCTTCGATGATTCTGCGAATCGTCCAGCCCGCCTCTTCCTCGTTCGGTACCACCAGGTAATTGGGCTTTGGAGACTCATCGAACAGCGCCTGCATGATCGCAGCGGAGACTTCGTCCGGCTCCTTGTACATGCTGCGATCAGACAGGTATTCGATATGCCCGGCCAGGGCTTCGGCATAGGGCGAGCCAGGCTGGGCGTATGGCTGTTTCGCGAGCGTCACTGCTTCCTTCGTGCCGATCCTGGACTTGTAATTACCCGGGTTGACCGCGCTCACCTTGACATCGAAGAGAGCCATCTCCCTGGCGAGCGAGTCCGTATACGCCTCGAGCGCGTGCTTGGTCATGCCGTAGGGCGCCCAGAACATGCTGGATAGGACGCCGGAGATCGAGCTGATGTTCACGATACGCCCCCTGGACTCGATGATCAGCGGTGCGAATGCCTTCGTTACCCGATACACGCCAAAGACGTTCACGTCGAATATCCAGGCGAGTTCGTCCTCGCCGATTTCGGTGATCGGCCCGAGAACAACCACTCCGGCATTGTTGACCAGGCCGTAAAGCTCCTTGCCGCTTGCACGCACCGTCTTCACGGCAGCATCGATCTCGTCCTGTATCGTCACGTCCAGGCGAATCGACTGGATATTCGGGATCTCGTTAAGTGCATCGAGATCCGCCTGTTTACGCGCGCCGGCAAAGACGAAATAGCCCTTTGCGGCGAGCGTCTCGGCAAGATTGCGGCCGATGCCGGAGCTCGCACCGGTAACGAGCACGGCCTTTTGCACGGTGTTTTCGCCGGCGTCCCCTGAAGCGGCCTGAGCCGGGCGCCGCCGTTTGCGGCCCTGGTGGCACGGTATCGGGGCAACCTCAGTTCCGGCACGAAACCTATCCTTCTTCTCGGGCACATGGACGTTGTAGAGGCCAATCCGGAGGACTGGGAACGACCGCCGTTCGAACTCACCCAGGACGACAAGTACTTCTATGCCCGCGGCACCATCGACAACAAGTTCGGTATCGCCCAATTGACCTCGACGTTCATTCGCCTGAAGAAGGAAGGCTTCGTGCCGAACCGGGACCTGATCATTGCGTTTTCCGGAGACGAAGAAAGCGGAATGACCACTACCCGCATGCTGGCCAATGAACGCCCGGACCTTGCCGAAGCCGAATTCGCGCTGAACTCGGACGCGGGTGGCGGCGCGCTCGATAAAGACGGCAACGCAATTACCTACCGGATCCAGGCGGCAGAGAAGACCTACGCGACATGGGAACTGGCGTTTACGAATCCCGGCGGCCACAGTTCCAGGCCGCGGCCGGACAATGCGATCTACGATCTCTCGGACGCCATCAACAGGATACAGGCGCACCGGTTCCCGGTGCGCTGGAGCGACATGACGCGCGAGTATTTCCGGGTCACGGGCAACAACCTCGGGGGCGAACTGGGCGAAGCCATGATTCGTTTTGCGGACAACCCCGACGACCGCGAAGCTGCCGATCGCCTGGCCGTTGAATCCTCGTACGTCGGTACCACGAGAACCACTTGCGTGGTCACCATGCTTTCGGCCGGGCACGCTGAAAATGCCCTGCCTCAGTCGGCTACGGCAAGTGTCAATTGCCGCATCTTCCCGGGCGTTTCGGTTGCGGAGATCGAGGCAACTCTCAAGAGCGTCGTCGGGAATCCCGCCGCGAGTTGGACGCTGCTGACGGATGCCGTCGAAAGTCCGATATCAGAGTTGCGGGAAGATGTGTCCGCTGCAGTAGCCAAGGCGGTCCACGGCCGGTATCCGGACATTCCGATCGTCGCCTACATGGAATCGGGCGGCACCGACGGCATGCACTTCCGCCGGGCAGGTATTCCGACCTGGGCGGTCAGTGGCCATTTCATGAATCCGGACGAAATGTACGCGCACGGTCTCAACGAGAGAGTGCCGATCAAGACGTTTTATGATGCGCTGGATCACTGGAGCATCATCCTCCGCGAGCTTGCCGGAGACTGAAACGGGCAACGCCCGACCGAGGCAACCCTGCAGGGATGCCCCCTAGGGCGACTCAACGGGCCTGTCGCGCTTGATGACCTTCGCCACCAGCAGCACGGCACTGCCGACGAACGCCAGCGAGACGAACAGTGTCGCGGCGTGGCCGTGCGGGAAGTCCTCGGCGAACAACTTGATAGCCACGAGGATGAGCAGTGGATAGGCGAGCCAGCGCGCCTCCGGCCATCGCCAGTGCCGGCTCGATATAGCCAGTGTTACCGAAGCTACCGACAGCACCGCGGTGCGCACCGACGCCAGCACGGAAAGGTTCGGCTCTTCAGTCGCTGCTCCTGCAAGTAGCGGAGCCATGACGACGACGATCAGCCCGCCGACCTCCCACACCGACAACGCCAGAACCGTGAGCTGCGGAACTCCGGCCAGCTTGCCCCAGCGCTCGGACCGCTGCGCCACCGGGATGAACAGGCACACAACCGTCGCAATCGCGACGACCACATGGTTGCCTTGCAGGCCGGGCCAGCCGGGCCCCGCATCGCCGGCGAGCGCCTGCAATCCTGTCGAGAGTATCCCGGAGTAGATACCGGCAGCGAGGAGCAGGAGCGTACATTGCAGGCTCAGCGCGACACGGCTGGTACGACCGCTCAAGATCGCCATCGTGATCGCAAGCAGCGACCACAGGGTGGCAGCGGCGGTGTGCGGCAGTATCAGGCCGCTCCCCACGAGCACATACAGCAGGCCGAGCGTCGAATAAAAGAAGAAGTTGCGACCGCGGACCCGGCGTGTTTCCGGCGAGAACGCAAGCGAATAGGCACTGCCCCCGACGACGATGCTCAGGATGCCCATCAGCCCCAGCCCGAACTGGCCGGCCTGTGCCGCAACGACGGCGGCGGTGAACGCAACGGCAGACGCGGCCAGAGCCTGCAGCGGTTCAAACATCGCGACGCTGTGTCCCCCGAGGTGAGTGCGGTACACGAAGCTAACCAGGTAGCCCAGAAGCAGAAATGTCGCAAATACTGCCGCGGTCACCGGCTCGATCGACCACTGCTCCGTCGTACTGAGCGCCACGAGTCCCAGCACCACGCCATTGGCGCCCGCTGCGCCGAGCCATTGCAGGCCAATCCAGTCTTTCGTATAGGCGATCCACAAGGTTGCGAGGCCGAGCAGGATCAAGATTGTCGCCACAACGTACGCGCTGTGCGACACGACCATCACCGCAAGTCCCGTTACTACGCCGCCAGCGGTCGTAAGCCAGGCGAGCGTGCGCAGGTTGCGTTTCAGCGCAACTCCGAGAGCGAACGAACAATAAATCGCCAGCGCTATCGCGCTCTGCGGTCCCGTCAGCAGCTTGAAATGCTGGGTCGCTTCGACGAGCAGCGGCATGATAAGCACGATCGACAGGCCACCGAGGATCGCGGCAGTGGTGCGCTGCGCCTCGACGGCGCTCTTGCGGTACGCCATGAACAGCCAGAACACCGCATACGTCGCACCCATGAAAATGCCGATGGCGGTGGGAACGAACTGGAAATCGGTGATCGCGCGCAGCAGATACGCACCGCCGAATATCAGCAGCGTATGACCGATATGCGTCGGGGCGCTCGAAACCAGGCGGTCGGCGACCGTCGATTCCGGCAGCGGCTCATCCACCGCCGCCTTTGCCGGCTTCTCTCCTTCCAGGATGCTGAGTCGTTCCTCGACTTTCGCGAGCCGGGATTCGAGTTTGGCAATCCGATCTTTCATGACGACGTATTCGATACAGGACTTTATCGTGTTCGGTCGTCGTCAGTACTTGGCTTCCTCGCCCCTCTCCAGCGATGGCACGAACTTGTTGATCATCCAGAACAGTACGAACGGCGTCACGATCACGGTCAGCGCGCCGAACAGGCCTTCTTTGAAGGTCTCGACACTGTGCGGAATGATCGGGATGTGGTAGTGCATGTAGCCCGAGAAAGACAGGGAGAACGCCTGTCCGCCGATTACCACGTTCCAACGCATCATGAAGACGCCGAACAAAACGAGCAACAGCGCGACTACAGTGCGCTTCAGCGTTCGCCCGGGCAACAGCAGCAGCACGAACGGCACGAGGTTACCCAACGTGTACTGCAGCACGAAGATATTGATGAAGTCCTTGCCGTACATGACAGAGCGCAGGATGTCCCAGGATTTCATCGCCGTGTAGCCACGGAAGATGAGATCGAGGATCTCGAGGCTGATCGCCGCAACCAGGAAGCCCAGCAGGTATTTCGTTGCCGTGTTGATGATGTCGGTCTCGGCGCCCTTGATCTCGATCGCCGCAGTCACCCCTTCCGTGCGACGCTTCCTGAACGCTTTCCACTCCATGATGACGATATAGGTCAACATGCAAAGCGCAATACCGGATACCACCGCAGACATGATGAAAATGACGGGCATCAGGGGCGACATCCACAAGGCGTTGGCTTTCACCGAGCCGAAGATGAAGCCTGCATATCCGTGCAGGAAACAGGCGACCGGAATGCCGACGCCAGCCAGGATCTTGGCCGCCTTGTGATCGACTCTTAGCGCCTCCTCGCTGATATCGAACGAACCCATTGTCAGCGCGCGGTAGACGTTGAGCCGCAACATGTTCGCGAATCCTTCCTTGCCTTTGAGTTCGTGGACCTGGTCAACGAAATACCTGCGGTATACGAACCAGATCTCGCTGATGACGATGAGAGCATACGCCGTGAAGACGATGCCGAACGCAGAGATCGCCGACGTGAAGTGCGGCGTGAGTAACGGCTCCATCGCTCGTAATGGCTGCTGCAAATGCAGCAGCAACGGCAACGCGGCCACCGGCAGAAGTGCCAGCGAGAATACGAGCGAGAACTGCGCAATCTCCTTGAGGTCTTTCTGTCCGAACACGTGATACAGCGACGACAAGACGAACGCGCCCGCAACCAGGCCCGTCATATACGGATACATGACGATCTGGATGCTCCAGTAGATAAATTCGTTCGGGTAGACGAACAGTTCTTTTACAGTCCACTCAACGCCGTGAACGACAGCTTCGCTCGTCATGACATCACCTCACGTTTTCATCGAGACCGATGTAGAACACATGCGGCTTGGTGCCGTATTCGTCCTTGAGCACCGCCACTCGTTCGGTCGTAATGATCTTGGTCACGGGATCGTCGGGATCCCGCAGATTTGCAATCCGACGCGCATCGAATGCGCAGGACTCGACACACGCCGGATTCATGCCTTTGGTTATCCGGTGGTAGCAGAAGTTGCACTTGTCGGCGACCTTGTGAACCGGATGGAAGAAACGGACGCCGTAGGGACACGCCATGATGCAGTAGCCACACCCGATGCACCAGTCCCGGTCAACGAGGACGACCCCGTCATCAGTCTGGTAGGTGGCGCCAACCGGGCACACCTGCACGCACGGCGGATTGTCGCACTGGTTGCACAGCTTCGGCACGAAAAAGGCCTTCGCGATGTTGTCCGGATCGATTTCTTCGCCATTGATGACGTTGTCGATAAATCCGTCGCGACCACCCATCGGAGAATCGATATGGGCCTGGCCGTCATTGGTGATCACGTAGCGCTCGACCCAGGTCCGTGTGACCGGCGCGTCGTACGGTATTTCGTTCTCGTTCTTGCATGCCTTGACACACAATCCACAGCCAACGCATTTGCGGGTATCGACCAGGAACGCCCAACGGACGTTTGCATTTTCTACCGCCGCCCGGGCTTCCTCGGGACTCAGGAACGTAAATGCGCTGACGGGCAATACGCTCGCCAGCGTTCCGCCGCAGGCCTGCTTCAGGAAGTCTCTTCGTGAACAGCTCATTCTGGTTTCTCCCTGGGATCGTGCGGATAGTGACAGGTCACGCACTCCCTGCGCCGCTTGTGGGTCCGGTCCCGGACGTTCGGAAGCTCGGAACGAGCGTGGTTCGGATAATCGAGAGAAGCGTGGCAGCGCAGGCAATGTTCCCGCGCCCGCTCAATCGGCAGTAACTCAACATCATCAGGGTGACCGACCGAGGGGCCGTGACAATTCTCGCACTCGATGGGTGCGTGTGGCGATGCGTTGAGCGTCGTGACATTTTCCTCGTGACATTCGACGCAGCTCTCGCGCCCCTGGTGCTTGACGGGAAAGTCCTTCCATTCCTGTACGTTGCTCAGCCGATAGAAGTTGTAGGTAAAACTATCGCCGTGAACCCCAAAGTCTTCAGGGACCATGAACTGTCGGGCTATAAGGATTACAACTACCAATCCGATAGCCAGCCACAGCGGGCGTAGGACGTGCCATTTCATCTTCGCTTCTCCCCCCCGAACAGACAGGGCTGCGAAATTAAAAAAAATGCTTTTTGAGTTTGCCCCCCGGGTATATGGATACGTACCTGCAGACGCCTCCACAATACGTAGAATCCGTATCATTACTTTTACCTGGGATCACAACGAACGGCCGTGCAAGCCGTATGAACAGCGGTTCAGGGGGTTGGTGGCAAATCAGTCGCGGTTGGTAATTGCCGAAGACAGCGCTTTACGGCGCAGGTACGCATACACCTCGAGAAGCGGCAGTTCCTTCGGACATATGTCGTGACAGGCCATCAGGCCGATGCAGCCGAATACGCCGTCCTGGTTCGAAACGACTTCGAACCAGTCGGCATCATCACGTTCATCGCGAGGGTCCATTGCGAAACGCGCGATTCGGTTGAGGCCGGCTGGTCCGAGGAAATCTTCATTAACGTTTGCGGCACCACAGGAGGCGACGCAACAACCGCACTCAATGCAGCGATCGTTCTCGTAAATCGCCGCGGCCGTGTCGTCGTCCATACGCGCTTCCTGGGCGTGCGGGTCGAAGGCCTCCTGCGCGTGTATCCAGCCCTCGGTCTTCTCCACCATTTCCCGGAACCAGGTCCCGGTGTCGACGGACAGGTCGCCGACGAGTTTGAATACCGGCAGCGGGTGCAGTTTTATGACCTCGGGAAGATCGGACGTGAGTGTGCGGCAGCCCAGCGCGGGACGGCCGTTTACCATCATGCCGCATGAGCCGCAGATTGCGGAGCGGCACGCGAAGTCGAACTGCAGGCTCGGATCCTGCTTTTCGCGGATCTCGTTGAGCGCGATGAAGATCGACATGTACGGCGTTTCGACGAGCTCGAAGGTCTGCATGTGCGGCTTGGACCCGGGGTCCTCCGGGTTGTAACGGAAAATCTCGAAACGAAGCTGCCGCCCGGCATGTGTTGTCTTGTCGGTCATACCGCTTGCTCCCACGCGCCCCACTGGATTCGACTGCCGATAGGATCGACTGTGTCTAGTTTGCCGTGCTCACGCTGTTTTGCATCGACATCGGTGTTGTAGTCGTCGACGGATACGGTCAGCTCGATGCGCTCGTCGCTGCCATAGCCGCGATGGCCCGGCGGAAGATCGATAAGGCCGACGGGCTCGTAGCTGTAGTTCGGCTCCGGCGCATCGATCGGCCAGCGGACCAGCGTACGATTCAGCCACTCCGCGTCGTTACGCAGCGGGTAGTCGGTCCGGAAGTGCGCGCCACGGCTCTCCGTTCTCGCCATTGCGCCTTCTGCGGTCACGAGGGCCAGTCGCATCATGCTCTTCAGCCTCAATGCGAACGTGAGTTCCGGGTTCATGCCCGGCGCTTTCGATCGCAGCACTGCGCGATCGCAGTCTGTGAGTAAGGCGCGTAACCGGTCGACACCCTCTTGCAGCTCTTCGCCCGTCCTGAAAATCCCGACCTTGTCCATCATCGTCGTCGCCATGGCGTCGCGCAGTTCGTAGACGCCCGGGCCATCGCCGTTGCGGCCGAGCCACTCCTCGACCCGCGCTTCCGCGTGCCGGGTGGCCTCGAACGCGAGGCCGGTCTTCGCGTCGAGCGAGAAACCCGCCGCGTGGGCAGCGACGCTGCGGCCCACGATACGCCCGGCGACGATCGTCTCCGCAAGGCTGTTGCCGCCGAGGCGATTGAAGCCATGCATGTCCCAGCACGCCGCCTCGCCAGCGGCATACAGGCCGGCCAGGTTGTAGGCCTCGCCGTCCTTGTTGACGCGAACGCCGCCCATCGAGTAATGCTGCGTCGGCCGCACAGGGATGAGGTCGTGAGCCGGATGCAAGCCGACGAAGTCGCGCGTAATGTCGAAGACTTCGCGCAGCTTGGTCGTTACGTGCTCCTCGCCCAGGTGACGGATATCGAGCCAGAGATGCGGCCCGTACGGCGTCTCCACACCCTTGCCGTCACGCATCTGCTGCGCCATGTGCCTGGAGACGACGTCGCGGCTGGCAAGCTCCTGCTTGGCCGGCTCCAGTTCCACCATGAACCGGTGCATGTCCTTGTTGAGCAGGTAGCCGCCGTCGCCGCGGCAGCCCTCGGTGAGCAGGATGCCGCTCGGTATCAGCCCGGTCGGATGGAACTGCACGGCTTCCATGTTGCCGAGCGGAACGACGCCGGTGTTAAGCGCAATCGCCGCGCCCATGCCCTCGTTGATCGTGGCGTTGGTCGTGAACTGGCCGTAGATGCGGCCGTAGCCGCCGGTCGCAATAACTGTCGCTTTCGCGAGGATCGGGTAGTGCTCACCGGTGCGCAGGCAGCGGGCAACGGCACCCCAGCAACGTGCGCCATCGTGGATGAGTTCGACCGCTTCGGTACGGTCGCGGACCGTCACGCCGAGTCGCACCACCTCGCTGTCTACGGCATACAGCACGGCATGGCCCGTTCCGGCCGCCGCGTAACAGGCGCGCCATTTCGCCGTGCCGCCGAAGTCCCGGTGCATGATGAGCCCATCGTTCTCGATCGACTCTTCGATCTCGACGCGCTCACCCTTGATGAAATAGCTGTTCTTGCCCCCGCGCACGCGGGTCCAGGGCACGCCGAAGTGCGCGAGTTCGCGCACCGCGATCGGCGCTTCTTCGGCGAAGATCCGCGCCACTTCCTGATCCGCGCCCCAGTCGGAACCACGCACGGTGTCGAGAAAATGCAGCGTCGGGTTGTCACCTTCAGCCTTGACGCAATTGCCGAGAGACGCCTGCATGCCACCCTGCGCCGCACAGCTGTGGCTGCGTCGTGGCGGAACCAGCGACAGGATCAATACGTCGTGGCCGGCCGCGGCCGCCTCGATCGCGGCGCGTTCGCCGGCGAGCCCGCCGCCGATGACCAGTACGTCCGTGCTGACGAGTGAGCCGCTCATGAGCCACCTCCCAGGAGAAACGCCAGAGGTGGCGAAAGGACACCGGCCAGCACGAGCAGTACGACGACGCCGAGGCCCAGGAAGAACCACAACAAGACGCGCTCGATTGCATGTATCGCGGTGCGCGAGAGCATCGCGCCCGCGCCCCACTTGGTTGCGAGCCGGTACAGGCCGATGCTCGCATGGAATTCTACGCAGACGAGGAGTATCGCGTACGGCAGCCACAGGCCCGCCTGCACGCGTTCCATCGTCGTGACCGCCTCGATACCGACCCTCACGCCGAAGAGTTCGGTCAGCACATCCATGGCGAGCAGGATGATGTGGAAGCTGCCGAGGACGAGGATTATCATTCCCGTACGAACCTGCCAGATCCACAGCAGGGATTCAGTGTGCGGATGGAACGGCGAGAACGGGCTCGCGCTTGCCACTTTCTCCCGCCCCGAACGACTCAGTCCCTTGCCGAGTTCGAGCATTTTCTTGCGCTCCCGCAGCTGCGCGGGGATCTTGCGGCTGGCCAGCACGGCGTGCACGACAAACAGAAGGAGGATCGCCGCCACGGTCGGCTGCGCGATGTAGTAATCCTCGAGCATCGTTGCGAGCCAGTTGAAGCCGCGCTCGCCCGTCAGTATCGAGCCGACCAGCACCATGTGGCCCCACATGAACAGGGCCAGAAAGAGCCCGCTGCCACCGCTGATGACTTCGTAAGTGAGCTGGCGTTTTGCGGTTGTCGTCGGGCTAATCGTGTTCATTCTGATTGCAACATGGTTACGAGATCGGGATTCTCTTCTTCCTCAGCCAGTACCAGGTGACAGGTATCGCAGTCGTTACTGATCTGTTCGCGATCGGCGGTTCTCATCCTGCGATTGTGGCAGCGGGCGCAGCCATCCGATTGCTCATGGCCGATGTGGTTCGGGTAGGTGTCCCACCAGACATTCATCTGCGGGAATACATTCACGCTGTAGATATCGCCGAGCGCTTCCGCTGCTTCGTCGATCGCGTCCGCTTTCTCGCTGGCGATCTCCGGGTAATTCTCGTTGTAGTAGGCCTGCAGTTGCTCCCGGATCCCTTCGCGAGCGGCTTCGTGGCTTTCGTATTCGGCGTCGACGATGCGCACGGCCTCGCGCTTGACGAACGGCAATGACCGGTCGACGCGGCCCTCGTTGATAACCCGGTCAACCTCTACGTGCGCCGGCTCGTAGATGTGGCTGGGCCGGTTGTGGCAATCGACACAATCCATGGTGCGCCACCTACCGCCGTCTTCCGGCGCCTTGCGATCCGCATAACTGACCACCGTACCGTCGGCTTTGGTCAACTCCACCTCGTAAATTTCTTCGCGGGTCTCATCGGATCGGTAACGTATTTCGAAGTCCGGGTTGACGTGCCAGTGGATGCCCGTGCCGCCGGTGCCTTCTACGCCGCCGACACGCATTACGAGCGCCGTCGTCAGTTCCGTGTTGGCCTCGTCTTCCCTGTAGTGCTTGATCACCCGGAGCTTGTCGCCGATGTGCTTCGTCGGCCAGTGACATTGCTCACAGGTGTCGCGCGCCGGGCGTAATTCGTGCAGCGGCGTCGGTACCGGGCGCGGATACAGGTCGAACGTGACCGCCACGAGCTGCCAGGCACCATCGAGCTTCGACTTGACGAACCAGTCGGCGCCCGGGCCAATATGGCACTCGGCGCAGGCAACCCGAGAATGCGGCGAACGCTGATGGGCTGTATGTTCAGGCTGCATCACCGAGTGGCAGGCCATCCCGCAGAACTCGGTACTCTCCATGTAGTGGACGCCCTTGTAGGTGGCGCTCGCGAGAATAACGATGTTGAGCATCGTTGCGCCGAGGAAGATCAGTGTCCAGCGTTGCGTGTCGGGTTTATTAAGATCGAAAACCGGCATCGCTGCGATGACCTTGTCACCATGCTGGCGGTGAAGCTTGCGCCGGTAAAGCATCGCGCCGATCGGGATCAGCAGCAGGCCAATGACAAAGAACATCGGCAGGATCAGGTACGTCAGGATTCCGATATACGGACCACCTTCGAACCCGAATTGCTCCATCGTAAACAGGCAGGCCATGAGCACCAGGCTCGCCACGGCGAGCGCGGTGCCCATCAGACTGATTACGTTGCGCGTAATGGATGCAAAAAAATCTTTGAACATGGCAATCCTTGAGTGTGTCGGTAGCCGACGCTATTTCTTTTTTTGATCAGTGACTGAGCAATGCCCAGATGATTCCGATCGCAAGTGCGATGCCGATGATAAGGAAGATCGTGCCCCAAATATAGGCAGTGAGGCTTTCCGCCTGTGTCGGCGGATCGACGAGATAGTCCTCCAGCTCATTGTTATCGACCAGGCGCTGGTACTCGAGTGGCCGTTCGGCCTTGAAACGGTGCAGCGGCATCTTGCCCGTGAACACCACGAGATCCATCGGGAAACTCTCCGGGCGCAGGTGCGTGTGGAAGAAATGGAAAATGAAAATAAATCCGGTCGCCAGCAATGCTTCGTCGCTGTGGATGACGTGAGCCGCGTTCAGCGTCCAGCCCGGCAGGAAGCGCGTGAAGAAATCCGGGAACCACAGCATCAGGCCGGACAGGCCGATAATTACGACACCCCAGAATACCGCCAGGTAGTCGAATTTCTCCCAGTAGGTCCAGCGGTCGCCAACAGGCCTGTCGCCGAGGTACAGGAAGTAGCGAATATTGCCGAGGAAAGAGCGCACATCCTGCGGCTGCGGCGTCATGGAATTCGGTCCCCAGAACATCCCCGGCTCCTTGCGGATCAGCCAGCGGATGAACACGTTGCCGACATGGAACGCCATGTAGCCGAATGTGCCGATCGCCGCGAGACGGTGAATCACGCGAGCAAAGTCGATGCCGCCGAGCATCCCGATCAGCGTCTGCGCCCATGGCATGTCGTGGAACTTGAGTGGCAGGCCGGTCAGCGCGAGCAGCAGGAACGTCGTGATGATCACGACGTGCATGCTGATGTTCATCGCATTGAAGCGTCTTATGTACGGCCCATGCTTGTCGCGTTCTTCCTTGAACTCACCCTTCGCGAGCGCAACCATCGAACGCTGCAGCCACAACAGGTCGTGAACGCCGAAGAATGCGAACACACCGATCAGCAGGCCCGTCATGAACAGCCAGACGATGTACACCGCGAAGTCGTCTTCGGGATTCTTAGGATCGTTGTGCGGGTTAAACGTCGCGAATGCGGCCGTTATGCCATCGTGGCACTGGGCGCAGGTGGCGAGGAGATTATCGGGGTGTACGCTCGAGCGCGGGTCCTCCTTGCCCAGGTTCTGGTGCGGCGTATGGCAATCGGAACAAGTTGCGCCCGCGGCGAGGCCGAGATCGCTCGCCTGGCCATGGAAACTGTCTCTGAAGCTGCCCAGCTGTATGTCGTGGCAGTTGCCGCAGGTCTCCGGCGTCTTCAGGCGCGCCGCCGCTGAAATCGGATCGGCAATACCGTGGCTCGAGTGGCAGTCGGTGCAGACCGGGCCCTCTTCCCCGGCCTGCCAGGCGAGGCCGTGCGCGCTTTGTTCCTTCCAGGTTTCCAGGAGCAGCGCGTGGCACCTGCCGCACATCTCGGGTGCATGCTGACGCGAGGTCTGTGCATTGGGGTCATCCGCAGCCAGTATCTTGTGACTGCCGTGGCAGCTCGCGCAACTCGGCGCGGCGACGAGGCCCGAAAGCAACAGCGCCCGGCCGTGCTCGCTCTGGACGTAGTCCTGCAACGGCGTTTCCGGCGTGTCGTGACACGCGCCGCACTGGCCTATCTGGTTGACGGCAGAGACCTTGCAGTCGGCTTCCTCGACCTTGCGAATTGCATGCGGGTCGCCATGGCAGTCGATACACGCGGCCTGGCCATCATGAATACTGCGGCCGATCGTTCTCACTGTCCGGCCATGGCAGTTGCCGCAGCTGTCTTCGTCGGTCAGCGGTTCCACGCCACGCTTGTGGCGCTTGTCAACAATGTTCGTATGGCATTCGCCGCAGGCGACATCCGGGTGCGCCGTCGACGAGTACTCGATATCGTCATGACAAGCGAGGCAATCCTCGAGGGCCTGGGCGTTAGCGAACGCTGTGACAAGCAGAAACCCGAAACCGAGAAACAATTTCGCGCACGTGACCCTGGCCGCGGCCATATCCATAGTCCTGAATCACTCTGTGAGTGGTTTTAGGACTCTAAGTACTCCGCGACCCACCAATATGCTATTGCGGTTTCCCGAAGTGGGCTTTCGGATAGGACCAGCTGCAGAAGCGGGACCGGGCCCGCGATCGGCGTGATCTAGGCCGCGTACAGCGGCGTGACGTCGATATAGATCCGGTAAACCGAGATCAGGCCGTCGTCGCTTTCGAACAGGTTGCAGAACGGCAAGGCAATCGTGCTGCCATCGTGCCGAGTATAGGTAACTTCCCCCTCGCAGACGACGGCGTCGCCATCCGCAACCACCCGGTCCAGCTTATGGCTGAGAGCGGCGATCGAAGAGAAAAAACCGTCGACGGCGGCACGAATAGCCGCGTGCCCGTGAACCGGGGGCGCAGACGCAAATCGGAACTCTGCATCCGGCGCAATAAAACCGAGAAAACCCTCCGTGTCCATCGCATCGATGGACACGAAGAGTTTCCCAAAATCAACGCCCCCGAAGGAGCTCTCGGTCATTGCTGGCTGGCGTAATAATTAACCAGTGCCTTGACGTCGTCGTCGGTGAGTGCCGAAACTTTTTCTTCCATCTTCTTCGGCTGCTCGCGTTCGCCCGCGCGGTAGTCGGCCAACTGTGCCTCGAGGTAGCCCATCATGTTGCCTGCGAGGATGCCGGCCTCGTCTTCGGGGTTCGCACCGCCGTCGGAGTGGCATTTATCACAATTGCCCTCGTGCACAGCCTTGCCGGCCTCAGCGAGGGCGGCATCGAAGTCCTGCTTGGCGGCAACGAACGGCAGACCGGCATAGTAAGCGGCGATCTCGTCGATCATGTCGTCACTCAGGTCGGCTGTTACTGCACACATGGTCGTTGCAGGTTTGCTCGTATCGCCCTGCTTGTACTGGCTCTCGCTGCACGGCCGTGCCTCGTCGCGGAAAATGTACAGGGCATCGGAATGCACGAATTCGGGCACGCCGGCGATCGTCGGCACATCCGTCCACTGGCTGACGCCATCGTCGCCGTGGCAGCCGTTGCAGTCTGCGACGACTGATTCAAGGTCGCCGGCCATTACAGCCGAGGCGAATAACCCCAGCGTCGTTGATATTGCAATTGAAATTATTCTCTTCATGAGATTCCCTTTTTCCGTTTGGAGGCCTGGGCAATTTTGTTTATACAACCTGTTTGGTTAACCAAAGCTGAACGATGCCCACTATAAAATCTTTGAGACTAGGATGAAACAGACCGACGTACCCGATAACCAGCGGAACCCGGCCAGCCCCTGTGTGCCACAGCGTGGCCGCGACTCCAATAGGTAAACGCCGTAACTAATGGTGTATGTCGACCTTGGATTGACCGTCAGCAATGGCGTGCAGGCGGTCCCAGTCGCGAATTTCGATCTTGCCGCGCGGTGCGACAATCGCCCCCTCGCGTCTCATGCCGGCCATCAGGCGGCAGACCGTCTCCTCGCTAAGACCCAGGAGGCTGGCGATCTCCAGGCGCGAGAACGGCAGCGCAAAGCCACCATTGACCCTTTCTGCTTTCGGGGTCAGCAACAACAGGAATGATGCAATTTTGGCGGCAGCACACTTGTGGCCGAGCACCTCCGTCAGGGAGCGGCTGTGTGCAATATGCGCGTTCATGGCGTAGATCAACCGCATCGCGAGGTCACTGTCACCGCGAACCCGTCGGAGCAGTGTCCTGTGATTGATCTTGCAGGCATTCACGTCAGAGGCCGCGATCGCCGAGTACGCGTAGCGTTCATCGCCCATCGATTGCAGGCCAACCAGCGAGCTATCGGGGCTGCTCAGACCCACGATTTGCTCATGCCCTTCGGAATTGTGCGAACAGATCTTCACCCGGCCCTCGCGCACGGCGAACAGGCAGGTACTCGGCTGGCCCTGCATGAACAGGACCTCGCCGTGACGGAAGGATACGTGCTGCACCGAATCCTCGAGCAGGCACTGAAACTCCGCGGACGAAGGCGAATCTTTCGCCGCAAGAATTTCCTGGAACGGACAATGGCAGTTATTACAAGGCATCGATCACTCCCCTCGAGAGTCTTGATCTCGTTCGCTACTCAACTATCTAGTCGATTTTCGCAATGCCGTCGATAGCGACTTGCCGGGAAAAGTCTCGGTATTTACTTATCCGAAACTGCGTTCTGTCAGTGAAAGTAGACCCCCGGCAGCGTAGAGTTATTTAGTTAAGTGCCTAATTTTGAACGCCAAGTTCACACGGCCGCAACCCCCCTCTCGCTGCCCGTCCTGAAAGCGCCGCCAGCTGCGATTATCCGTACGTAAATACCGCCAAATCGGGCCGCGCAGATACGCATAATCCACCGCCATTTTCGACACCAAAACTGACAATGATCAGTGTTGCAAATCGTGCTCTTTCCTAGTCTATGCGAAGCGCCGGAAGTTCGCCCCGAACAAGACCAATGGCGGCTTCCGGACTCATTCAGTTTTTGATGCACAACGCATAGGAGTACGAAAATGAACCGGTTCGACGCACTGAAACGATGGACCTGGTCGGTTTTCATAGTGTTCACACTGGCATTCGCTTTTGCCGGATGTGAAGGAGACACCGGCCCGCAAGGTCCTGCCGGCGCTGACGGCGCTGATGGCGCTGATGGCGCTGATGGGGCTGATGGCGCTGATGGCGCTGATGGCGCTGATGGACCTCCGGGAACGGGAGTCGGTGGAGGCCCGGTTAATGTCACCGACGCGGCAACGGTTGCGGCACTGGCCGAAGCCGGCGACGTCCTCGTGGCAGAGATCACGGGCGTCACCATGGCCAGCCCGCCGGTGATGGAGTTCAGCCTTAGCACGCCTTCCGGTGGTGTGGTTGTCGGCGCGGAATCCGCGGGACGCTTCCTGTTCACGCTGGCCAAGCTCGTGCCGGCTGCGGACGGCGTACCGGCGTACTGGCAGAGCTACACCAACCGACTGGAAGAGGCTGACGATGCAGCTGGCATTCCCCAGGAGCTTGATGTTGCCCTCCAGGCCTACGTGGACTCTGGCGGCACGCTGGAGGCCGGCGACGTCGAGGGTACCTATGTCTACACCTACGGCACGGACCCGGCCAATGTAACGACGCCGGTACCGGTAGCCTACGAGCCCTCACTGACGCATCGCGTCGGCTTCGAGTATCGTCTCGACGGGAACATCAACCCCGATAACCCGTTCTTCGACTTCGTGCCTGACGGTAGCGCGGGTTCCGGAGCCCGGGAGATCGTGACCGACGACAGCTGTAACGCCTGCCACAAGCGGCTGGCGCTGCACGGCTCGGGCCGTTTCAACACGGGTTACTGCAACACCTGTCACAATCCGGGCACGCGCGACCAGAACACGGGCGCGCTGGTGGACCTGCCTCACATGGCACACGCGCTCCACGCGTCCGATAAGCGTACGTTTGAGGCCTGCAAGGCCGTCGGCGGTGTCGATATCAACCGGGATGGAGAGTGCGAGGATGAGCTCGGTGCAGTAATTCCGGAATTCGATCCCACGCTGTTCGAGTACGTGGTATACGGCCACAGTGATAGCCAGCATGCGTACGGCGACCTGCGCTATCCACAGGACGTACTGTCCTGCGAGACCTGCCACGATACGGGCAAGGGCGCCGACGGCGGCCAGTGGAACGAGAACTACAGCGCCGAAACCTGCGGTGCCTGCCACGTAAGCAACCTGGTAGTAGGTGCTCCGGATGCGACCACGGGTCTGTCCGAGTACTCTATCCAGCACTCCTTCGGCACGCCCCAGGTGAACGGCTCGTGCGGCACCTGCCATGGAGCCGGCGTTGCACCCACGAACCTCGAGGCCCATAGCAACATACTTGGCAGCACGCGTCTGCGCCTGGCCCTGGGCGAGCAGTTCAAGTTCGAGATCCTGGCGGCCGACCTGGTTGCGGATCCGCCCGTGGTGACCATCAAGATCACGAATCCGGCGGACGAGTCGACCTACGACATCATCAACGACCCCGAGTTCACGGACCGCAATGCCTCCCTGAACCTGTACTTCGCGTGGAGTACCGACGACATCTACAACGGTGACGAGCTGGGTAATATCCTTGGTGCACGCTCCGACGGTAGCTTCGTTGGCGGTGACCCTTTGCTGGATCTGGATCTGACTCCGGGCTATCCGTTCCGGATGTTGCTGGCCGACATTCAGGCCAACGCCGTAGAGAATGCCGATGGCAGCTTCGACGTGACCTACTTCACCAGCCTCCCGGCAGACGTCGGGGACTTCATGGTCGCCCTGGGCGGGCACCCGGCCGCAGCTGTCACCATTAACGGTGTGGAGAGCTTCGATCGCGCCTATGCCGCAAGCACCGTGTTCTTCCCCGGCGGTCCAGACACCGAGCGTACGCCAGTGGTGGACAATGCCAAGTGCAACAACTGCCACGGCAAGCTGAACATGCACGGCGGCAACCGGGTCGCTGGTGACTACCGCATCTGCCTGGTCTGCCACAACAACGACCTGTCGCACTTCGAGCATGTATCGGTCGACGACGAGGATCCGCACCTGCAGATCGGCGACTTCTTCGACTCGGTATCGCTGGGCGTGCTGGTCCACAACATCCACATCGGCAGTCCCGACTACTTCGCGGGCGAGTTCGCCGGCGTGGCGCTGCCCATCGCGGCGAGGCTGGACCTGTGTGAGATCTGCCACATCCCCGGCACCTATAACGGTCCGAGGGATACGGCAAGAGCACCCAGCATATTCCAGGGCGACGACGAGACCATCTGGACGGACGACGTGGTCGACTCGCCGTGGGCCGGTATCTGCACTAACTGCCACACGAGCCAGGCAGCAGAGAACCACATGCTGCTCAACGGTGGCCAGCTTGGCGGCGGTATCGAAGTCGACGCAGGCGGCGTTCCTCTTCCTGGAACGGGCGCCCCGTTCAAGGCCGACTTCACCGCAGATGGTATTGCGGGTGTTCCGATCTTCAGCAACGAAGCCTGCGGCGTCTGCCATAAGGCCGGCGGTATCGCCGACGTGGCCGATGCCCACAGGGGCGTGTTGCCACCGGATACGGGTGGTCATTGATCGCCTGACACACAGGAGGTAACGAAGAACGCCGGGGTCTCCCCGGCGTTCTTTTTTTCAGTGTCCGGGCCGGGAGGACTGCCTCCCGGCCATTCCTTATGCGCATGTTGCGGGCGCTTCCGTCGCTCAATGGCAGCGGCATTGAATTTCTTTGCATATCAGAGACTTCTAATACGGGCCCAAAGTACCTGCAATACACGGCAGGAAAGCTAAATACGTACATCTACGAAGGCGCGAGCGGTGCATCCCTGTCTTGGAATTGGTCCAGATCGCTGTACTATTTGGCAGTGGGAAAAGAACAGCGGCAGGTACATTTCTGCCCTCAACAACACGCTAGGGTGACCAAAAATGGCAAGCTTCTTGAACCGCTCGAGCCGAATTGCATCTCTCATTCTCTTCGGCGTCTTCCTTGCTGGCTGTGAAGGCAACGACGGCGCCCCCGGCGCAGCCGGTCCCGCGGGGCCTGCAGGGCCGCCGGGACAACCGGGGCCTTCCACGGGCGGCGGTGTGCCGGTTGATTCCGCCGAGAGAATCAACATCGCGGTCACGGCCATCGATGTACCTGACGGTAGTAGCCGGCCGACGGTGTCCCTGACGCTCACGAATGACCTGAACCAGGGGCTCGTCGGGCTGCCGGATTCCGGCATTAACTTCGTGCTGTCCCAGCTCACGCCGGGCTCGGCCGGGGGTTCGAGCGAATGGCAGTCTTACAAGACGCGCGAGGACGGCGACATCCCTGACGTACAGGCGAGCACGGAGAATGGATCCGAGGGCGATTTCACCGACCACAACGACGGTACCTACACGTACATTTTCGCCAGCGCCCCGGACGACTACCCGGCCGGGCCCGCGTTCGACGAAAACAAGATCCATCGCCTCGGCATCGAGATCCGCGGCCAGGCGCCGATTTCGTCGAACGGTATTATTACGTTTTATCCCTCAAGCGGCGGCCCCCCGGCTGAGGACGACGACGCGCGCCGCATCGTTGATAACGACACCTGCAACGCCTGTCACGACCGGCTCGAGTTCCACGGCGGTCCGCGTACCGACGTGGACTACTGCGTGACCTGCCACAATCCGAGCTCGATCGACGGCGATACCGGCAACACCGTGGACATGAAGGCGCTGATCCACAATATTCATGCGGGCCGGGACGGTTACAAGATCATCGGCTTTGGCGGTCGTGAACACGATTTTTCCGAGATCGTGTGGACGCAGGACCTGCGCAACTGCCAGACCTGCCACGAGGAGGACGACGAGGAAGGGGACACGCCGCAGGCCGGCAACTGGCGCCTGGTGCAGAACCGCGCGTCTTGCGGCACCTGCCATTACGACGACGGCGTACCCGATAGCGGCAACGACTTCGCGATCGAGGACGGCATACACCCATTCGACCAGGTATTTACGGACGATACGTTTTGCGAGACCTGTCACGGGCCTGAATCGACCCTCGGCGTAAGCGTTGCCGAAGCCCATGTGATCCCGGAACAGATCGAAAGCGGAAATTTCGCGTTTAATATCCTGAACGTCACGAACACGGCCGTAGGCGGGTTCCCGGTGGTGCAGTTTTCTGTCACCAACCCCAATGACGGGGACACCCCGTACAACATCCAGACGGATGCGCCGTTCACGGCGTGCGACGGCGGCGCGAGCCGTCTTGCCGTCAGCATTGGCTGGAGCACCGAACCCGACTACACCAATGCCGGCACCGGCAATACCCCGGCGCAACCCGTCTCCATGAATCCGTTGACGGCCTGCGGCGGCACGTCGACGGACAACACTGATGGCAGTTTCTCCGTAACCTCGCCCGTAGCGGTA
>Ga0224502_10000076_pt1 | contig 26527 bp, 19 predicted proteins | sample SF_Oct11_sed_USG_5_FD_169104 | JGI IMG/M metagenome (GOLD analysis project Ga0224502, IMG submission 169104) | Sediment microbial communities from San Francisco Bay, California, United States - SF_Oct11_sed_USGS_13 | ecosystem: Environmental > Aquatic > Marine > Sediment | place: USA... | reverse complement strand
CTCTTCCTGGAAGTGGAACAGGTCCATGACGCGGCCGAGGCGGCGGTGGTCGCGTTTCTCCGCCTCCTCGAGCATGTGCAGGTACTGGCGCAGCTGCTTGTCGTTGGGCCAGGCGGTGCCGTAGACCCGCTGCAGCATCTCGTTCGACGAATCGCCGCGCCAATACGCGCCCGACACATGCGTCAGCTTGAATGACTTGCCGAGCTTGCCGGTCGAAGGCAGGTGTGGCCCGCGGCAGAGATCGATGAAGTCGCCCTGGCGGTACAGGGTTATCGGTTCGTCGGACGGGATGCTTGCGATGATTTCCGCCTTGTATTCCTCGCCGATGCTCCGAAAGAATTCCACGGCTTCGTCGCGAACCCACACCTCGCGATTAATCGCGTCATCACGGTCGACGATTTCTTTCATGCGCGCTTCGATGACCTGCAGGTCATCCTCGGTAAACGGTTCTTCGCGCGAGAAATCGTAGTAGAAACCGTTTTCGATGGCCGGCCCGATCGTTACCTGGGTGTCAGGCCACAGCTCCTTGACAGCCTCTGCGAGCGCATGCGCCGCGTCGTGTCGGAGCAGTTCGACGCCGGCGTCGGAGTCTCGCGTGATGATCTCGACCGTGGCGTCGTCCTCGATATCGCGCGTGAGGTCCCACAGCTCGCCGTCGACGCGCACGGCGACGGCATCGCGCGCAAGGCTCTTGCCGATGCTGGCGGCGATTTCGGCGCCCCGGGTGGCAGCATCGAACTGCTTCTCGGAGCCGTCGGGTAGGGTAATTGTCGGCATGTCGGTCTTTTTCTGTTCGTTGCCCGCGGGAACGGCGCGCCATTGTACAATTGGTTCCCGGTTTAAGACACCCACCCATTGATGAACAACGCCCCAGGACCATTGCCGCCCGCCGGCCACGACCACGACAGCTGCGTGTCCGCCGCAATCGAGACGGCGGAGCGACTGTGCCGCGACCGGGGTCTGCGGTTCACGGCGTTGCGCCGGCGGGTGTTGACGCTGGTGTGGGACAGTCACAAGCCCATCGGGGCCTACGACATCCTCGACAAGCTTGGTAGCGAGGGCAAGGCGGCCGCCCCGCCAACGGTATACAGGGCACTCGAATTCCTGATCGAGGCAGGCCTCGTGCACCGGCTGGATTCGCTCAATGCATTCATCGGCTGCCCCGACCCGGCCCGATCGCATGCGGGCCAGTTCATGATTTGCCGCCGTTGCCGGACGGTGCTGGAAATTGACGACCCCGAGATCGATGCGGTCGTTGCGAAAAAGGCCGAGCGGTTGGGATTCACGTCCGTGCACCAGATGCTCGAGGTGCAGGGTCTCTGCGCGAACTGCGGCGAGAGTGACTAGGCGCGGCCGCGACTTCGCGTACAATACCGCCCGGTCGAAAGCAACGAATTGAATCGATGAGCGAAGCGTCGCGGGACTTTATCCGCCAGATCATCCACGACGACCTGGAGTCCGGAAAGCACGAGGAAATCGTCACCCGGTTTCCACCGGAGCCCAACGGCTATCTGCACGTCGGGCACGTCATGTCGATCTGCCTGAATTTCGGCGTCACTGCCGAGACCGGCGGGCGTACGTACCTGCGATACGACGACACCAACCCGCACAAGGAAGACCAGGAGTACGTCGACGCCATCGAGCAGGATGTGCACTGGCTGGGGTTCGACTGGGGAGAACGCCTGACGCACGCGTCGGACTATTTCTCACAGCTGTACGAGGCGGCCGAAAAGCTCGTCGAAATGGGGCTGGCCTACGTGGACTCGCTGAGCGCCGAGGAGATTCGCGCACACCGCGGGACACTGACCGATCCCGGCACGAACAGCCCGTATCGGGACCGCGGCGTCCAGGAAAACCTGGACCTGTTCCGCCGCATGCGCGCGGGCGAGTTCGCCGACGGTGAGCACGTGCTGCGGGCGAAGATCGACATGGCGTCACCGAACATGAACCTGCGCGATCCTGCGCTGTATCGCATCCGGCATGTTGACCACCAGCGCACGGGCGACACCTGGTGCATCTACCCGATGTACGACTTCGCGCACACGCTCTCCGACGCGTTCGAGCACATCACGCACTCGCTTTGCACGCTGGAGTTCGAGGATCACCGGCCGCTCTACGACTGGTTTCTCGACCAGCTGCAGCCGCCGTACCGGCCGCGGCAGATCGAGTTTTCGCGCCTGAACCTCGCCTACACGATCACGAGCAAGCGCAAGCTCGGGGTGATGATTGAAAACGGCGTGGTCGCCGGCTGGGACGATCCGCGCATGCCGACGATTGCCGGTATGCGCAGGCGCGGCTACCCGGCAGCTGCACTGCGAGATTTCGTCAAGCGTGGCGGTGTCACGAAGAAAGACAAGCTCATAGAGATGGGCGTGCTCGAGAACAGCGTCCGCGAGGTACTCGGTGAAGAGGCCGAGCGGCGCATGGCAGTCCTGAAACCGCTCAAGGTGGTGCTGACGAATTATCCCGAGGGCCAGGTCGAGATGATGGCGGCGATGAATCATCCGAACCGGCCCGAACTCGGCACGCGCGAGGTTCCGTTCTCGAGGGAAGTCTGGATCGAACAGGACGACTTCATGGAAGAAGCGCCGCGCAAATTTTTCCGCCTCAAGCCGGGCGGGGAGGTGCGATTGCGCAGTGCCTACATCATCCGCTGCGATGAGGTTGTAAAGGACGACGACGGAAACGTCGTGGAGCTGCATTGCACTTACGATCCCGACACGCGCAGCGGCACGGGAACGAGCGACCGCAAGGTTAAGGGCACGATCCACTGGGTGTCGGCGGCGCACGCGGTGCCGGCGACGGTGCGTTTGTACGACCGGCTGTTCACGGTGCCGAACCCGAACGCGGCGGACGATTTCATGGACGTCCTGAACCCCGATTCCCTGGAGACCGTCGAAGCGATGCTCGAGCCGGCGCTCGCGCGCCTCGCTGCCGGCGAGGCCGTGCAGTTCGAGCGGCTTGGCTACTTCTCCCCGGACGCGCGGGACGACAGCGCCGATGCCAGGGTATTCAATCGCATCGTCACGCTCAGGGACTCCTGGGCGAAGATCGAGAAGCAGGCGATGCAGGGGCAGAACTGAGCGCTTACCGACTCAGTTCTCGAAGCGGAAGCTCAGGTCGGCGCCCGACTCTTTCTGGCCGGAGGTCAGGGTAACGCCGAAACCACGCTGCAGGTCATAGCGGACACGGATGACGTTCTCGTTGTCGAACAGTCCGATGCCGTAACTGGCGTAGACGCGCGGCGCAATGTAGGTGCCGAAGTCCACCGCACCGATACCTCTCTCGTAGTCGAAGTCGCTGCCGGTTACCAGCAAGGTCAGTGCACGCTCCTCTGTCGTCACAGGCGTCGTGTACGCCTCGATCGTCGGGCGCGAGACCGATCCCGCGACAAGCACACCGGCGCGGCGCACCTGGGTATTGCCGAAGATTTCCCGTTCCGCGCGGATGCGGAGGTAGGGATCGTCGGCGGGAACGTCGGGGAACTGCACTGCCCCTTCGGTGATCTCCAGCCTTTGTCCGAATACCAGGATCTGGCCGTCTACATCGAACTGGCCGTTTGCCATCGGTACCGGATCGCCACTCCAGGCAAGCACGGTGTTGCCCGTGACGGAAGTCTCGACGACGCCGAGATCGACGATGACGTCGTCGCCGAGCGAGACGTCGAGCGACCCGAGGATCCGCAGGTCGGCGCGTTCTGTATCGTCCGTCGGCTCTTCCGGCAGTTCCCCCGTAACGATAACGACGTCCTCGCTTTCGTAGACGCGGCTGGTGCCCAGGCTACTGGGCACAATTCGCGCACGCGGGAAAGCCAGTGTGCCGTTGACCTCGAGTTCGTTGCCGTCGAACTCGATCTGCACATCGGTATTCGCGATCGCCTTTACGTCGGGCACGTCGATGAGCGTCAGATTGCGACCCCGAAGCGTGACTTCGAGCCCGGCAGCCACGGTTTGCCGTTGACCGGCACGCGTCCGAATCTGCCCGCGTCCTTCACCGGCGAGAAACGAGCCCATCACCTCGATGCCGCCTTGCTCCTGCAGCTCGCTGCGCAGCTGGATCTCGTCAATCCTGAGGCCGATGGGCAGGTAACTCACGCTGCCGTCATCCAGCGCGACAGAGCCCGTTACCATGGGTGCGTCCAGCGTTCCGCCGAGGCCGATGTCGGCGCGCAAGGTGCCTTTTGCGTCGTCGAGCACCGGCACGAACGGCAGGATGATCCCGATGTCGGCGAGATCGACGTCGATACTGCCGCCGATGCCCGCTGCCCCCGTCCCCACAACGTCAAGCAACTGGAACTCGGCGGCAACCTGGCCTTGACCCGGCAGCGGGACGTCGATGATGCCGCCGCGCAGGTCGTCGCCACGCAGGTCGAAGCCCAGCCTCGACGGGCCGGTCGTCAGCGTGCGCTCCGGATCGTCGATGCTGGCGACGGTCCCCGCGGCCATCCTGAGATCGGCGCGTCCGGCTGACTGGCCGTCCGGCCCTGCGTTCCAGCTGAATTCGCCGCTGACGACCTGGTCGAATTCGAGCCGCGTGTCGACGAAGGTGTTGACCAGGTCGACGGGCACCGATGACAAGCTGGCCGCGAGGTCGAAGCCTCTGCCTGCGTCCCAGTTGCCGTCCGCGCACAGGCCGATGCCGCGCGCGCCGGTCAGGCAAACTCGCTCGATGTGGGCGCGACTTTTGCTCAACCGCAACGGGGCCGCCTGTTCCAGTTGTGCGTTGAAGTCACTGTGGTTCATGTCCAGCCTCGAGATCTCGCCATCCCACGCCGATGGATCATCCCAGTCGTCGAGGATGCCCCGTAGCGACAGCCCTGCGTGCAGCCCGTGGGCGTTGAAGTCCAGGTCGACGGACTGCGACTCGCGCCCCATGGCAGCGGCCAGCACCACGTCGTTCGCCTGGAAATCCTTGTAGGAGACCTGCCCGGCCGTAATCTCGGCGTCGAGCACGCGCGCGCCGTCGCCGCGATCCTCGACTCTCAGGCCTTCCACCTGGAAGCCGCGATAGGCCAGGGCGTCTGCGGACGCATCGATGCGCAGGAAAATAGCGCCCGGCGCGAGTGAAATCCTGCCTTTGGCCGACAGCTCGCCCTGGGCTCCATCGAGGTAATGGCCGAGTTCGTCGATGCTGATGTCGTAAGCCAGGCCGGTTGCCGCGTAAACCCGACCATCGAGACGGGCACTGGCTCCGCCGTGCCGTAACTCGAGATCATCGACGCTGAATGCAGCGGCTTCGTACTCGATGCCGCCGTCGGCGAACATGGGCCTGTCGCGAAACTGCCCGTGCACATCCTTCAACGTGGCGGTAATTCGAAGTGGTTGCTGTTGCCCCGACATCGCGAGCTTGCCGCTCAGTCGGGCCGGCCAGTCGGGAAACGCGGTGCCCGTCTCGATCTCGTCCAGTTCGAGTGTTGCGTTGAACGGCCGCGATTGCCGCCAGCTGTATCGGGCATTGCCGCTGATCGTGCCGCCGAGGATATCGCCCTCGATAATCTCCACCTGGGCCTCATCACGGTTACCGTCGCCGTCGATCGTGAACGTGCCCGGTGGCAGCTGCGGCACGTCGAGCTCGAGCGTTCCTGCCACGGTCCAGCTGTCGATCGAGCCGCCGACCGCGACTTTGCCCGAGCGGCTATTTACCTGCGGTTCGGTGTGACCCACCGGCCAGTGAGCGTTACGCCAGTCCAGTTCCGCCGAGACTGCGCCGGATTGAATGTCGTAATCGGCAACTGTACCGACGTGCATGTCGGTGCCGGAGAATTCGACGTCGGCTTCGGCAGCCAGGGCCTGCGTGTCGCCTCGCGCATTTGCCGACAGGGAGACAGGCGGCATTTCGGCCATCCCTTCTTTCACCGGTACCGACACCGCCGGCGCACGCACCTCGAGGTCCCAGCTCAGTTCGGAGCCCAGCCCGCGCAGGTGGCCCGCCGCCGTTGCTCCGGGTTCAACGGTGCTGGCCTGCAGCGCCAGCTCGTCGATGTAGCCGCGAACCGCGGCGCTGACGGCGAGCGGATCCTCAAGCCTGGTCAGCGCGGGCCTTGCAACGATTTCGACGTCGGCGGTGATCTCGTTCCTGCCGTGGAGCCACATCTGCCCGGTGCCGTCGAGGTCGTAATACGGGGTCCGGGCCTGCAGGCGGTCGATGCGGATCGCGTCCTTCCAGCCGCCCGTGATCGACGCGAAACCGAAGCTCAGGTATTCCTCACCGACGAAGCCGTCGAAGCTTGCGTCCTCGATGTCGAGTGCTTCTACGACGATCTCGAAAGGCAGCTGCAGCTTCGCGAATATTTCGTGCAGATCGGTGCTGCCGTCTCTGTTCTCTTCTCTGTCGGGGATTCGAAGACTGAATCCGGAGGCGTGGGCCTCTGTCACAAAGATGCGCACGGGCAGTACCGCCACCCGGGCGGTAAGACGGATATTGCTGACATCGATGTCGACAGCATCGTTCTCGAAGCTCAAGCTGTGCAGAGTGACGCCCCCGCCCAAACTACCCGAGACGCTGGTGGCCGACAGGGCGCCGCCGGTGGCCGATTCCGCCTGTTTCCACAGCCATTGCGCGCCTGGTTCCGTGTGCAGCAGCCAGAACCATGCGGCGGCGGCAAACGCGACGGGGGTGGCGGCCAGGAGCAGCAGTACGCGGCGCAGGCTCACAGCAGTGGCGTCCCGATCGTCAGGTGGTAGCGTATGGGCTTGCCCTCGAAGTCGATCGCCTGGGCGATATCGACACGGATTTCACCGGCGAATGAATACCAGCGGATGCCAATGCCGATGCCCCGCTTGAGATCGGGGTCATCCCAGTTATTGAAAGCATTGCCGATATCCGCGAATGCGGCACCGGACCAGGAATCGAGGAAACGGTACTCGGCCTCGGCGCTTGCTGTAATGATGTGGTTCGAACCGATGTCGTTGTTCGAGAGCCGTTCGAATCCATAGCCGCGTACGCTCATGCTGCCGCCGGCTTTGAATCGGTAGAAGTTCGGCAGTGTCGTGAACGACAGGTTCAGCGGCTGACCGCCAATATCCAGTTCGAATTGGTCGACAACAGCGTCGGTGTAACCGACCTCGCCGCGCACGTGGAACTTCAGGCGATCACCGAGCACATAACTGCGCCGCGTTGCCGCGTAGAACTGGGTAAATTCGACCGTCGAGCCGAACGCTTTGTCCGAATGGAAGATCCAGACGCGATCGCGCCGCCCGAAGGTCTCGAACGCGCGGCCCTGCACATCGACGACTTCGTAATCGATACCGACCGAGAACGCGTTCTCGATGGTCCGCAACCGGCCCTCGAGGGCGGGATCGCTGACTCTCGTCGTCGGATCGTCCGGCGTGGTGTCCAGAAGGTCGAAGCGCTGGTCGGAATTCAGGAACTGCACGAACGGAGTGGTGAAACGCTGGGCTTCACCGCCTTTCAGGTTTTTGAGCTTCAGTCGCCCGAAACGGAGGTGACGTTCGTCGAGGTCGCCGTTTGCCAGCGTAATGAAGTCCTCGTCCTCTTCGTCGCGCTTCACCTCGAGATCCTGATTTTCGAAGCGTAGCGTGAATTCCGCATCCCACCACTGCCTGGCCCGTCCGATGCGCGGCCTGCGGTACCGGCTGCGCAACGTGAACTGGTCATCGAGTTCCTGGTAGCCGATGCCGACATCGACTCGGTCGCCGTTGGCGGACATGGGGTGGCGGCTGTAGTTCGCCTGCAGTCGTATGCCCGTGTCGTTGCCCCAGCCTAGCGCGCCGGAATAGTGGTTTCGGGTTTCCGTCCCGAGACGTACTTCGAAATCGACGGCTGGCGGATCCAGGTCCGGCCGTTCAGTTTCAAGTACCGTCACGTCGTCGAAGTAGCCCGTCTTCCAAAGATCGGTGCGCAACCGGCTCACGAGCCGCGCAGTGTACGGATCGCCTTTTTCGAAACGCGGGATGTATTCCAGGATGCCGGGCTTTATCGCATGGCCGCTGTAGGCGACGTCACCCATGACGTAGCGCGGCCCCGTGTCGAACATGAGCGCAATCGTTGCCGTGTTTTCTTCGAGATCCAGTTCGATCACGTGCTCGGTGAATTCTGCAGCGAGGTAGCCGCGAGAATTTGCGGTCTCGATGGCGACTTGTTTCTGATTCTCCCAGATCGTCTGGTCGAGGACAGCGCCCTCACCAAGCGGCCATGCTCGCAGCCAGGCAGAAATCAGGCGGTCGGTGGCCCCGGGTCCGACAGCACCTACGTCGACGCTCGCGATGCGGATCGGTGGGCCGGCCTCGACGGTCAGTTCGACGATCGCGGACCGGTCCTGCTTCTCGATGATGCGCACCGAAATGTCGGGCGCATAGTAGCCATAGGGCCGCAGGGCCGCCCGAGCATCTTCGATCGCCTTGTCAATGACTTTTTCGTGGTCACGCGGGCGCAATCGGGCGCGCGGGCCGAATTGCACAGTGTCAACGTGGCTCAGCACATTGGCGGAGAGCGTATCGTCAAGCCCGTTCACGACGTAGCTGACATCGCCATGCGCAGAAGGCGCGGCTGCGAGCAGCAGCAAGCAGACTGACTTTCGAATGTCGAACAATGCTGATTTCCTGCTCATCGGCAACTGTTGATGGTGTCAGAATTTGGACAATGAGCGGAAGATGAAATTCAGCCCACGCGAGTCCTGCGGTATCAGGTCTCGATCCCGTCGCTGATCACGATCGGTGCGCCGCGCTCCAGGCCGAGCCCTTCCGCGGCATTGCCCTCGGCCCTGGCTACCTCGATGACGTCGAACGAGTTGATCAGGGCCAGGTACTCGCCAGGTTGCACTCTGCCGTAGGTCGTCTTCATCGGGAATTCGTGGCCGGCCACGGTCACGACAGGCTGCCGGAAACCTTCGATCAGTTTACGGTCGATGTTGCTGATGAGATTGCCGAAGGTATCGACGGTAATGATGACGCCGCTCACTTTGCCCGTCGAGACGTCCGGGTCGTCGACCCAGCCCGGGATCCACTCGTAGGTCGGGATACCGACGGACACGGGGTTGGTCCTCCCGGATGCGATGTCCGCGGCAATCGGGGCAAAAATGTCCCGGCCGTGGAACGTGGCACTGGGCTCGTCGAGCCCCAGTCGCTTGAAGCAGTTCAGGTCGAGCTTGAAGACCCGGGTGTCTTCTGCATCATCCAGGATTGGCGAGAGCAGGCCGTTATCGGGCGCCAGGAAATAGTGCCAGTCGTGTTGCACGAGCAGTATGTCGCGCTCCGTGCCCACGCCCGGGTCCACGATGGCCAGGTGCACCGTGCCTTTGGGGAAGTACCTGTACGCGCGACTGACCCAGAAGCCGGCTTCCGGAGGCCATTGCGCAGGGATATCGTGGATCAGGTCGATGATCTTCGCTTCCGGGAATCGCCCTATGATCACGCCTTTCATGACGGCCGTGAAGGGGCCCTTGTGGCCGAAGTCCGTGGTGATCGTGATGACGCCGGAAGGCTGCATGATTCAAATTTTATCAGGCGGTCAGCGGTTTTTCCGGGTGATGTTTCAGGAAACTGCTGCGCGCCCAGTAAATGAATATGGTGTCGATGGCCGCGATTACCAGTTTGAACAGGTATTTGGCGCCGCCGAGGGCGAGAGCGGTCCGGAGATCCACGGTGCCCCACCAGACGACCAACGAATAGATCGTGGTGTCGAGGGCCTGGGAGGCCATGGTCGAGCCGTTATTCCGCAGCCACAGCCAGCGTTCGCCCGTCCACGCCTTGATCTTGTGGAACGCCCAGACGTCGAAACGCTGGCTGATCAGGTAGGCGAGTAACGAACCGAACACGAAGCGCGGCGAGAAATTGAGGATGGTCGAAAAGGCGTCCTGTATGTCCTGCGAAAACGCCGCCGTCTTGGGGTTCGTGCTGGGCAGGTACATGAGCCCCAGGCTCATCATGACGAGTACGATGACGCTGACCGTGAAGCCCATCCAGACGGCTCGCGCGGCCTCGTGCTTGCCGTAGTTTTCGGAGAGCACGTCGGTGGCGAAGAAGATGCTCGAGTAGAAGATCACGCCCAGGCTGGTTTCGAGCCCGAAAATGATGGTCAGCTTGGGCCCCTGCAGGTTCGCGAGGATGATCGCCGTGGCGATGGCGACCTGCAGTCCCGCTTTGCCGAACAGGCGATACAGAACCACCGTACCGCCGAGGTCTAGCATCAGCGTGGTGAGCCACAAAACCTCCTGGTTAGCGGCAAAGAAGTCGACCAGGGCCTGCGGGAACATTCAGCGACTAGCCGGCCAGCCTGTCGAGATGCCAGTCGGCATTGCCGAGAATCTGGTCGATCGTCGTCAGGCGCTTGAAGTAGTGCGCGATATCGACTTCCCAGCTGACGCCCATGCCGCCATGGATCTGCACCGCTTCCTGGCCGACCTTGCGCCCCACGGTGCCGACCTGGTATTTGATCGAGTGCATGGCGTGTTTCGCATCGGCGTCGTCCTGTGCGGCAAGCATCGTCGCCCACAGCAACAGCGAGTAGCTCTGTTCGCAGTCGGTGAACATGTCGACCATGCGGTGCTGCAAAGCCTGGAAGCTACCGATCGGCACGCCGAACTGCATGCGGTTCTTCGAGTACTCGACCGTCTTGTCCGTCATGATCTGCATGATGCCGACGGCTTCCGCGCAGACGGCCAGCGTCGCATCGTCGATGGCGGCATCCAGCGCGGCGAGACCCTTGCCCGGCTCGCCGATAACGCCCGCGCCATCCACGGCGACGTTATCGAGACTGATCTCCGCCGCCTGTTGCCCATCCACCGTGGCATAAGACCTGACATCGAGGCCATCGCTGTCGGCGGGCACGGCAAACAGCGTGATGCCGTCTTCATCGTCCTGCGCGCCAGAAATCCTGGCGGCAACGATCAGCAGCTCGGCATTGCCGCCGTTGAAAACGACACCTTTCTCGCCACTGAGTACCCAGCCGTCGCCGTCCGCCGTAGCCGTGGTCCTGATGTCGGCGATATCGTAGCGACTTTGTGGCTCCGTGTACGCGAGAGCGGACTGCAGCTCACCGGCGATGATCGGTTGTAGCCACCTTTCTTTCTGTTCCGCGCTGGCCGCGCGCCGCAAAACGCCGCCCGCGAGGACGATATTGGCCAGGTAAGGCTCGACGACGAGGCCCTTGCCAAAGCGCAGCATAAGGACCATCAGGTCGGTCGGACCGCCGCCGAAGCCGCCGTCATCCTCACTGAACGGCACCGATGTCCAGCCGAGTTCGGCAAAGGTTTGCCAGACTTCCGGGCTGTAGCCTCGCTTGCTCGCGGCGTATTTCTGGCGCGTCTCGAAGTCGTAGTCGTTGGCGATGAATTTCTCGACGCTGTCGTCGAGCATCGACTGTATTTCGTTGAACGAGAAGTCCATGTCTGTTTCCTAAAGGCCGAGCACGTGCTTGGCGATGATGTTCTTCTGGATTTCGTTGGAGCCGCCGTAGATCGATGCCTTTCGGAAATTGAAGTATTTCAGCGAGGTCTGCGTTTCGGCGACGTCACCGACCCAGTCCGCCGGATCGGAATCCAGCGTGTACTGCTCCTGCACGTAAGGCAGCGCGTAGTACCCCGCGGCTTCCAGGTAAAGCGTATCGATAGCCTGCTGGATCTCTGTTCCCTTGACCTTGAGTATCGAGGATTCCGGTCCCGGCGCCTTTCCGGACTGCACCGCAGCGAGCGTGCGCAGCTCCGTGTACTCCAGCGCCCTGAGGTCCACTTCGACAGCCGCGACCTTGCGCATGAAATTGCGATCCTCGCCGAGCGGCGTGGCGCCGCGAACGGGTTTCGTCGTTTGCTCCCTGAGATTGCGCAGCCGGTACTTGGAGATCGCGACGGCTGCAATATTGGCGCGCTCGTGCTGCAGCAGCACCTTCCCGTAGGTCCAGCCCTTGCCTTCTTCGCCGACGAGGTTCTCGACGGGCACATTGACGTCTTCGAAGTGCACTTCGTTGACTTCGTGGTCGCCCTCAATCGTGATGATCGGGTTCACGGTGACGCCGGGCGTCTTCATGTCGACGAGCAGGAAGCTGATGCCTTCCTGGCGCCGGGCGACGTCGGTACTGGTTCGTGCGAGTATGAATATCCAGTCTGCGTGCTGGCCGAGCGTGGTCCACGTCTTGGTACCGTTCACGACATAGTGGTTGCCGGCCAGGTCCGCACGCGTCTTCAGTGACGCGAGATCCGAACCGGCGCCCGGCTCCGAGTAGCCCTGGCACCACCAGACCTTGCTGGCCAGTATGTCCGGGAGGAAGCGCTTCTGCTGCTCCTCGTTGCCGAAGGTATACACGACGGGCCCGACCATGCTCAGCCCGAATGGCACGATGGGCGGGGCGTTCGCTTCCGCCATTTCGATCGCGAAGATGTGTTTCTGCACCGGCGTCCAGCCGGTACCGCCGTACTCGACGGGCCAGTTCATCCCGGCCCAGCCGTGTTCGTGCAGCCACTGCTGGAAGCGGACGAGGTCCCCGCGCCCCATGGGAACACCCTTTTCTCGCTTGCGGCGTATGTCTTCCGGGAATTCGTCTCTAAATACGGCGCGGATTTCCTCGCGGAAGGCAAGGTCCTCATCACTCAACGTCGCGTCCATGGTGCTCCTAAGTAAACGGGGTAGGGCCTTCGGGGGACCCGATTGTCACAGAATGCGTTCAAAGGTTCGAGCCAATCGTGCAGAATGTAGCAATGAGCGCGGATTCGGCGCAGGGGCCGGACGTACAGACAGGAGGTTAGCGTGTCTGAACTGAGTCACATCGACGACAAGAACCGACCCACGATGGTCGACGTCGGTGATAAAGCCGTTACGGCACGCGAGGCCCACGCGCGTGCTGTCGTCGTGCTGCCGGAGGAAGTGCTTGCGGCGCTCGACGGTGACGAAATACAGAGCAAGAAAGGGCCGGTTTTTGCGACGGCGATCATTGCCGGGGTCATGGCGGCCAAGAAGACGCACGAACTCATACCGTTTTGTCATCCGCTCGGCCTCGATAACTGCGATGTCGGCATCGCGATGGATGGTGATCGCGCGGTGATCGACTGCCGCTGCAAGGTGACGCACAAGACCGGCGTGGAGATGGAGGCGCTGACGGGCGCCAGCGTTGCGGCACTGACGGTTTACGATATGTGTAAAGCTCTGTCCCACGACATCGTCATTTCGGAAACCCGGTTGATGATGAAGACCGGCGGCAAGCAGGACTTTCATCGTGACGGCTAGCCTGGAGGAAAGCCGATGAAGACCATAACCGTGCGCTACTTCGCCATGTTCCGCGAACAGGCCGGCGTCAACGAGGAGACGCTGTCGCTGGACGCAACGACGGCTGCCGACGTGTTCGAACACACCAAGGCCCGGCACGGGTCGTCAGAGCCCGCAGGGCACTGCAAGGTCGCGATCAACGACGAGATGGCGGACTGGACGTCGCCGGTGGAAGACGGCGACACGGTGCTCCTGTTTCCTCCCGTGGCGGGCGGCTGACATGATCCGTATGACGACCGATTCGATCGATCCGGACGCCCTGCGTCGTGAGCTTTTCGATCCCGCTGCGGGCGGCTACTGCGCGTTCGAGGGCTGGGTGCGCAACGAAAATGAGGGGCACGAGGTCCTGCGGCTGGAGTACGAGGGCTACGAACCCGTAGCGGTGGCCGAGGGCGAGAAGATACTGGTCGAGGCCGCCGGGAAGTTTCCGTATTTGCGCGCGCATTGCGTACATCGGACCGGGATGCTGGAGATCGGCGATTGCGCCGTCTGGGTAGGCGTGGCGTCTGCGCACCGCGACGAGGCCTTTAAGGCCTGCCGCTACATCATCGACGAACTCAAGCACCGCTTGCCGATCTGGAAGAAAGAGCACTACACGAACGGCGATTCCGGGTGGGTCAACTGCGAGCGCTGCGCCGAGCACGCACACGGGGGTTGAGCGTCAACCGGGCTGTCCGACGCGGCGGCGTATTCCTCTCCCTCATGGCTCGCTGCGCTTCGCTTGCTGCGCTTTACTTCGCGCAAAAAAATCATGCCGAAGCCATACCACGCTAGTCAGCGAGTTTCTCCAGGTCAGTAGGTGTGTCGATGTCGACCGCCGCGTCCTCGAAAGGGACTGTTCTGACGTCGAACCGAGGATCCCGGAGCACGCTTTTCGCCCCCTCGTCTCCCGATAGTTCTCCGAGCGCTTCGAATGCGCCACGCGGGAACAACACCGGGGGTCCCGTAGTCCCCGCGAATGCGGTTGCCATGATTTCGTCGTCGGCGCCGCTCCAGGTATCAATCAGTGCCTGCAGATGATGCGCTGTGATCAGCGGCTGGTCGGCGAACAGAAACAGCACCGCATCGGCAGCGTGTGACAGGATTTTCGCGGTGAGCGCGATCGAGCCGCCGATGCCGTCGGCATAACGGTCGTTGACGATCAGGTAACGGGGGGCTCTGCCTGCCGCCGCTGCGACAGCAGCGCTTTCGTGGCCGGCAACGAGAACGCTGCGATCGCCGCAGACCTCGTGGGCCAGGTCGGCGGCGCGGCGCACGAGAGGTTTGCCCTCGAAGTTCTCGAGCTGCTTGCTGCGCCCGAATCGATGCGATCTGCCTGCCGCCAGAACGGCGGCAAAGACGACCCGGTCTTCCTTTGTTGGTACTGTTTCCTGCATCGATGATTCCGTTGTCGGAGTCACGCATTGTAAAGTGGCGCACCCCGCATGCCACAAGAATCCTGGCAGAAAACTTGCGACAGCGGGGGCTAATGTGTATTCCTTACGCGGTCGGACCAGCAGGGAAGGTCAATTGCACGTCATCAGTTCCATCGAAGATGCAAAGTCACTGGAAGGTGTCGAGGTCGGTTTGTCCGACTGGGTGATCATTGATCAGAACCGGATCGACCAGTTCGCCGAAGCAACCGGGGACTACCAGTGGATTCACGTTGACACCGAGCGTGCGGCAGCGGAAATGCCTGGGGGTAAGACCATCGCCCACGGCTATCTCACCCTGGCACTGATCCCTGTGCTCACCGTTAATTTCGTCGAGATCGAGAACCTTGCCCGGGCGATCAACTTCGGCGTCAACAAGGTCCGCTTCTACACGCCTGTGCAGGCCGGCGACCGCGTGCGCGCACGAGCGACCGTGCTGCAGGCTCGCCGGCGGGCGGGCGCGTTGCTGCTGACATCAGAGACGCGCATCGAAGTGGAAAACGAGCGCAAGCCTGCCTGCGTTGCCGAGACGCTCGGGATGTACTTCTTCGGCGAGTAGGCCGCTCCCGCCAGTCCCGGTCAGCGTGCGTGCAGCCAGCCCGGAAGGAAGGCGTAAGGGTCCCTGTCTACCGCCGTGTTCCACGAAACGTTCGACTGATCCAGCAGCCTGGCCATAGTGCCATCCTTGCAGGCATCGAACAGCTCGGTCGCGCCTCCGACGTGCTCGCCGCCCATGTAAATTTGCGGAATGGTCTTGAGGCCGGTGCGCTCCAGAAGCGCGGCCCGGACGTTGCCTCCCTTGTTGTCCTGCTGGTATTCGACGGAGTCGAGGTCGATGGAGCGGTACGGGATTTCGTACTCCGCAAACATCTTGCGTACCGACCAGCAGAATTCGCACCACTCCAGCGCAAATAACACGACCGGGTTGTTCGGATCGTGAATCGCCTCGTCGAGGAACGCCAGCGCATCCACCGGTGCCCCGGCCTCGTCGTCCTCTTCCGCCTCGGCAGGTGGCGCGGGCGGCGGCGTGTCGAAACGGTAGTTCGGCGTCGAGCGTGAGATCTCCTGCTCTTTAGCGGTCATGTCCGCCGGGATGTCCTCGAACAACGGCGTGCTCAGGTAGCGCTCGCCCGTGTCGGGGAGCATGCAGAGAATGTTTGTGCCGCGCTCCGCTTTTTCCGCGACGGCAATGGCGCCCGCCAGGGTCGCGCCGCCCGAAACACCCACGAATATCCCCTCTTCCGTCGCCAGCGATCGCGACAACCTCATGGCGTCGTCGCCGCTGATCGGCAGAATTTCATCGATGTATTTTGCGTCGACGGCATCTTCGGTCAGCTTCGGTATGAAGTCCGGAGTCCAGCCCTGCATCAGGTGCGGGCGGAACAGCGGGTGGCTGTCTTTCGGCGCGCCATCGTCCAGGCGTTCCTGCGGTATGCCGCTGCCCAGGATGGGCGAATTGTCCGGCTCGCAGACGATGACCCGCGTGTCCGGGCTTGCCTCCCGCAACACCCGCGACACGCCCTTGAGCGTACCGCCCGTGCCGTAACCGGTAACCCAGTAGTCGAGTTTCCTGTCGGAGAATGCTTCGAGGATTTCGGGTGCCGTCGTGCGCGAATGGGCGTTTGCATTTGCCTCATTTTCGAACTGGCGCACCAGGAACCAGCCGTGTTCCTCGGCCAGTTCGACCGCCTTGGCCAGCATTCCGCTGCCCTTGAGCGCGGCGGGAGTCAGCACGACCCGGGCGCCCAGGAAGCGCATCAGCTTGCGCCGCTCAACGCTGAAACTCTCGGCCATTGTTACGACGAGCGGATAGCCCTTGCAGGCGCAGACCATCGCAAGACCGATGCCCGTATTGCCGCTGGTCGCCTCGATGACGGTCTGTCCGGGGCTGAGCGTTCCACTCTGTTCGGCGTCTTCGATGACGCTCAGCGCAAGGCGATCCTTGACCGAGCCCATCGGATTGAAGGACTCGATCTTCACGTACAGGTTGACGTGTTCGGGCGCGATACGGTTCAGTCTCACGATCGGCGTCCCGCCCACGGTCTCCAGGATATTGTTATAGCGTGACATCATGGCAACGAGCCTCCGTCGTCACTTTTCGAGAATTGCGTAGCGCACCATTGTACCGCGGTAGCGTGCCTGCTCCTGAATGAGCTCGGCGAGCCGGCCATGAACGCGATCGTCCCAGTAGTTCCATCGTTCGACGAACGCCTTCGCCCTATCGTAATCGCCCGCGTACTGCAGGTGCAGCACCTCGCCAAGCAGTTCGCTCACGACCTCGTGGTAGCGCTCGTAGTTAATGGCGAGCAGCGCCCCTTCGCCCCGCGGTTCGATCAGTCCGTGTTCCATGAAGTAGTTGAACTGCATCAGCTGCATGTTCTGGTAAGGCTGTTCGGGTCTTGGTCTTACGACCTGCAGCGTACGGCGGATACCGTCGGCATAGTGGGCGCGCAGGCCCTGTTCGTCGTAGTAGCCGATGTCGAGCAAGGTCGGTGCGGCGTGCAGCGACACCAGGTCGGATTTCATTTCCTCGACGAGATCCGCGTAATCGGCGAGTGCCTCGCCCAGGCTGCGGCCGTCGGCGGTCATACTCGCGCCCAGGTAGTGGCCGATCTCGTGCCAGAGCGTGCGATTGAAGCCGCCGTCGATCGTCAGGTGATCGCGAAACGCCGGCGCTACGACCGCGTCGAAACGCTGCTTGCTGTTTTCGAAAATCGCCGGGTTCGCCAGTATGTTGTTGCGAATCATCACTATGCGGCCGTACTTGCGGGCGTGATTCGCATCGTTCGGCAGGATCGTCGCGGTGTTTGCGCCACGTGCCTGGCCGAAATCAGCGACGACGTTGTAGACGCCGACGGGGATGTCCGACCGCACCCGCTTCTGGTGCTCGTAGGGCAGGGCGTCCTCGATCGACTGCAATTCGGTCATCGCGGCGGCCAGCGCGCGGCTCTTCGCCTCGTCGCGTGCCAGCAGGCTGGCGCTGTAGAAGGCCTTGATGCCGAGCAGGGAATCGTCATAGGTCTCGTAGCTTCCGAACTGCAGGTTCAGCTTGCCGAATCGGCCGGTTACCCACGATGCATCACCGGACTCGTAGTCGCCGGAGAGGAGATCGCGGCCGCGGTTGCGAAGATACGCCGCAAAGTCGGGCGCTTCATCGTCGATGGCGCTTGCCGCCCGTTCCAGGTGTTGTCGTGCCTCGGTGAGCTGCGGCGCGTAGGCAAGCGCATACGGGACGGCATACATCCAGGCAGGGTTTTCCGTGAGCGCCTCGAGTCGCTCTCGCAACCCGGGGTGCAGTGCCTCGATCGCGGGATGTTCGTCAAGGCGAACGAGATCGCCGGCGATGTTTTCCGCGCTGGCCCGCCTGAGCACGCTGCGCACGGCGAGCAGCGAATCGCGGGCGGCAGGGTTCGCTTCGAGAAAGGCATCGATCTCCTGGCGCGTGAGGCCGCCGGGGTAAACGTTCTTTCCGAGATTCGGGGCATCGACCGGCAGGAAAGGCAGCCGTTCGTTGTCGAGCGTCGTCGCGACCGGTCCCTTGAACAGGTAATAGAGGTCGAGCAGGTTTCGCGTCGCATCCGGCGCCGTTGCCGATGCGTGCAGGTCCTCGACGCCTTGTTTCGCTGTTAACGCCTCGGCGTGAAGTTGCTGCTCGTAAAGCGCGTGCATGATCTGGCCGGCTTCGAGCAATTCGCCCAACGCCTGCGACTCGGCGGGAGAGAGATGCCCGAGATCCGGGTCCAGCGTGACCTTGAGCCTGGCATCGAGTATCGGCTGCGTCCGTTCCAACGGCCAGTAGCCAGCGGGCAGCTCGGCTGCGGCAGCAAATGCGATGAGCAAGAGGCTGCAAGCGAGTAGTGACAGGAATTTCATAAACTAGTCCGAGAATTCGGCGGTCGACTGGCGCCGCCGATCGACAAGAAGCTGCGTGACATCGGGTCGCGAATAATGGCCTGCGACGTCGAGACTCTGCCTCTCTTCGAGCACGATTCGGTGGTCGAGTTCCGCTACGCGCAACGATTCCTCGCCCGTGTGCGGCGCGAGCAACCATTCGCCGGTTGGCGTCGCAATGCAGGAGCCACCATCTGCCATGACCTCGTCGGCCGTCTCGCGCAGCAGCTCCGCCCGGGGCAGCGAGTCCGGGATGTCGGACCTGCGCATCAGACCAGCAACCGAGACCACGAAGCAGCGGCCCTCGCGCGCAATGAAGCGCGTGATGTCTTCGGTATTGCGCTGATTGCCGGGCCAGATTGCGACGTGCAGGTCTTCGCCCTGGGCATAGAGGGCCGCGCGAGCCAGCGGCAGCCAGTTTTCCCAGCAATTCAGGCCGCCGGCGGCGAACGGGCCAAGCTTGTGCACGCGCAGACCGTGTCCGTCGCCAATCGCCCAGACCAGGCGCTCTTCGTAAGTCGGCATCAATTTGCGGTGCACGGAGCCAATCTCGCCACCAGCGTCGATGTAGACCATGCTCGCATACAGGCTGTGACCGCCGCGGTCAGGGGCACGTTCCATGACGCCAACATAAACGGCAAGCGAGTTATTCTTGGCGACCTCGCGGATAGCGTCGAGGTCACCGGCCTCGATGCAGACCGACTGTTCCACGTAGTGGCGGTAAAGTTCTTTTTGCAGGTCTGATTCGAATCGTGCCCCGTCCGTACGTTCCACCCAGAACGGATAACCCGGTATCAGGGCCTCGCCGAACACGACCAGCTCGCATCCCTGCGACGCCGCTTTGCGCATCCATTCGATAACCCTGGTCACGGTGGCGTCGCGGTCCAGCCAGACGGGAGCGATCTGGGCGATACCGACCTTCAGTGTGGTTTTGTTCATTCTCGATGACGGGCCCGGTTGTTTTCCGGTGGGGTTCGATTTGTTCTTCAAAATCAGTAGCTTTTGGTGTTAACCTGACGGCAACACGGCGCCGGTTAGCATAGCACGTAACGGCTGTTACCATGGCTGCCGAAGACTGCATAACAACAAGGATATACCGTCATGAAAGGTCTGATGATGGACACCCAGCTGCTGATCTCCTCGATTGCGCAGCATGCCGAAAAGTTCCATGGCGATCGCGAGATTGTCTCGGTCACAGCGGATAACCCGAGGCACCGCTACACGTTTCGTGAGGCGATCGGGAGGGCAAAGAAACTCGCGAATGCGCTTGAACGTCTCGGCGTAAAGCAAGGTGATCGCGTCGCCTCGCTCGCCTGGAACGATTACCGGCACCTGGAGATTTACTACGGCGTTAGCGGCAGCGGATACGTGTGCCACACGATCAATCCCAGGCTGTTCCCGGAGCAGATCGTGTTCATCATCAACCATGCCGAGGACCGTTTCATCTGCGTCGACGTGATGTTCGTGCCCCTGCTGGAGGCGGTCGCCGACAAGATCCCCAATGTCGAGGGCTTCATCATCCTGACCGACGAGGCCCATATGCCGGAGACCTCGTTACCCAATGTCATGTGTTACGAGACATTGCTGGCCGCGGAGTCGTCGGAATTCGACTGGCCGGAACTCGATGAGCGCTCTGCCTCTGCGCTTTGCTACACGTCGGGCACCACCGGTAATCCCAAGGGAGTTCTCTACGACCATCGCTCCACGATCCTGCATGCCTACGCGACACTGTCGATCGACGTGGCCGGTGTATCGAGCCGTGACGTCGCGATGCCTGTCGTGCCTTTCTTCCACGTCAACGCCTGGGGCGTCCCTTACTCGGCGCTGATGGCGGGGACAAAGCTCGTCCTGCCGGGTCCCAAAATGGGCGACGGCGAAGCGCTCTATGAGCTCATCGAGAGTGAAGACGTGACCAAGGCGTTCGGCGTTCCGACCGTCTGGCTGTCGCTGCTGCAATACACCGAAAAGACCGGCAAGCGGCTGGAAAAGCTCGAGCAGTCGCTCGTCGGAGGCGCCGCGGTGCCCCGCGCGATGATCGAGGTGTTTCGGGACAAGCACGGTGTAGAACTGCGCCAGGGCTGGGGTATGACGGAGACGAGCCCGATCGGTACCGTTAATACCATCAAGGCAGGACTCGAGGATCTGTCGAAAGACGAGCAGCTGGACCTCGCGACGAAGGCAGGGCGCGGCATCTTCGGCTGTGAGTTGCGTATCGTCGACGACAATGGTGGCGAGCTGCCGTGGGACGGGGAAGCGTTCGGCGCACTGCAGGTTCGAGGGCCCTGGGTGTGCAGCGACTACTTCAAGCTCGAGGGCAGCGGCGGCACGCATACCGACGATGGCTGGTTCGAGACAGGGGATGTCGCAACCATCGATCCGCAGGGCTATGTGGCGATTACCGACCGGACCAAGGACGTCATCAAGTCCGGTGGTGAGTGGATAAGCTCGATCGAACTGGAGAATACCGCAATGGGCCATCCGGCGGTGGCCGAAGCGGCCGTGATCGGCGTGGCGCACCCGAAATGGACCGAGCGCCCGCTGCTGGTCGTAGTCAGGTCAGAGGGCGAAGACGTCAGCAAGGAAGAGATGCTGGCGTATTTTGACGGCAAGGTTGCAACCTGGTGGGTGCCGAGCGACGTCGTTTTCGTCGACGAGTTGCCCCACACCGCCACGGGCAAGGTCAAGAAGATTGAATTGCGCAAGCAATTCGCTGAGTATCGGCTCCCTGGCTGAGCGCTGTTCGCTGCGCTCAGGCTTTTTCGACTGGGCAAGGAGTAAACATGGCCGAAGCATTGCGGCTATACGGAATGAAGGCCGTGGTGACGAGTGCCGCGGGGGGCATTGGCGAGGCCGCCGCGAGGACGCTCATCAAGCACGGCGCGGAAGTTCTCGCTGTCGACACGCCGAATAGCGGCGTCGACCAGCATTTCGCGTCGGTCCGAGGCATACAGGGTTACCCGGCGGAACTCAACGAACCGGGCAGCATCCCGGCGCTGGTAGAGGACGCGGCCGAAAAGCTCGGCACTCTGGATATCCTGGTCAACGAGTTCCCGCTGAAACCGGACGTGCCGATCGGCGAGGACGGAGCGGGGCTGGACGAACTGCTGCGCAAGCGTGCAGAACTCATTATGGCAATGTGCCGATCGGCGCTGCCGTACCTAAAGAAAAGTCCCGCGGGGCGCATCATCAACATGGGTTTTCTGCGCAGCGTGTTCGCCGCCAATGCGAGGGAGCAGAGCAAAAGGGCAGAGCAGGACCTCGCTGCAATCTCACGCGCGCTGGCGGCCGAGATCGGGAGCTTCGGGATCACGGCGAACCATGTTCAGCCCGGGGCGATCATGACTCCCGACAGCCGCGAGGTGTTTCGCAAAGACAAGACACTCCGTGATTACTGTATTTCGAGTTCTGCCGCAAAACGGCTCGGCGAGCCGGTCGATGTCGCGAAGGTCGTATTGTTCCTCGCGAGCGACGATGCCGTATTCGTAAGCGGTACGGGCGTGGCCGTCGACGGCGGCCGTGTCGACGATTAGGCGGGCGCGACAGCTCTGCAATGCACCCTGTACTCGAAGACCTGATCGCGCTCCTCGAACTCGAGCGCATCGAGGATAATATCTTCCGCGGCGACAGCCGCGACATAGGCAGCGCGCAGGTTTTCGGGGGGCAGGTGCTGGGCCAGGCGCTGTCCGCTGCCCAGCACACCGTCGAAGACAGGGTCGCACATTCCCTGCACGCGTATTTCCTGCGCCGCGGCGATATGACGAAGCCCATCATCTACGAAGTCGATCGCGCCCGCGACGGCGGCAGCTTCTCGAACCGCCGCGTTGTCGCCATTCAGCACGGGCGACCGATCTTCAACCTGGCCGCGTCTTTCCAGGACCCCGAGGAAGGCCTGGAGCATCAGGCCGACATGCCCGACGTACCGGGACCGGACGGCCTCAAGGACCTGTTTGACGTACCCGCGGAGAAGCTCGAGAAAGTGCCGATGAAGATGCGGCGCTTCCTGACAGCGCAGCGGCCGTTCGAGTTCCGGCCGGTCGAACGTATCAGCTTCACGGAGCCGGTAAACCTGCCGCCGGTCAAGCACTGCTGGATTCGCGCCGTCGATGCGCTTCCCGACGATCCGGCCCTGCATCAGAACCTGCTTGCCTACGTGTCCGACTACGAATTGCTGGGCGCAAGCGTGTTACCGCACGGGCTGAATTTTGTTTCCGGCAGGGTGATCATGGCGAGCCTCGACCACGGGTTATGGTTCCATCGCAGGTGTCGCGTGGACCGATGGTTGCTTTACTCGATCGAAAGCCCCAACGCGGCGGGCGCGCGCGGGTATTCACGGGGGCAGCTGTTCACCGAAGGCGGCATACTGGTTGCGTCGACAGCGCAGGAGGGGCTCATCCGGGTCGTCGATACGGACGCATCGCCGCCGCGCTCCGATCCGCGGCTGCAGGTCTGAACGGTCCCGGCCGGCTGGCTCAGCCCTTCGCCTTGCCCTGCGCCGCGACGGCCGCAGCCGCCTTCGCAACGGCTTCGGGGTCACCGAGAAATTCCCGCGACCGTGGCTTCAGGTCGTCGTCGAGATCGTAGGCTATCGGGACTCCGGTGGGGATATTGAAGCCCGTTATTTCTTCGTCTGAGATGTCGTCGAGCATCTTCACGAGCGCGCGCAGACTGTTGCCGTGCGCAGCGATGAGGACGTTGCGGTCAGCGCGCAGTTGCGGCGTAATGTTCTCGACCCAACACGGGCGCACGCGATCCAGAGTCAGCGCGAGCGACTCGCTGCCGGGCAGGTTTTCGATACCGGCATAACGAGGGTCGTGCGACGGATGCCGGTCGTCGTCGGCGTCGAGTTCGGGCGGCGGAATGTCATAGCTGCGCCGCCATATGTGCACCTGCTCGTCGCCGTACTTCGCCGCGGTCTCCGCTTTGTTTAGCCCCTGCAGCGCCCCGTAATGGCGCTCGTTCAGGCGCCAGTCGCGCACCACCGGGATCCACACCCGGTCCATCTCGTCGAGCATCAGCCAGAGCGTGCGGATCGCGCGCTTCAGCACCGACGTGTAAGCGATATCGATATCGTAGTCGAGCGCGGCCACGGTGCGCCCGGCCTCCTTCGCTTCTTCGATGCCTTGCTCGGTCAGGTCCACATCCTTCCAGCCCGTGAACAGGTTCTTCAGGTTCCAGTCGCTCTGGCCGTGACGGCAGAGAATCAGCTTGCCAGCCATGTCGTCTCCGTTTGCAATTCGATCTGTCGAAGCGTGAGGTTGTTCCTAGTTGGCAACGAACTCGCGCAGCTCCTTGGCCGCAACCGACAGCGTCGCAATGTCGAACGTTCCGCGCAGTTTCATCTCGTCGAGCATACCGACGAAGCGCTCCACCCTCGTGCTGCGCTGCTGCAACCACTCGTCGACGAGCTGCTCGATGTTCTTCTTGCTGCGTTTCTTCAGTATATCCGCCGCCATGTCTCGGCGGATCTGGAAGAACTCGTCGCGCAGGTTGCTGCGTGCCATCGCCTGCCAGCGGCCCTTGACCTTGACGTCCTCCGCACCGGCATGCAGGACGAAGATCCCCAACCTGTCATTGAACAACGAGTAGACGCGGGCGGCTTCCATGACGTCCCGCTTGTAGGTGGCTGCGAGATCGGTAATGTCGAGTCCCGCACGGGTCAGCAACAGCGCGGCCATCTTGTCGGCCAGCTTGTCCGGCACGCCCATCTCGATGTAGCTCTTCATTGCGATTGCATGACGCTCCCGGGCTGCCGCCGACATGACGCCGCCCGTCCGTCCGTAGACGATCGCCATGCCGCCCTTGAGCCGGTCGACCAGGCCATCGATGTCTACGTAATCCCCGTAGTGCTCGATGATCCAGTAGGTCGCGTGGCGCTGAGTGCGGGAGAGCTCGAACAGCATGGACATCTGCGCCGACGCCGGGATCACGTTGTCCAGCTCCTCGATCGTTCGATTGAGCGCGCCCGCCCGGACGATCTGGCGCGCGACCGTGTAGGCGCGCGCAATCGTCACCACGTCCGCCCCGGTATCGAGCTGCACGCGCTTCACGAATGCCGGTCCCATGCGGTTGACGATGTCGTTCGCAATGAGCGTCGCGAGGATCTGCGGGCTCAGACGGTGCGTCGGGATGAACTCCGTGTAGCGCCGCCTGAGGACTTCCGGGAAGTAACGCATCGGGTGCGTTTTGAGGAAGTCCTCGAGCGTCTCCTTATGCGAGGTCAGCGCGTTATAGACGTCGATCTTGGCGTAGCTCAGCACGACGGCGAGTTCGGGTCGCGTCATGCCTTGCTTGCGCGCCTTGCGCTCCTCGATCTCCACGTCGTCGGGAAGGTACTCGAGATCGCGATCGAGCAGGCCGTTCCGCTCGAGGCCGGCTATGACTCGCCCGATCTCGTCGATGCGCTCGAGTGACCTTAGTTCGCTCATGCTGAGCGCCTGGGTCTGCATGTAGTTGCTGCGCAACACGTAGTCCGCGACATCATCGGTCATCGAGGCAAGCAGCTGATTGCGCTTGTCGCGCGACATGCCCTTTTGCTTGGCTACATCGCCCAACAGGATCTTGATGTTTACCTCGCGGTCCGAACTGTCGACACCCGCGGAGTTGTCGATGAAGTCGGTGTTGACGCGACCGCCGTTCAGGCTGAATTCGATGCGCGCTCGCTGTGTGAGCCCGAGATTGCCGCCTTCACCGACGACCTTGCAGCGCAGCTCGTTGGCATTGACGCGTACGTTGTCGCTGCTGCGGTCGCCGACATCGGCATGACTTTCCGTGCTGGCTTTTACATAGGTGCCTATGCCGCCGTTCCACAGCAGGTCGGCGGGCATCCTGAGTATTGCGCGTATCAATTGGTCGGGCTGCATCGACGTTTTTTCCGTGTCGAGCATTGCCCGCGCTTCTTTGCTGATGCGAATGGTTTTCGCCCGCCGGGAGAAAACGCCGCCGCCCTTCGAAATGATCTTGTCGTTGTAATCCGGCCAGCCGGAGCGCGGCAGCCTGAACAGCCGCTGGCGTTCCTTGAAGCTGGCCGCCATATCCGGATCAGGATCGAGGAAAATGTGCTGGTGATTGAATGCGGCGGCGAGCTTGATCTTGCGCGACAAGAGCATGCCGTTGCCGAACACGTCACCGCTCATATCGCCGATGCCGATCACGGTGAAAGGGTCTGTCTGCGTATTGAAGCCCTGCTCACGGAAGTGGCGCTTGACGGCTTCCCAGGTGCCGCGCGCCGTGATGCCCATTTTCTTGTGGTCGTAGCCGGCAGAGCCGCCTGACGCGAACGCGTCGTCAAGCCAGAAATCGTAGCTCTGTGATATCTCGTTCGCGATGTCCGAAAAGGTTGCCGTGCCTTTGTCGGCGGCGACAACGAGATACGGATCGTCGCCGTCGTGACGGATCACGCCCTCAGGTGTGACGACCTTGCCGTCAACGACATTGTCCGTGATGTCGAGCAAACCGCCGATAAATGTCCGGTAGCAGGCGATACCCTTCTTCATGACGACGTCGCGATCGCCTTCGGGCATGCGCTTGCAGAAGAAGCCGCCTTTTGCGCCGGTCGGTACGATGACCGTGTTCTTCACGACCTGGGCCTTCATCAGTCCCAGGACCTCCGTTCGGAAATCCTCGCGCCTGTCTGACCAGCGCAGCCCGCCGCGGGCAATATCGCCACCGCGGAGGTGAACGCCCTCGACTTCCGGCGAATACACGAAGATTTCGTATTTCGGCCGTGGCAGCGGCACTTCGGGAAGGCGCGACGGGTCCAGTTTCACGGAGATGCAGTCGCGGTGCCCGTGGAAGTCGCCGGGCAGGTAGTAGTTGGTTCTCAGCGTCGCGTTGAAGGCGCCGGCGAATGCATTGAGAATTCGGTCTTCATCGACATTCTTCGCTTTGCTGACCTCGCGGCGGATCGCAGGACTTGCCGCATTCAAATGCCTGGTTCTCTGCGCCTTGCTCAGACCCGGGTCGAACATCGCCCTGAATTGTTCGGTCAACAAGCCGACCAGCCTGGCATGC
>Ga0224502_10000075_pt1 | contig 26836 bp, 27 predicted proteins | sample SF_Oct11_sed_USG_5_FD_169104 | JGI IMG/M metagenome (GOLD analysis project Ga0224502, IMG submission 169104) | Sediment microbial communities from San Francisco Bay, California, United States - SF_Oct11_sed_USGS_13 | ecosystem: Environmental > Aquatic > Marine > Sediment | place: USA... | reverse complement strand
CTGGCGCACCAACAAAAAAGCCGGCCATTTCTGGCCGGCTTCAAGCTGCATAGTCATCACTACGTTCCGATCTGCTCTCAAAACGCGTGAACTCCCCAAGAAAAGTCAACTGTTCGACTCCAAGTGGCCCGTTTCTCTGTTTACCGATGATCACCTCGGCGCTGCGCTCGTGATTCTCTCCACAGCTGTTGTCGCGCTTTTTACAGGCGTCGCAGTATACCGTCTCACGATAGAGGAACATTATGACGTCGGCATCCTGCTCAATCGCACCCGACTCACGTAAATCAGAAAGAATAGGTCGCTTGTCTGTGCGACTCTCAAGCGAACGATTTAGCTGAGACAAGGCGATGACCGGCACATCGAGCTCCTTGGCCAGAGCCTTCAGAGAACGTGAGATCTCTGAGATTTCCTGCTGACGGTTTTCTGTGTTTTTACCAGTCATCAACTGCAAATAATCAACGACGATCAGGCCAAGATTGTTTTCCGCTTTAAGACGACGAGACTTGGCACGAACTTCCAAAACGCTGATCGAGGGGGTATCATCGATATAGATCGGAGCCTCAGCGATAATCCCGGCCGCATTGACCAGGGTAGGAAATTCAGACTGAGCCAGTTTGCCGGTTCGGACTCGTCCGGACTCAATACGAGCGACTGAACAAAGCAGACGCTGGACGAGCTGTTCCTTGCTCATCTCCAACGAAAAGACCAGCGAAGTAACAGGTTTGCTGGAATGCATGGACGCGTATTCGACAAGATTGAGACAGAAAGCAGTTTTGCCCATAGAAGGTCGCGCGGCAACAATAACCAGGTCACCACCCTGCATACCTGAAGTCATGTTGTCGAGATCTTTGAAACCGGTCGGGACACCTGTAATCAGCTCTTTTCGACTGTAAAGCCCTTCAATCGTCTTGATCGTGTCCTTAACGATATCCTTGGTCGCATAATAAGACTGTTTGGTCTTCATATTCGCGATTTTGAAGATCTCGCCTTCGGCCCAATCAAGAGAGGTCTCAACTTCACCGCCCTCATAACCTCTGCTGGCAATCTCGGTCGCAACCTTGATTAATTCACGAGCGATGGCCTTCTCTTTAACAATTTTACAGTAGTAGGTGATGTTGGCCGCGGTTGGCACATAATCAACAAGAGTCGCCAGGTAGGAGCTGCCGCCAACTTCCTCGAGAGCATCCTGCGTCTTCAGGATGTCGGTCAAGGTGACCAGGTCAGCGGGCTCATTGCGTTCATACAGAGCTATCAACCCATTAAAGATTTTACCGTGGGAGGCTCGATAGAAGTCTTCTGGACGCAGAGATTCCAAAGCCCTGCTCAGGGCCTCGTTCTCCAATAGGATTCCCCCCAGAACAGACATTTCTGCTTCCAGGTTCTGGGGTGGCAGGCGATGTTCAGCGCGGTCTTGCACGTTCGCCCTCAAGGGAAAAGAGGGGCCTGCACGAGAGCAAGCCCCTGAAGTCAGTTACAGCTTTTGCTCTTAAGCGTCTGCAGGAGTCTCTGCAGGAGTCTCTGCAGGAGTCTCTGCAGGAACGTCTGCAGAGACCGGCTGAGCATCTTCGCTGACAACATTAATCTTAACAATGGCATTAACACCAGCATTCAGTTTGATATCAACCGAATGCTCACCAAGCTCTTTAATCGGCTGCTCAAGCAGGATTTTGCGACGATCTATTTCAATACCCTGGGAAGCAAGACTTTCAGCGATTTCCATAGAGGTTACCGAGCCGAACAGCTTGCCTTCTTCGCTTGCCTTGTGCACAAAAGTACACTCAACAGCCTCAATCCGGGTCTTGACGTCAGCAGCTTCCTGGCTCAGCTTCTCAGCCTTGCGATTCAACTGGCGCTTGTGATGCTCAACTTCTTTGAGCTTAGCCTCACTCGCCTCAACGGCCAGCCCCTGAGGAACCAGGAAATTACGACCGTAGCCAGGCTTGACCTTAACCACTTCACCAATGGTCCCGAGATTTTTAACATTTTCAGTCAGAATGACATCCATCTTTTTATCCTCCCAAAATCTTTATGATTCAGGTTCTTTTGGTTTGCGAAAATCAGCCCACAAGTCAAACACGCCAATTCCAGTGACAACCATCGGTAACGGATTAACCAACGTGACCAGCAGGTAGCCGACAGTTCTAATGATCGGCGAAAAAGCCTTGCGGCGAAAAAAACAATCAATAACAGCCAGACCTTGCAGAAAGTAAACCGGCAATAGAATCACCAGCAGGTTCAGGGCAAAGGTTCCAGCTATCCCTTCAACAAATGCAACCAGGAAACCAGAAGTTATCAGTATCCAGACCAGCCATTCAGGAGACTTCCACTCGGGAAAGGCTCTACCCGGAACAGTATAACGACCTCGTGCCAGCAGCGACAGCAGAAAAATCAGGCCGACGATCATAAGACCACTGACGGTGATCGAAATCCCCGGATAAGCCTTCTCCAGGAAGCTGGCCATATTCTCTATCGCCAGCCCTACCTCGCGCTTCTGGGCTGCAGGAAGGTCTGCGTCAGCAAACATATCCTGCATGATCGTCGTGGTCTGGACAATTTCCTTGCTGATCAGATCACTGACTGTTACCAAGGGCGATTGACCGGAGACAGCTGAGACAACCAGCAATCCACAAACGCTCGCCGCGACCATGGCCCACAAAACAGCGACTGCAGCCTTATCCCAAGCGAACCCTCGGTTTAACAACCAGGGTAACGCAACGCCCGGAATACCAAACTGAACCAGGTACATGGCGGACGAAGCTGAATCGGCTGTCAGCAGTACCAAGAGTGCAGTCAATGCAACTGTCACTCCTGCGGCTGCTGTGCCAACGCGCATACCAACAAAAGCTGCCGGCAGAGGCGTGAAGAGGTTCACTGCAACAGCAGCAAAACCCAGAGCGGCAAAGGTTCCGAACAGCGCATACCCGGCTATCGTGCCGAGAACAACGTAAAGTCCTCGCTGCATCATCATCGCGCTAGCGCTGCGATGAACCTCTCTCGAGAGAGTGGCTTGCGGTGAAAGGCAGCAATGCGATATTACGCGCGCGCTTGATTGCTTCTGTCAATTTTCTCTGATGATCCGAACAGGTACCGGAAATCCGCCGTGGAGTAATCTTGCCACGCTCGGAAATAAAGTAACGCAGTGAACGGATATCTTTGTAGTCGATTGTTGCTTTCTTATCGGCACAGAAACGGCAAACTTTGCGACGGCCATAACGCCGACGAGGTCCACCGCTGCGATTTCCTTCATATGCCATGATTATATCTCCTTCTTCATCGTCTTAAGGTTGATTCGAATGTTAGGATTCTTCTGTTGATTCCTCAGTAGCAGCTTCAGCTTCTGCTGGGGCTTCGGTGGCACTTTCGGTCGCCTCAGCATCTTCTGCGGGGGCTTCTTCGGGTGCAGCCTCAACAACAGGAGGCGCCTCGTAACCACCTTCCAGAATAATGGTCTGGAACTTGATTACCTTTTCGTCGATGCGCATGCGGCGCTCGAACTCGGCAATAACAGTCGGCTCGGCGTCAAAGATCACCAGGACGTAGCAGCCTTTAGACTGCTTCTTGACCTGATAGGCCAGTGTCCGGGTTCCCCAGTTTTCTAACTTAAGAACGTCAGCTCCCTGATCAGACAAGATCGTTTTGTACTTGTCGATGAGGGCAGTCTGATCGTCCCCGATAACTTCCGGGTGTACGATGAAGATTGATTCGTAGGTTCGCATAAAACCTCCTCTTGAGTTATTAGCCCCGCCAGGCGGAGCAAGGAGCGGAAGCATCCTGCATGCTTCCTTCTAAAGAACTTTGTTTTCTACCACACCCCGTACCACGAGGCAACGGATTTTTATTAAAACAGAAGACAGGGGTTGTCGGTGAATCCTGTCTCTGGATCCATTCTCTGCCCACCGTTTGTTTAGACATTAAAACGGAAGTGCATGACATCGCCGTCTTTGACAAGATATTCCTTGCCTTCAAGACGCATCAGACCCTTTTCCTTGGCACCTGCTTCACCTTTTGAGGTGACAAAATCATCGTAGCCGATAACCTCCGCGCGAATAAATCCCTTCTCAAAATCGGTATGAATCACTCCGGCAGCTTGAGGAGCGCGAGCACCTTCACTGACGGTCCACGCACGCACTTCTTTGACCCCTGCAGTGAAGTAAGTAATCAGACCCAACAAGCGGTATCCAGCATGAATCATCCGATCAAGGCCAGACTCATCGAGACCGAGTTCACCGAGGAATTCTGTTTTCTCGTCCTCTGCCAGTTCGGCGATCTCTGACTCTATTTTGCCGCAGATAATGACGATTTCAGCCCCTTCATTAGCAGCATGCTCCTTGAGACGATCAACAAATGGGTGCTCACCGGCAAGATCATCTTCTGAGACATTGGCGACATAGAGAACCGGCTTCGCTGTTATCAGGCAGAGTTCACCCAGTGGGGCCCATTGTTCAGCATTCAGGTCGGTATTGCGGGCAGGCTGTCCACTGTCGAGACATTTTTGCACCTTCTCCAGAATAGCCATTTCTTCCTGCATCTTCTTGTCGCCACTCTTTGCCTGTTTGCCGACGCGGTTGATGCGCTTCTCAACAGTATCCAAATCAGGCAGGTTAAGTTCTGTCTGTATCACTTCAACATCACGCAATGGATCAATACTGCCATCGACATGCACGACATTCTCATCTTCAAAACAGCGCACAATATGGGCAATGGCGTCAACCTGACGAATGTGCCCAAGGAACTGGTTACCCAAACCTTCACCGCGACTCGCCCCTTTCACCAATCCGGCGATATCGACAAACTCCATGGCTGTTGGCAATACCTGCTGTGGATTGACAATGTCAGACAACTCATCAAGCCGCAGATCGGGAACTGTTACGATCCCAACATTCGGCTCAATGGTGCAGAAAGGGTAATTGGCCGCTTCTGCACCAGCAGAGGTGATCGCGTTAAAGATAGTCGACTTGCCGACATTTGGCAGGCCAACGATGCCGCATTTGAATCCCATAATTCCTCTATCTCTGCAAATAACGATAGCCGGGGCACAGGCCCCGGCTATCGTTACACTTATTTACAACGTCTGTGCTAGGCCAGGAGAGGCGCAATAACCAGAGCAACAACACTCATCAACTTGATAAGGATGTTCATGGCCGGGCCGGACGTATCTTTAAAGGGGTCACCTACGGTGTCACCGATAACAGCAGCTTCGTGGGCAGTACCACCTTTAGCTTCGCCGTCAATCTTGCCTTGCTCGATGTATTTCTTGGCGTTGTCCCAGGCGCCACCGCCATTGGACATCATCAGCGCCAAAAGAACACCAGCAAGAGTGGCACCAGCGAGCATGCCGCCGAGTGATTCTTTACCAAGCACGAAGCCTACCAATACGGGAGCAACAACCGCAACCACACCAGGCAGGATCATTTCGCGCAGCGCAGCTTTAGCCGAGATATCGATACATTTCTGGGAATCAGGTTTAACCCCTTCTTTGCCTTCGAGAAGGCCAGGGATTTCACGGAACTGGCGACGAATTTCATCGACCATCGCGCCAGCAGCGCGACCAACGCTGGTCATGGTCAGTGCACCGATAAAGAACGGCAGGGCACCACCAATAAAAAGGCCAATAACAACCTTGGGGTCAATCAAGTTGATTGTTTTGAGGCCAACGGTCGTGGCATAAGCAGAAAAGAGCGCAAGAGCAGTCAATGCGGCAGAGCCGATAGCAAATCCCTTGCCGATAGCGGCCGTGGTGTTACCGATGGCATCAAGACCATCCGTAATTTCACGAACCTCTTTGCCGAGACCAGCCATTTCAGAGATTCCGCCAGCGTTGTCAGCAATCGGGCCGTAAGCGTCAACAGTCATAGTGACACCAACGGTAGCCAACATACCAACAGCTGCAATACCAATCCCGTAAAGTCCGGCAAAATGATTGGCGACAAAAATAGAGGAGCAGATAATCAAGATCGGAATTGCAGTGGACTCAAGACCAACCGCAAGGCCATGAATGATGTTGGTCGCTGCACCAGTTTTACTCGCCTCAGCAATACGTAGTACAGGTGCATGAGCAGTATAGTATTCAGTAACCTGACCAATTGCGATGCCTGCCAGGGTACCGGCGAGGATGGCCCAGAAGACACCTGTGGTCAAACCAAGGTGACTAATAAAGAAGAAGGCAGCAATCAGGAAACCGCCTGCAGCAACAAAGGTTGTGTAATGCAGGGCCTTGGCCGGGTCCATCGACTTGAGGACTTTCATCGAACCGATACCGATGAAGGAGAAGACCAGGCCGATCATCGCCAGACCAAGAGGCAGCAGCATCGCAGCGGACTGAGTGTTCAAACCACTGGAGGCAGTACCAAGCTTGGCCAGCAACATCGGGCTTGCGGCCGCAGCGATGGCGATGGTTGCGATAATCGAACCGACATAGGATTCGAAGATATCCGCGCCCATACCGGCCGTATCACCAACGCAATCACCAACATTGTCAGCGATAACGCCTGGGTTACGTGGATCGTCTTCGGGAATACCGGCTTCAACCTTGCCGACCAGGTCAGAACCGACATCAGCGGCCTTGGTGTAGATGCCACCACCAACACGGGCAAAGAGAGCAATTGAAGAAGCGCCCATGGCGAAACCGTTAATGTATTTGGCTGTTGCAGGATCGCCGCCAAACATGATGTAAGCAATGCCGACGCCAACCAGGCCGAGGGAAGCCACGGCGAGACCCATAACGGCGCCACCGTTGAAGGAAACCTCAAGAGCCTTAGCCTGCCCCGATGCGCGGGCCGCTTCAGTGGTTCTCACGTTAGCGCGAGTCGCGGCCTTCATACCAATGAAGCCGCAGGTCATCGAGCAAAGCGCACCACCAAGGAAGGCCAAAGCCGTCTGGAGGTTCATGCCCACAGCAATTAAGCAGAAGACGATGACAATAAAGATTGCCAGCACACGATACTCACGACCAAGAAAAGCCATTGCACCGTTATGAATATCGTCGCCGATCTCTTTCATTCTTTCGTTACCAACAGGTTCAGCCTTGACCACGTTGTACAGGATAATAGCAATCACAAAGCCGACCACACCGAGAATTGGTGCAAACATCTGCAGTTCCATTTTTTTAGTTCCTCTCTTAATCTTTGTGCTGAGTTAAGTAGTTACGCTCAGGTTAATATTTCACGATTGTTATAACTATTCATAGCTTGCTGAGCCCCTTCACGCAAAAGCATCTCAAGGGCGTCAGTCGCTACATCTATATATGTTCCGAGCTGTTTACGCTCTGCTGCATTGAATCGGCTTAAGACATGCCCTGAGACGTCACCCCCTCCCGGAGGTCGTCCCACACCCATGCGCAATCTATTGTAACCCGATTCGCCGAGAGCAGAGCCAATGCTACGCAGGCCGTTATGCCCGCCATGGCCACCACCGACTTTGACCCGAAGGGAGCCAAAAGCCAGGTCAATTTCGTCGTGAACCACAATCAAATCCCCCGGCTCAACACCGAGGGATTGATAAGCAGGAACGACGCTTGCGCCACTGCGATTCATGAATGTTTGCGGCAACAGGATCGTCACCTCTTCGCCAACGATTCGCCCCACACCATAAAGACCGTGATAACCTTTACGTTTCAGCGCGATACCGGCTCTGTCTGCCAGACAACCGGCAACCATAAAGCCTATATTGTGGCGAGTTTCGGCATATTCAATACCAGGGTTGCCCAACCCGACGATCAACTTCAAAAGCGCCTCGCCTACTCTTCGTCAGCAGCCTCTTCAGTGACGACTTCCTCTTCGCCCTCTTCACCCTCTTCACCGACCTCAACTTCTTCAGCCATGCGACCAACAACAGTCAGCACCGTGAAGTTGACATCGTGCTGGGACTCAACACCTTCAGGAAGAGAAAGTTCATCAATATGGACAACCTCACCGATATTCAAGGCGGTGACATCAATTTCGAGGGAAGTCGGGATATTGGTCGGCAGACAGTAAACTTCCACCTCATGACGAACCAACTGCAAGGTACCACCTTCAATTTCGCCTTTAGACTTACCAACAGGCTGCACGGGAACCATGACGGCCAGGGTTTTATTCAGGTCGATCGCCAGGAAATCAACATGCATTGGATTTCGACGGATCGCATCAATCTGCATATCCTTAAGGATAACAACCAGACCATCAAATGGGCCATTTCCCTTGAGGGTAATCAGGGTGTTCCAGCCAGCTTCGGTGGCAACTGCCTTCTGCAGAGCTTTCGGGTCAAGACGAAGGTTAAGTGCCTCAACGCCTTTTCCATAAACTACTGCAGGCACCAGGCCGTCCTGACGGACCTTGCGAGAGCCGCCCTTACCTGTGCGAACTCGCGTTTCTACATTCAGTACCGATTTGGCCATTTATCTATTCCTCCATCCTTGAACTTCTTAATTTAGTTTCTTTATTGGTTTCTGTCACAACTACACGAAAAGTGAGCTGACAGATTCATCACCGTGAATACGACGGATCGCTTCCGCCAAAATATTTGCGACAGAGATCGTCCTGAGTCGTGAACAATTCTTGACCTTTTCTTCGGTAGGAATTGTGTTACAGACCAGAACTTCCTTTAGATCGCTTTCGTTGATCCGTTCCAGTGCAGGCCCGGAGAGGACCGCATGGGTTGCCGTAGCATAAACGTCACCAGCACCATGGGCCTTGAGTGCTGCAGCTGCCTGACAAAGAGTGCCGGCCGTATCGATCATGTCATCAACAATGATACAGGTCCGGCCATCGACATCACCGATGATATGCATGACTTCTGAGACGTTGGCGCCGCTGCGACGCTTGTCTATAATCGCAAGACCGGCATTCAACCTTTTAGCGAACGCCCTTGCTCGCTCGGTACCACCCGCATCTGGAGAAACAACCACAAGTTCTTCGTTAAAGCGGCCCTTGACGTCTTCAAGAACAGCAGGGGCCGCATAGAGATGATCAACCGGGATGTTGAAAAAGCCCTGAATCTGACCCGCATGCAAATCGACGCAGAGAACCCGTTGCGCACCCGCGGTAGTAATCAGGTCTGCGACCAGCTTGCTGGTGATCGGTGTCCGCGGAGCAACCTTGCGATCCTGTCGAGCATAACCGAAGTAAGGAATAACTGCTGTAATGCGGGCTGCCGAGGCTCGTTTCAGGGCATCAATCATAACCAACAGCTCCATCAGGTTATGATTCGCAGGCTGACAGGTCGATTGAACGACAAAAACGTCTCGACCGCGGACGTTTTCGTTGATTTCAACCATAATCTCGCCGTCGGAGAAAGACTTGACGGTTGCCTGGGCTAAAGGCACGGAGAGGTGACGACAAATTTCCTGCGCAAGGGCTGGATTTGCATTACCGGTAAAGATCTTCAGTTCTTTAAACACATCATCACCTGTTTCTCTGGAAACTTCAGGCCATGTCAATGCATGGCCTGTGTCTCAACCCATTATCAATGTAAGCGACCTCCCCAAACATCCGGAGGTAGCATTCTTGCGAGTGGCAGGGGCGACAGGGATCGAACCTGTGAATGCTGGAATCAAAATCCAGTGCCTTACCGCTTGGCGACGCCCCTATTTTTTACTCGATACTACAGTGGATTGACGACCTGCACCCACCAATCTGTTTCCGTTGACAGAACTTTGGCAACTTTTACCGCCTGGTCTTGATCGTCAAAAACGCCAAAAACTGTCGGTCCGCTACCGGACATGAGCGCCCCGGCAGCACCGCCAGCAAGCAAACGTTCCTTGATCGTCGTGATCACGGGATGACGTTGGCAGGTGACAACTTCGAGATCATTATGCAGCAGACGTACTAAGCCGCTTGTTCTCACGGGAAACCTCGGGATTTTAGCGATTGGCCGAGAGCATGTCAACCCCAAAGTTTTGAAAACCCATGCTGTCGAAACTTCTATACCAGGATTCACCAAAACAAACGTAGTTGGCGGCAATCCGGGCCAGGGATGCAACCTATCGCCAACGCCAGTGGCCCAGGCGGAAGACTGATCATAAAGAAAAAAGGGAACGTCTGCTCCGATCGTCACACCGATACTTATCAATTCGCTCTGCGAGAGGCTCACATCCAACATATCATTCAGTGCCAAGAGAACCGATGCAGCGTTTGAGGAACCGCCACCCATCCCGGCCGCAGCAGGAATCGTTTTATCAATCCGCACTGCTACACTGCACTCCTCTCCTATATAAGAGAGAAAAAGACGTGCAGCTCGCGCAGCGATATTTTCAACTCCTGGAGAGAGAACTAGCCGTGGACAGCAAACTTTTATCTCAGTCCCACTGGAGATGGCAATTTCCAGACGATCCTGGATGGCAACCCTCTGCATCAGTGTCGCCAGGTCGTGGTAACCATCTTCGCGGCGACCCGTAACATGCAGGCACAGGTTAATCTTTGCCGGTGCGTGAACAACCTTCTTCATGAATCAGTCCTATCCAGCGTTTAGAATCAACGACAACCTGCATTAGCCTGCAAACTTGAAACGTCCCTGACCAATACCAACCACAAGATCAACAGTCAAGCAGATCAAGCGTCTAGACTCCTTAAAGTATCAAATGTCTCAGTGGTGAAAGTCCTAATACACAATATCTTAATCTCTAGCGCTCACAGACAGGAAGATAAAGATCCACAGCTCCCGCTGAGAACAAACTCAACCGTTCCAACCATATTTTTCATACACAAACAAGCAAATACAAAAAAGCGTTTTAACTCATATTTCAGCAGCACCCACATCTGGTCAATATCCGCCACATAAGGTCAAGATTAGCCACACCGAAACATGCAAACAACACGACCAAAACCATACAGGAGCTTGCAAAACCGCTTCTTTAGTGCTTAAATGTATAAGTTGCAAACAGTTTTTTAAGAATGGCACCTTCCTTGCGTTAAGGTGTTTAATAAACATCAATTGAAAGTGGCATTCACCCTTGTTTCACTAACCCCATTATAGGAGGCAAAACAGCATGAAAAAAGTACTCTCTTTGGTCAGTGCAGTCGCACTGGTCGCAGCATTTGCACTGCCCACCACGGTCCTCGCAGAAAAAACCCGTCTCGGCTTCGGCGGTGGTCCCGAAGGCGGCACCTTCCAGTACTTCTCAAACGGTATCGCTTCCCGTCTCTCTAAAATGCTGGACAATGTTGAAGTGTCCAACATGGCTTCTGCCGGTTCCGTTGAGAACGCTCGTCGCGTCAACTCAGGTGAAATTGACTTTGGCATCGCCTACTCTGGCGACACCTACCTTGCCCGCAATGGCCGCCTGACGAATGACACCAACAAGTATCCCAACATCCATGCTATGGCTTTCCTCTATGGTGCTCCTGCTCACCTGATCGTTCTCGAGAAGAGTGGCATCAACTCGATTGCTGACCTCAAAGGCAAGCGCATCGCTGTTGGCGGCGCTGGCTCAGGTGCAGCTGCTGCCGCACAGCGCTTCTTTGGTGCCATTGGTCTGTGGGACAACATGAATATTGAGTACATCGGCTACAGCAAAGCTGCTGCAGCGATCGGCGATGGCCTGATCGACGCCATGTGGGTTTTTGCCGGGTTCCCTAACAGCTCAGTTATTCAGGCTGCAGCCAGCAACAAGATCAAGATCCTTTCTACTTGGGAAACAGGCGAAAAAGGTGGCGCCTTTGAGGCGTATCCCTTCTACGCACCGATTACTATTCCCGCAGGCACTTACAGTGGCGTTGATTATGATGTTATGTCATTCCAGGATTCTGCTCTTTGGGTTGCCAACAAAGACGTTGCCCCTGAGCATGTCTACAATGCCCTGGCAAACATCTACACCAAAGAAGGTCTCTCCTACATGGTTAAAGTTAAGAGCACAGCCAAAGCTATGTCGGTTAAAGGCGCCCTTACAGGCATCGTGACTCCGGTACATGCCGGCGCACAGAAGTTCTGGAAAGAGCAAGGGCTCACATTGACCGCGGATCAAATGGGTCAATAAGGTTCAAATATTTCTTTTAGTTCGCGAAGCGGGGCCATTCGGCCCCGCTTCTGCACTCTGTGACACTTTCTACAAAATCAGCAGCGACACACATCTCTAACCAGGCAGGTACGCAGAATGGCTATAGAACTTCAGGAAGATTTAAAAGACCTCTCTCCCGCAGAGCAGGAAAAATTAAAAAAATTAATGGAAAAGGATTCCAAGTCCTACCGTTCACCAACCGGCATCTTTAAATGGCTGGTTGCAATGCTCGGCGGTGGCATGGTTCTATTCTATTTTTACACGGCAGGTTTAGCCGCTGTTGGGACCCAGTATCATCGCGGGGTCTATGTTTTTGTTACCTATGTGTTGGTCTTCCTGCTTTACCCTGCAGGCACGACGCGAATGCGCATTCCGCTTTCTTTGATCATAGGCAGCATCATTTCTGCCGCAATTGCAGGGCTTGGTTTTTTTGAATCGATTGATGCATTCCATGCTGAGTTAGTAAATGTCAATATGGGCTTGATAGGCGCTATTCTGTTGGGAGGTGCCGTCATTGGAGCAAGCGCAACCTTTATCGACAGCGTCCTCATGAAGAAATGGCCAAACAATCCAACTCTTTCTGACATCCTTTACGCTTTGACAGCGGCGGGCGTAGTCTACTACTGGATCCATGAATTTGAAGTTCTCAATTACCGGGCCGGCGCAGAGACTCATCTCGATGCCATGATCAGCATCGTCGGAATCGTCCTTTCACTTGAGGTCTGCCGACGAGTTCTTGGCTGGTCGATGACTTTTGTTGGCCTCGGCATGTTTATCTACGGTTATCTTGGGCCCATTTTCCCGGAAATTATCGCCCATCGTGGCTTCGGCATTGAGCGTCTGTGTACCGCACTTTACCTGACAACCAACGGGGTGTTCGGGGTCATGGCCAACGTTTTGGCAACCTATGTCATTCTGTTTATCTTCTTCGGTGCCTTTCTGCACAAATCGGGCGCGGGCAAGTTCTTCATAGACTTCCCCCTGGCATTGGCCGGTCGCAGCACCGGTGGTCCGGCAAAGGTTGCCGTTATTGCCTCTGCTTTCTTTGGTTCGGTTTCCGGCAGCGCTATAGCCAATACAGTTTCCACAGGAGCCTTTACCATACCGCTGATGAAACGGGCCGGCTTCAGGCCGCACGTTGCCGGAGCCATCGAGCCATCTGCATCAATCGGCGGCATGTTCCTGCCTCCGGTTATGGGCGCCGGCGGCTTCCTGATGGCCGAGCTGACTGAAACATCATATGCCTACATCATGATGATAGCCATCTTCCCCGCCCTGCTCTACTTCTTCTCGGTCTTCTGCATGATTCACTTCGAAGCCAAGAAACAGGGGATCAAGGGGATTGACGACGATGAATTTCCTCACTGGAAGGAAGTCCTGAAAAAACAGTGGTATTACTCCCTGCCGTTAATCATCATCACGATCCTCATGGTCATAGGAAAATCCCCCGGGATGGCTGCTTTCTGGTCAGCACTCTCATGTATTGTCGTAAGCTGGGTAAGGCAGGACAGGGAAGTCTCGTTCAGGGACAGATTGATTTTTGTACCTGTTACGATCCTGTTTATTATGATTGTTTTTCTCGGTTATATCGAGCTTCCGTTTCAAACATTGTTCGGGTTTAAAATCCAATTTTTCGTTACTTTATCGGCAACAATCTGGTGCCTGCTGGTCAGTGCTTTCCGTAAAGACATTTTGATGGATCTGAAAGGTATTTGGGAGGCGATCCTGACCGGCGCCAACAACACCTTGATCATCGGTGCGACACTCGGCGTCATCGGCATTATCGTCGGCACCATTTCCTTAACCGGAATCGGCCTCAAGTTCTCCGACATCATCATCTCGCTGGCCAGTGGTAATCTGCTTGCGGCAATCTTTCTGGTCGCCCTTGCTTCGCTGGTGCTGGGTATGGGAGTTCCGGTCACAGCAGCCTACCTGATCACTGCAGTGTTGGCAGTGCCGCCACTGATGGAAATGGGCGTCCCCTTGCTCTGCGCTCACATGATCGTCTACTGGTTCAGCCAGGATTCGAACATTACTCCGCCAGTCTGCGTCGCAGCCTATGCAGGAGCTGCAATTGCCGGATCTGATCCATGGAAAACCGGCTGGACCAGCTTCAAGTTCGCCAAGCTGCTATATGTCATGCCGATTCTGTTTGCGTTCACTCCGGCAATCCTTTTCCAGCCTCACACGGCAAACGTCAAGGTCCCAACACTCGCCGATGACTTGCCCTTCGCATCGGTACTCTCTGTTGAGGTTAAAGAGGGGGGCACTATTGTAGCTGGCGACACAGTGGTCAAGATCATGGTTGGTGACGAAATTATCGATATCAAAGCCGAACGTGGCGGCAACGTCACTGAGGTCAAGACCTTTGCCGGTGGCATGGTTAATCCTGGCGAAACGATTATCGAAGCAGTCGATCCTGCAACGGGATGGCAGACAATCTCTTCTTTCTGGTCCGCGTTCCTGGGCACGATTGCTTTCTCTGCAACCACCATGATGTTCTGGTTCAGGCGCACCACCATACCAGAGTGGTTACTTTTAGCCGTAGGCACAATCTTCCTTTACTGGCCGACGTTGGTGACAGATGGAATTGGCCTCGTTATGGTAGGCCTGGTAATCTTCATGCAAATCGCAAAAAACAAGAAAGAGTTTGGCACTGCCATTGCTCCGACATAAACAAAGAGGATTAACATGACACGAAACATCAAAAATATTCTCTTCGCAACGGATTTTTCCGATTCGTCGCAGCAGGCCGCTGACTATGCTGTGACCCTTGCGCACCTGACTGACGCCAAGCTACATGTCCTGCACGTCATAAACGAACTGGATGAGCACCAACGCGTCATGATACCCAGAGAAGCCTTTCTTGTTCTCGAAAAAGAAGTTGAAATTCAAGCCGTCAGGGAGTTGAAAAAGTTCTGCGAGGAACAAACGGAAGGGTTGAGCACCGTAACTCATGCCGTCGTTGGAGCCCCATTTAAAGTCATTCTGGATATGGGAGGTAAGGTTAATGCCGACCTGATTGTGATGGGGACCCACGGTCGCACCGGCATGGAGCATGTGATCGTCGGCAGCACTGCAGAACGAGTCGTCCGCCGGTCTAAAATCCCTGTTCTCACGGTTCGCTGTGAAGACTAAACCCTAACCTCGAAACCTTAAGCAACAAAAAGGCGAAGCTTTCAGGACGTCTCAGGGCAAACATCTGGCAAGCTTAGGGTAAACCGTGTTCCGCCTTCCGGGGAAGACTCAAAGCTCACATTACCGGAGAGGAAGCGTCCAAGAAGTTTCATACTATAGGTTCCAAGACCTCGACCTGAACCTTTTGTGGAAAAATCCCGTTGGAAAATACGCTGATGGTAGGAGGCAGAGATAACTGTGGCGTTATGGACCCAGAAGTTTAAGCCGGCAGTGTTTTTATCAACACCCAGAGTCACCGTGTAGCCTTCGGGAGAAGCCTCCAGTGCATTTTTCACCATATTGCCAAGGATACGGCGCAATAGGGTGCCATCGCTGATGAATGCTGTTCTGATCACGTCATCGTCGATCTGCAGTATACGCTTACGGGAAATTTCCTGCCCTTCAAAAAGCTCAATCACATCTTTCAACACATCCAAGCTAGTCAAAACATGGTTGTCGACCTTCAGTTCACCCTTCTCTACCGCCAACAATACGCGCTGGGCATCAATCTCCTCGATAACCTTTTGCGATGCCGACTGAATGCGGCGACTCACCATCATAGGATCTGCACTCTCATCAATCTCCATAAGTTCGGCAAAGCCTTGAATGCTGGCAACGAGGTTGAGAATATCGTGAAAAAAAGTACGTTCTAAAGCCAAACGTCGGCGTTCGTGACTCACATCGGTGCCAGCCAGCACAACAAACTCTTCACCACCAAAACAAAGTGGAGCCGACCAGACTCGCAATGTCAAGTGCTGAGCGACAATCCCATCATGCTGAGTCAGAGTACACTCTTGGACACTATCCACACCGGACAAACCGGAAAGCATTGCGACCAACGCCCCGCAGGTCTCACAAGAATCCGTCGTGCCGCAAACGGCGTCTTTGTCGAGCGCCACATGGCACTGCAGGACATCACCTACCAGCAGGCCAACCAGGCTTTCTGTCCCAGGCCTTCCAGAAAGATGATTGAAAGCTCGGTTTGCAAATACGATTTGACGATAGTTGTTGAGCACGAGGACCATCCCCGGCATGACATCCAGCAAGTGCCTGGTCAGGAACGCATCATTGAAAAAGGAAGCCTGAAGTTCCAGCTCTTCGTGAGAAGCGAGAGGGATGTCATTGACGAAATCAGGTCCGAGAGAGGGTTCAAGGAGAGTCATTACTAGGTCACGCCTCGTCGAAGCAGGTTCCGGCAATCAGAGTCACTGGAGCCTCAAGGTAACTTTTCAGTGAATCGAGGAACTCGGCAGCATCAGCGCCATCAAGAATTCGATGATCGGCGGAAAGGGTGACACGCACCATGGGCGCTACCACCAGCTCTTCATGTTCATCAACCACAACTTCACCTTTGACAGTACCAACAGCGAGGACAGCCGCCTGAGGCGGTGTAATAATTGCGACAAAGGACTCGACACCCAACATCCCCATATTGCTGATCGTAAAGGTCCCACCCTCCTGATCTTCATCAGATAGCTGGCCAAGATGTGCCTTTTCTGCAAGGGCCTTGGCAGACTCGCCAAGTTGCTTCAAGGAAAGTTTTTCAACATTTTGAATAACCGGATAGAAGAGGCCACCTTCGGTTGCAACGGCCACAGCCAGGTTTATCTCCCCTTGCTCAACAGCTTCACCGTCGATCCAGTGGCTGTTCACCCAGGGGTGTTCTTTGAGCGCTGCGGAAGAAGCGGCCATAATGAAGTCATTGATCGTAATGCCGAGATCTTTACGAAAACGAATGATATCCGTCATATCAACGGCAACGGTCACAGAAAAATGTGGCTTATTCTGCCAACTCTCAACCATTTTACGTTCAATCAAACGACGAATTCTTACTGCCTTAACATCCTCTGAATCAGTTGCGGTTGATACGGGTGCATCACTATCATGAGTTGACATAGAGACGATCCTTTCATTAATACTGCAAAGAAAGAGTGTCGATAACGAAGACTTCACAGTTATGACATTTGGTCGCTATTGTAAAATAGATAAGAGATTATTACGACTACAAACAACAAGCCTCTTCATCTGTAGCCTGAAGATGTCTGCCAAACGATTCAGCCACACCCATCCTGAAACCTTCGGCATCTCACAGCAACGCTCATGGCTTGAGACGCAAAACGGCCGGATAGTTGGCAAAAGAAAAGCCCGGAGCATTCGCCCCGGGCTTAATATCTTGAAACGTACTCAACTCAACCGAGGAACACGTTATGATTACGAGCTCGATTAGCAAGAATTGTAGGATCGACCACCTCACCACATGAACAGCACTTCCATGCGTCAAAAGCACGAACAAAATCGTAATACTTCTCGGCGTACATACGGCCTTTGCACTTGGGACATTTCATCGGTATTGCCTCCTCATGTAATCAATTATAAATACGTCATATTTACTTGCTGTATTTACTAATTAGACATTACACAAGACGTGCCAATTAAAATTTAATCACGACAGTGACAAAAAAGCCGCCAGCAGCAATAAAAAATAAGGCTATAAAACGAGGACTTACATGTCACAAAAAAAAGATGCGCCACCTTTCGGCACTTTTCAAACCAACTCCCTTGACCCTGAGAAGGCTTTCAAACTCACAAATTCGCCATTTTCTTGACAGTCTAATTCCAACCATCGCGGCAAAGCTTCACCATTGCCTGGCTAAAACTGCCAATCATCGAAACTCATGCGATCGGCGTGTAAGGGAACTCCCATAGACACACAATGACTGGATGGCATCCAATCTCGACGAAAAGAACTGATTTTCTGTTCTTTTTTTATGATTTCAGTATTTTCACCCTCTTGAAGAGGGCTGGCACATTCAAGAGGCCTCAATAAAATATCCTCTACATCTTCATTCGTCAAATAAATGACGACGGCAGAAAGCAAACCGTCATTAATTTGATACACTCCTAGTGCATCGATCTCTCCTGACAACTCAACATAAAAATAATTGTCAGATAAAGGCAAAAAAGCCGGAAAATCATCCATAATGGAAGACTCCCGGCTCAAAAGCAGGAAAAGAAAAACAAATACCGCCGACACAAAGAGTGCTGGCGGCGCCTGAGGAAAAGCCTAGCCTGCATAATCGCGCATCAGCTTATACTGCAGAGCATCGACCAGAGCGTGATAAGAGGCCTCTATAATATTGTCGCTGACACCAACCGTTCCCCAACGTGAGTTTTTGTCGCCTGATTCGATCAGGACACGCGTCACTGAGGCAGTCCCCTTCCCTGCGGGTAGCACACGCACCTTATAATCGAGGAGTTTGGTCTCTTTCAACTGCGGGTAGAACTGTTCAAGAGCCTTGCGAAGGGCATGATCAAGAGCATTAACGGGTCCGTTGCCTTCGGCAGCCGTATGCTCAATACGACCACCAACCTTGATCTGGATTGTCGCTTCCGAGGTCGGCATCTCATCTTCATGCCGTTTCGTGTCGATAACCCTGAAGCCAATAACCGAGAAGAAGTTACGCAGCTCTCCCATGGCGCGTCTCATCAGCAGTTCAAACGATGCCTCCGCGCCCTCAAACTGAAAGCCCTGATTCTCAAGTTTTTTAATATCTTCAAGAATTTCCAGAGTAACAGGATCTTTGCTGTCCAGATTAATATTAAACTGCTCAGCCTTGGCCAAAATATTTGAACGACCGGACAGGTCTGAAACCAGGATCCGGGTCATATTGCCGACTTTCTCCGGGCGCATATGTTCGTAAGTTTCAGGATGACGTTGAATTGCCGAAACGTGCACCCCCCCTTTGTGGGCAAAAGCTGAGTTACCGACGTAAGGTTGGTGTTTGTTGGGCACCAGGTTGGCAAGTTCGTAGATATAGCGTGAAGTAATACGTAGATTCTGCATCTGCTCATCCGAAACGCAGTCGTGCCCCATCTTTAGTCTCAAGGCAGGAATAATCGAGCAGAGGTTGGCGTTACCGCAACGCTCACCAAAGCCATTAATTGTCCCCTGGACATGAACAGCGCCTTGCTCAACAGCAACAAGGGAGTTCGCAACAGCACACTCACTGTCATTATGGGCATGAATGCCGAGCGGTGTCTTGATACTCTTCTTTACCTGCTTGATAATGCTCGACACTTCGTAAGGCAGAGAACCGCCGTTGGTGTCGCACATGACAATACAGTCGACACCTGCCTGCTGCGCGGCCTCGAGTGTTTTTATCGCGTATTCAGGGTTGGCCTTGTAACCATCAAAGAAGTGTTCAGCGTCATAAATGACCTCCGGAACATTCTTTTTCAGGTAAGCCAAAGAATCGTAGATCAACTCGAGGTTTTCCTCGAGGCTGATACGCAAGGCTTCGCGCACATGGAAATCCCAGGTCTTACCAAAAATCGTAACAGTATCAGGCTCTGCCTGTATCAGCGTCTGGATGTTGTTGTCTTTATCAGGGGTTGTTTTGGCTCGACGAGTCGAACCAAAAGCCGCGACCTTGGCATGATTGAGGGTGATTTTTTTTACGTCCTTAAAAAAAGCAATATCCTTCGGGTTGGAACCAGGCCAACCGCCCTCAATATAGTCAATACCGAGTTCGTCAAGCTTCTGTGCAATGCGAATCTTGTCAGCAACAAGAAAAGAAACATCTTCAGCCTGCGTTCCATCACGCAGCGTTGTGTCGTACAGAAAAACTCTACTCATTCATCCACTCCTGATTACTGATACAGCGCTATACAAACGCTACTCTTCGGAAACCTGACCTTTATCCAGCCCGAAAGCCGCATGCAGAACACGTACGGCAAGCTCGGTGTATTTGTCATCAATAACACAAGAAACCTTGATCTCACTGGTTGAGATCATCTGAATATTGACACCTTCTTTAGAGAGCGTTTCAAACATCTGACTGGCAATACCTGAATGCGAGCGCATGCCAACACCAACGATCGACACCTTGGCAATGTTTTCGTTACTTTCAACTCCGGCAGCTCCAATCTTGACAGCCGTATCCTCAACAATCTTCAGAGCTTTTTTGAAGTCAGAACGCGGCACGGTAAAGGTCAGATCAGTCGATCCTTCATGGGAAACATTCTGAATAATCATGTCGACGGTGATATTCGCTGCCGAAAGTGGAGAGAAAATCTGTGCAGCGATGCCAGGCATGTCGGGAACGCGCAACACAGAAATTTTTGCTTCATCTTTATTGTAAGTAACACCTGAAACCAGGACAGTTTCCATATCTGCATCCTCCTTCATCACCAGAGTCCCTTGATTGCCATTCAGGCTGGAACGTACATGGACGACGACATTATATTTTTTGGCGAATTCAACGGAACGAATCTGCAAGATCTTCGATCCAAGAGAAGCCATTTCCAGCATTTCATCGTAGGAAACCTTTTCCATCTTGGAGGCCTCTGGCACGATGCGCGGGTCAGTGGTGTAGACTCCGTCAACATCCGTCAGAATCTCGCAGACATCCGCCTTAAGAGCTGCGGCAACAGCCACGGCAGACGTGTCGGAGCCACCACGTCCCAAGGTCGTGATATTGTTATCACGATCAATCCCCTGAAAGCCTGCGACAATAACAATGGTGCCATTGTGCAAGTCTTCACGCATGCTGGTATCCTGAATCTCCTCGATACGCGCTTTTGTAGAAGAGCTGTCGGTGTAAATCGGCACCTGCCAGCCCAGATAACTCTTCGCTTTATAGCCCATCGACTGCAGTGCCATCGATAGCAGAGAGATCGAGACCTGCTCGCCGGCAGCGACCAGAACATCATACTCCCGTTCACTTGGAAACTCGCACATCTCTTCTGCTAGGGCGACCAGTTTATTGGTCTCACCGGCCATCGCCGAGACGACAACGACCATATCGTTACCTTCATCGTAAGTGCGTGCAACCCGTCGAGCCACATTCTGTATCTTTTCGATACTCCCTACTGAAGTACCACCATACTTTTGAACCACTAGTGCCATCTGTGGTTGATCCTTCCTGGCATGAACTTTTCAGAAGTTCATACCTGCTGAGATAGCCCCATGAGGGGTTGATTGTTTTTAATAACAGTATTCGACTTGGCCGTCAAAGGTTTTCACGGAGCATCATGCGGGTATTCCTTAAGAAAGACAGTGTCTTGACATTTTATCCAAGATTTCTCTACCGCGGTCATCAAACGCTTCGAAGTGGAATTGACGTATGTCTTCATCAACACGTTCGATGCTAACAGAGAGGGATGCAGAAAGTACATCCGTCATACGATCAGCCCATTCAACAAGAGTCAGGCCCTCTCCCTCGGCAAACTCGTCGTAACCGAGGTCTGCCAGGTCATCGACCTGTGAGAGCCGATAAAGGTCAAAATGATACAGAGCAAGACGGCCCAGATGAATATTAAGCAAAGTATAAGTTGGACTGGTTACCGGCGTTTCTGCAGAGACTTCGAGGCCCATCGCAACACCCTGGGCAAAGCAGGTCTTGCCAGCGCCAAGATCGCCGTTTAAAAGAACAACCAAACCGGCAAGAGCGAGCTCCCCGAAGCACTTTCCCAGGCTACGAGTCTCTTCAGGACCTGAAGTTGTCGTTTCCAAAACCTGCAAACCTTACGACCCCATACTCCGAATAACGTCGAGACGCGCCACAACACCAACGAGCTGCCCTTCTGTAAGAACCGGCACCAGGTGAACCTTGTTATCGACCATCAAGCTGGCAACCTCGGAGACCGGAGTTTCTGGCGAACAGGTCACTACATCGGCAGTGCAGATTTCACCAACTTTCCGTGCAGTCACCTTACGAACGGCCTCTGAAAACTTTTTCGGGCTCTCCAGATAGATAACCCAATCAAAGAGAGAGATGACTGTAGGGATATGTAGGGGCTTGTCCTGTTCAACAAGGTCCGTCTGGGTCACCATGCCAACCAGCAGGCCGTCATCATCAACAACCGGCAGAGCGTTGACCTTGCGTTCAACAAAAATTTTAGCCAGAGCCTTGATTTCGGAATCCCGATGTACAGTATATATTTGTGTTGTCATGATATCGCCAGCTGTCAGCATTTAAGCCTCCTTTGCCAAAGCCTGCCTTGCAGCAGGGATTTCACGCATAACATCAGTCGCCAGCAATCCGGCATCACCAAAACTAGATTGCAGCCTGTCAGCAGCGAAACCATGTAGATAAACGCCAAGCGTTGCGGCATCAAAGGCCGTCAGCCCTTGAGCTATAAGGCTACCGATCAGGCCGGTCAGTACATCGCCCATACCACCGCTCGCCAGACCTGCATGTCCGGTGGTGTTGATGCGCACCTGTCCATCCGGTGAAACGATCAAAGTACGCGCCCCCTTGAGAACGAGAACCACCCCTTTTTGCATCGCAAAATCACGGGTAACGCGGAAACGATCCGCTTGAATTCCCGCGACCGAAAACCCCGTCAATCTCGCCATCTCGCCTGGGTGAGGGGTCAGGACCATCTGACGATCAAGCTGTCCTTCAATAATATTGAGATGACCACACAGTGCAGCCAGTGCATCAGCATCAACCACTATTGGTAGTTCAGAATCTTCTATCAGTTGACGGACCAAATCACCCGTCTCTTTACCAAGACCGAGCCCTGGGCCTACGGCCAGGGCTTGTTTCCCTTCGGTCAGGGAGAGCAAATGGCCAAGAGCATTGAGGTTGGCTTCTCCTCGAAAATCTGACAAGGGAGCAGTCATCACTTCTGTAAGTCGCGAAGCAATGCCCGGTTGGACACTTTGCGGACAAGCCAGCGTCACCAACCCAGCCCCCGCTCGCAAGCCAGATTCTGCGGCCATCACTGCGGCGCCACATTTGCCCGTTGAGCCAGCCACAACCATAAGATGGCCAAAGGTACCCTTATGACCATCAGGACTGCGCACCGGCAACAAACGTCGGGCTTCATCAGCGTCGACCAGCAAATAATCAGTCGAGACTTGCCCGGAGACTTGCGTCGGGATACCGATATCCGTAACCACTAACTCACCGGCCAGACCGGCTCCCGGATAGCTGACCTGGCCTATTTTGGGAAAGGCAAAAGAGACTGTTAAAGTTGCATTTACGGCGGTCCCCATAACCCGGCCAGTCGAAGCGTCTATACCAGAGGGGATGTCAACAGCAACAACAGGAGACGACTGTTGATTAAGCCATTCGATAGCCTTCAGGTTAACCCCTTGTACCGGCTTCGTAAGCCCGGTGCCGAACAGAGCATCAACCAAAACCGTCAAGTCACCGACGTCAACGAGTGCCCCCATCAGAGCCTCGCCATCCGCAACAAAGGCGACTTGGCCTTTACAATTCTCCAAAGCCCTCAGATGAACGGCAGCATCCCCCTTGATGGCATCACGCTCTGCCAAAGCCAGAACGTGCACTGTCCATCCGTAGTCCAGAAGGTGCCTGGCAATCACGTAGCCATCACCACCATTATTGCCTTTACCTGCCATGATCAGTGCACGAGGTGAATCTGCAGAGGCAAAGCGCTGCTCAATTTCCTCGGCAACACCACGGCCGGCATTCTCCATCAGCACGACACCGGGAATCCCGATCTCATCAATTGTCTGGCGGTCAACCGCCTGCATTTGCACAGCAGTCAGGACTTTCATAGACTTTCCAGAATTACAGTGGCAACAGCATAGTCTCCGTCGTGGCTATAAGATAAGTGTACCACTCCAACCTGCTTTGCGTTTGCAATCTCGGCAGCGCGCCCGGAGAGTTGCAGATCGGGACGGCCCAGTTCATCGGGGACAACCTCCATATCGTGCCAACTGATCCCCTCTCGCCAACCCAAGCCAAAGGCTTTCAGGCATGATTCCTTGGCCGCAAATCGTCCCGCCAGGTGAGGGGCAGGATCTTTTTTGGCAAAAGCATAGTCACGTTCGCCCTGGGTAAAAAGCCGCCCCAACAGGGCGGCCTTATTTTCGACAACAAACCTTCGGAATCGTTCGACCCTGGCCAGGTCTGTACCCAAACCGACAATCGGCATAATCAGCTTCCACGTACCAGTTCTGACATTTCCCGCACAGCCCGGTCAAGACCGACCAGGACAGCTCGCGATATAATGCTATGACCAATGTTGTATTCTCCTACCCCACCCAGTGCCAGCACTGGCCGGATATTCTGATAGTTAAGCCCATGTCCGGCATTCACGCCAAGACCCAGCTTCTTCCCCGCCTTGATCGCTTCCTCAATCTTGGTCAACTCCGCCACCTGCTCTTTGCCCTTGGCATCACAGTAGCTTCCAGTATGTATCTCTATAAAATCTGCCTTCACCCGGGTCGAAGCTTTCAATTGTTCAAGATCGGGATCCACAAAAAGGCTTACGGTGATACCGGCCTGATGTAAAAGATCAATATGACGAGACAATTTGTCCTTGTGTTTCACAACGTCGAGACCGCCTTCGGTAGTAAGCTCCTGGCGTTTTTCCGGAACCAGGGTCACGTAATCGGGGACGACTTTCATGGCGATCGCGACCATTTCATCGGTCGATGCCATCTCAAGGTTCAGATGGGTCTGTAGGGTGCGACGCAGCAACATGACATCGCGGTCCTGAATGTGCCGACGGTCCTCGCGTAAATGAACGGTTATACCATCGGCACCGGCCAACTCAGCCATTGCAGCCGCTGTAACAGGGTCCGGCTCCGTACCGCCTCTGGCTTGCCGGATTGTTGCTATATGATCGATGTTAACGCCCAACTTGGCCATATTAGTCTCCTGCTGTTCCTTCGCCGATCATCCCTTCAACAAGTGAAGCTATTTCATTAGCCATCCCGGTAATTTCAGCCTGGTCCTGCCCCTCAAGCATAATTCTCATCAAGGGCTCTGTACCCGAATAGCGAATAAGGACCCGCCCGGTATCGCCCAGACGTTTCTCTACACCTGAGATTAACGCTTCAACTTCAGGGAGCTCCTTAATGGCGCGCCGCTCTCGCACACGAACGTTAACCAGCACTTGAGGTAAGGCCGTCATCACCGAAGCCAGCTCGGAAAGCGGCTTATCACTTTTTTGTAGAATAGCCAGGACCTGCAACGCTGAGATCATGCCGTCTCCGGTCGTATTGTGATCCAGGAAAATCATGTGACCGGACTGTTCACCACCGAAACGATAACCGCTGCGACGCATCTCTTCCACCACGTAACGATCACCTACATCGGTTTTAATCACTCGGCCGCCGGCCTTTCGCAGGGCAATATCCAGCCCCATATTCGACATAACAGTGCCGACCACCGTGTTCTGCGGCAGCTTATTGCGTTTGATCATGTCGATTCCGCAAATTGCCATAATATGATCGCCATCTACTTCTTCGCCATTCTCGTCAACAAAAATGCAACGGTCGGCATCACCATCAAGAGCAATCCCCAGATCAGCACCATGTTCACGCACAGCAGCAGAGATAACTTCAGGGTATGTGGAGCCACAACCATCGTTAATATTGGTGCCATTCGGACTGACGCCATAAGCGAACACTTCAGCGCCCAACTCTTCAAGGACAGCAGGAGCCACGCGATAAGCGGCACCATGCCCACAATCCAACACAATTTTAAGCCCAGTCAGATCAAGTTCTCTGGGAAAAGTGTGCTTCAGAAAGACGATATAACGGCCCACGGCGTCGTCAACGCGAAAAGCCTTGCCTACTTCTTCCGCTGTTGGGCGCAATGAATCGATCCGATCCGAAAAGATCAGATCTTCTATCTGCAGTTCCACGTCATCTGGAAGCTTAAAACCGTCTCTTGCAAAAAACTTGATACCGTTATCCTGATAAGGATTGTGCGAAGCAGAGATAACCACACCAGCATCGGCGCGCATAGATGCAGTAATAAAAGCAATACCAGGGGTCGGCAAAGGACCGACCAAAAGAACATCAACACCCATGGAACATATTCCTGCGGCAAGTGCGTTCTCTATCATGTAGCCGGACAGACGCGTATCTTTACCAATCACAATTCTGCTACGTCGATCTTCGTGTTTAAAGACGTAAGCGGCTGCGCGACCAAGCTGCATAGCCATTTCAGTCGTTATCGGGTGAATATTGGCGACGCCACGCACCCCGTCAGTTCCAAATAATTGTTTTGCCATTATTTTGGTGTTTCCCCCTCTAGCTTGGTTTCTTCTGTTGTTTCCACTTCAGGTTGCGGTGGCACATAGTCAGGATCAGGCTGCAGTACCACCTGAACTTCAACGGTCTTGGTTTCCTTCAGGTCGGTGTAGTTGCCAATATAGCTGATAGCCACGGCCTGGGAAAAGCTCTCCTGGACGTTGGTCAGATCGATCCCTTCGGTAACGACCTCTGACACACCTTTAAGCTCGCTTTCAGCCCCGGCTACAGCCACTTTTCCGGGTACGGCTTTAGAGGATTTAACAATAAATCCGACGGCCGGCTCGCCGGTTATCACGACCCGAACTGGAACTTCACGTTCACGCACCCGATCAAGCTTGACATCAACATACGACGGAGAAATCCGGGTGATTTTCAAACCACTTGGGATATTAAGACTTTCCTCAAGACGTTTGAAAGAGGTCACTCCTGCGGAAAGTCCTTTCAAGTCGACAGCAAGACTGATATCTCCCGGGCTAAGATTCACTTGCATGGCACGTGGTCCGCTAATGCGGATGGCAACAGAGGTCGGGACCTCACTCGCAATCATCAAACCTTGGGGGAGATTTTCGTATTCGAGCGGCACGATATGGTTAACTTCCATGCGGCTTTCTCCCATGACAAAGAACCACAGGACCACGGCGAAAGCCAAAGAGATAAATTTC
>Ga0224502_10000070_pt1 | contig 28174 bp, 25 predicted proteins | sample SF_Oct11_sed_USG_5_FD_169104 | JGI IMG/M metagenome (GOLD analysis project Ga0224502, IMG submission 169104) | Sediment microbial communities from San Francisco Bay, California, United States - SF_Oct11_sed_USGS_13 | ecosystem: Environmental > Aquatic > Marine > Sediment | place: USA... | reverse complement strand
TCGGCGACGCCGTTGACGGAATAGCTGCCGACGAGGGCGAGGTAGGCCATGCGTATCATGGGCTCGTGGCCTTCCTGGATCAGCGACATGCGGGCGATGCGATCCGTGTCGCCGGGCCAGCGGCGGTTGATCTCGGCGATAAAGCGCGCGTTTATCTCGTAGATGATGTCGAGAATGCGCGGCAGCAGGCGCCGGAACATCGACACGGGCCACATCTCGAGCGCTTCCGGCAGCAGCGTATGGTTCGTGTAGGCCATGGTCTTGCGGGTAATGTCCCAGGCCTCGTCCCAATCGAGCATGTAGTCGTCGATCAGCAGCCGCATGAGCTCCGCGACCGCGACGGCGGGGTGCGTGTCGTTGAGCTGGAAGCAGTTCTTCTCGGCGAAGCCCGTCAGGTCGCCATCGTGGTGGTAGTTCCAGTAACGCAGCGCGTCCTGCAGGCTTGCCGAGGCGAGGAAGTACTGCTGCCGAAGCCGCAGTTCCTGCCCGGTCTCGGTGGCCGCATTCGGGTACAGCACCATCGTGATGTTTTCGGCTTCGTTCTTCGATGCCACCGCGTCGGTATAGCTGCCGGCGTTGAACTCATTGAGGTCGAACTCGTCGGTGGCAGCCGCGGACCAGAGGCGCAGCGTATTGACGATGTCGTTACGATAGCCCGGCACGGGCACGTCGTAGGGGATTGCGAGCACATCCCGCGTGTCGGCCCAGCGATAGCGGGTCTTGCCCGACATATCCCTGTACGTCGTCGTGTGGCCGCCAAACTTGACGGTCTGCGCAAATTCATAACGCTCGACCTCCCACGGGAAGCCTTCGCGCAACCACGGATCCGGCTCCTCGACCTGGCGGCCGTTTTCTATGCGCTGGTGGAACATGCCGTAGTTGTAACGGATGCCGTAGCCGACCACAGGCAGGGCAAGGGTCGCGCAGCTGTCGAGGAAGCACGCCGCGAGACGGCCGAGGCCGCCGTTGCCGAGGCCGGCATCGGCTTCGCGGTCGAATACCGTCTCGAGGTCGAGGCCCAGCCGGCCAAGCGCTTCGCGTGTCTCATTCTCGATGCCCACGCTGAGCAGCGCGTTGTGCAGGAGTCGACCCATGAGGAATTCCAGCGACAGGTAACTCACGCGCCGTACTTGGTCGCGTTCCATCGCAAGACGCGTCTTGGCCCAGCGCTCCATAATGCGGTCGCGCGCCGTAAACACGACGGCCTGGTAGAGGAATGGCGACTTGGTGCGTATCGTGCGGCGGCCGAGCATGCGGCCGAAGTAATGCGTGAAGTCCTGCAGGATGGCATCCGCCGTCATCGGCAGACTCGGTGTCTGCAACAGCTCGATATCGCCCAATCCCAGTGACTTGTCAGATTTGCTTGCCATGCAACGGTCTCCTGGAGTGCCTCACTAAGACACCGGTCCTACGATAATGGTCGCGAGCGCCGGCAAGGACATTGCGATAGAGAATTCGCGCCCGTGCATCCCGGTGTTGCTCGCTTCGAGGTCGCCATTGAGGACGCCGCTGCCACCGTAACGCACGTCGTCTGTGGTCAGCAGCTCCCGATAACGGCCTCCCCCGGGAACCCCCATGCGAAAATCATGCCTGACGACCGGCGTCATGTTCGAGACGCATATCACGAAGTTGCCGGAGGCGTCGCGGCGCAGCCAGCTGAGTACGCTGTTGTCGCGGTCGCCCCAGTCGATCCACTCGAACCCGGCATCGGTGAAATCGATTTCGTAGAGCGCCGGTGTGCTCCGATAGAGTGCGTTCAGGTCGCGCACCAGTGACTGCACGCCCCGATGCGGTGCATAGTCGAGCAGGTGCCAGTCGAGCGAGCGATCGTGGCTCCATTCGTCGTAGGGCGCAAGTTCGGACCCCATGAACAGCAGTTTCTTGCCGGGATGCGCATACATGCTGGTGAGATAGGCGCGCAGATTGGCGAAACGCTGCCACTCGTCGCCGGGCATGCGGCCGAGCAGGGAGCGTTTGCCGTGCACGACTTCGTCGTGTGACAACGGCAACACGAAGTTCTCGTTGAAGGCGTAGACGAGACCGAAGGTCATCTTGTCGTGATGGTGCTTGCGATGCACCGGGTCTTCGCCCATGTACGACAGGGTGTCGTTCATCCAGCCCATGTTCCACTTGAATGTGAAGCCCAGGCCACCCTGGTCCACGGGGCGCGACACGCCGGGCCAGGCCGTGGACTCTTCCGCATAGGTCGTCGCGCCGTGTGCGTGCAGTTCGGTGTTCAGGCGCTTGAGAAAAGCGACGGCCTCCAGGTTTTCGTTGCCGCCGAACTCGTTCGGCACCCATTCCCCGTCTTCGCGGGAGTAGTCGAGGTAGAGCATCGACGCGACGGCGTCCACCCGCAGCGCATCGACATGAAATTCGTCGATCCAGTAAAGCGCGCTGCCGATGAGATAGTTGATGACTTCGCGGCGGCCGAAGTTGAATATCAGCGTGCCCCAGTCCGCGTGCTCGCCCTTGCGCGGATCTTCGTGCTCGTATATCGCCGTGCCGTCGAAGCGGCGCAGGCCGTGTTCGTCGCGCGGAAAATGCGCCGGCACCCAGTCGACAATGACACCAATGCCGGCCGCGTGACAGCGATCCACGAAGTAACGGAAATCGTCCGGGTTGCCGAAGCGCTGCGTCGGTGCGTACATGCCGATTGGCTGGTAGCCCCACGAACCGTCGAACGGGTGCTCCGACACGGGCAGCAATTCCATGTGCGTGAAACCCATGTCGCTTACATAGTCGACAAGTTCGTCGGCGAGTTCGCGGTAGCTCAAATAACGGTCGCCGCCCTCGGTCCGGCGCCGCCAGGAGCCGAGGTGCACTTCGTAGATACTGATAGGCCGGTCGAGTTCCGGACCCGCGGTGGGCGCTGCATCCACGGGTAGTCCGACCACTGGTATTTGCTCGCGAACACGATGGATGCGTTGCCGGGCGGCGGCTCGTGGTAATGCCCGAACGGGTCGTTCTTCAGCGGCAGAAGGTGACCTTTGTGGTCGAGCAGTTCGAACTTGTATTTCTCGCCGCTGCCGACCCCCGGGATGAATATTTCCCATAGCCCGTTGGCCGGGTGCAGGCGCATCGCGTGGCGGCGACCGTCCCAGTCGTTGAAGTCGCCGATGACGCTGACACGCGAGGCATTCGGCGCCCAAACGGCGAAACGCGTACCGCTTATGCCCGATACAGTGCGCAGTTGCGCGCCGAGCTTGGCGTAAATCTGCTTGTCCGAGCCTTCCCCGAACAGGTAAAGGTCGAGGTCGCCCAGCGTCGTAGGAAAGCGGTACGGGTCCTCGATTTCCAGAGTGTCGCCGACGGTCGTGGTCAGGCGCAGCCGGTAGTGGCGCAGCCGCGGCGGCATGACGGCGGCGAAAATGCCGTCGGGATGCACGCGTGCCGTCTCCGCGAGCAGCGTGCCCTGGCTGTCGATGATCTCGACGCGCTCGGCGTGAGGCTGCAGCGTGCGGATGATGCGCGAACCGCCCGCCTGGTGGACGCCGAGTACGCTGAAGGGATCGCCGTGATGACCGCCCGCGAGTGCCGCGTAGTCATCCTTGTTGTTCGCGGTGTCAGTTGCGATCGTGTTCATACAGTTGTCCGATGTATTGCCGTGCCGACGAGGCCCAGTCAAAACGCTGCGCCGCGGCCTCATTCCTTATCTTCTGCCAGCGATTCGGGTGATCGTGCCGCAGCTTCAGGGCCTGTTCGACGCAATCGACGAATGCGGCGGACTGCTCCGCACGTGTCCGGCCGGCGAACACAAAACCCGTGGCGCCGCTCTCGACGGTGTCGTGCAGGCCGCCGACGCCGTGCACGACACATGGCTGGCCGGCGCGCATCGCAAGCATCTGGCTGATGCCGCAAGGCTCGAAACTCGACGGCATCAGGAACAGGTCGCCGCCGTGATACAGCAAACTGCCGAACTCCTCCGCGTAGCCGCGCAGGAACACGAAGTTCGAGTGCTTCGCGGCGATGCGCTCGAGGCGCTCCTCGTAGTCGCTTTCACCGCTGCCGAGCAGTATCAGCACGCCGCTGCGGCCCAGCTTGTTCAGGATGTGTTCGAGCGCGCTGCGCCTGTCCGCGAGCGGCTCGAAGAAGAGCTGCATTTTTTGCGAGACGATTCGTCCGACGCTGGTAAGTATATGCAGAGGCCGGCGATTCGGCAGCGCGTTCAGGCGGCCGAGAGCGAGTTCGTGAACGGCAGTGCCTGGATCATCCCGGAGCCAGGCCTCTGCGGTTTCACATCCGGCCATCAGGAGCCGCTGCCAGCCGGGGCGCCGTCCGAGGCTCGCCGGGTATTCGCAGCCATTCAGAATTCCGAACAGGCGTTCTTGCTCGGCCGCCCGGGTCAGGTCCTTTTCCAGGCCTTCACCGCCGATGAAACCCGTGTCGGGATTACTGGGGCACTGTATTTCCTGCGCATAGGTCGGTGAAACCGTATTGATACGATCGGCGCGGCGGATCGCGAACGCCAGCGGGTTGATACAGTCGTCGGCAAACGGATCCGCAAGCACCCTGGCATCGTAGTTCATGTCCGGGAACCAGGCTTCGAGCGAAGATTCGTTGTGTCGCAGCGGGCGCTGGCCCTGGTAAGTAAGATTGTGAATCGTGAAAACGGTCGGGATCTGCCGGAGGCGTTCCCCGTCCGGCGAGAATTCACGGTGCAGCAGATAAAATGCGGCATGCCAGTCGTGCAGGTGCACGACATCGGGCAGGCTTGCCAGCGTATCGATCCAGCTTGCGGCGGCAGCGCAGAAGAACGCGAACTTGTTGGCGTCGGTTGCGTACGGGCGTAAAGGGCCGTCGTCATGGTAGACGCGCCCGGTTTCCGTCGGCACGAGGAGATCGTGCTCGAACAGCACGGTAGTCACCGATTCCACGACCAGTTCGAATACGCGGACGTCGTGCTCGCTACCGCGAAACCGGACCGCGATCGGCGGTAGTTCGGTGGCACCGGGAAGGCGGTGAAATGCGCCGTACGACGGCGTCAGAACGACCGCCCGCCACCCCTCGGCATGCAGTGCGCGCGGCAGGTCGCGCACGACGTCGCCGACACCGCCGACTTTGCCGCCTGGCAATGCGCCGTTCTCTGCGGCAATAAAAAGGACCTGCCTGGTAGCGATAACGGCCTGCCTCAACTCAACGCGTGAAATGCAATTGCTGGCCGAGCATGTCCGGCGTCACGAGCGTAATGCCGTTTTCCGTGATGCGAAAGCCGCGTTCGCGATCGGCGTCCGAATCTTCGCCGACGACCGTACCCTCCTCGAGCACTGTGCCGCGGTCGATGATCGCGCGCTTGATGCGGCAGCGCTTGCCGATATCGACGTCGGGGAGGATCAGGGAGTCTTCTATCTTGCTGTGCGAATGCACGTGGCAGCGTGAGAACAGCAGCGAGCGGTTGACGAACGCACCGGAGATTACGTTGCCGCCGGATACCATCGAATTCAGGGCATAGCCCCTGCGGTCTTTTTCGTCGAATACGAACTTGGCCGGCGGGTCCTGCGTCTGGTGCGTGTAGATTGGCCAGACCTTGTCGTACATGTCGAGCTGCGGCGTCACCGCGACCAACTCCATGTTTGCCTCCCAGAACGCGTCGAGTGTGCCGACGTCCCGCCAGTAGGCCTGCTCGCCGGTCTTCGAGTCGCGGAACGGGTAGGCATAGATGCGGTAGTTGTCGATGATCGAGGGAATGATGTTACGGCCGAAGTCGTGCTGCGTTCCCACCGTATCGGCGTCCTTGATCACCTGTTCGTAGAGGAACTCGGTGTTGAAGACGTAGTTGCCCATCGACGCGAGGCAGATATCCGGCTTGCCGGGAACGGGATCCGGATGCTCCGGTTTTTCCGTGAATTTGATAACGCGGCCGGTCTCGTCCACGGTCATGACGCCGAACTGGCCGGCCGCCTCCTCGAGCGGCACCTCGAGGCAACATACGGTCATGTCCGCTTCCCGCTCCGCGTGCGCGGCAAGGAAGGCTCCGTAATCCATCTTGTAGACATGGTCGCCCGAGAGAATGAGCACGAAGCGCGGGTCGTGAGTGCGGATGATATCGAGGTTCTGGTAGACGGCGTCCGCGGTGCCGCGATACCACTCGCCGCCAACCCGCTGCGACGCAGGCAATATCTCCACGAATTCGCGTTGGCCGGCCCCTGCCTGGAACCATGACCAGCCCTGCACCAGGTGCCGGATCAGCGAGTGCGCCTTGTACTGGGTGAGCACGCCAATGCGGCGAATGCCTGAGTTGATGCAGTTCGACAGCGGGAAATCGATGATTCGAAACTTGCCGCCGAAGTACAGTGCCGGCTTTGCGCGCCAGTTGGTGAGTTCGTGCAGGCGCGAGCCCCGGCCGCCCGCGAGAATCAGGGCGACGGTTTCCCGCGTGAGCCGGCTTACAAAGCGCGCGTCTTCAGTGGCGGCTTGGCTGACCATTCAAAAATTCCTCCGCAGTCGATGATCGTCGAATCAGGCTGCAGGGTACACCGCGACTTGCCCGAGGTCGCGCCGCGATTGCGCTACCGGGCCGGCGCACGCCCTGCGGCCGCTACCATTGCTGCGACATTGTCGCAGACTGCGTCGCTCAATTGTGCGTCGAGTATGCGCCAACGCCAGTTATTGCCGGAGGTGCCCGGCACGTTGAATCTTGCCTCCGAGCCCAGTCCGAGATAGTCCTGCATTGGCGCGATCGCGATCTTCGACCGGGTGGCGAACGCAGTCCGTATCATGTCGAGGTGGATGGTTTCGGGCTTTCCGCCGGTGACCCGCAGTGCGGCCTGCTGCGTGGCAACGATCTCGTCGCGGGATCGAATGTCGTCCGGGCTGCCGCTGAACCAGCCAATGGTCGTGTCGTTGTCGTGGGTGCCGGTGTAGCAGACCGAATTCTCGTCGAAATCGCTTACGTCGATTTCTTCGTCCACGACGTCGAACTGCAGCACGTGCATGCCGGGGATGTGGTGGCACTCGCGCAAGGCGTCCACTTCCGGGGTTATCACGCCGAGGTCTTCAGCGACGATCGGCAGGTCACCGAGCGCATCCTCCATGGCGTCGAAGATCGCGTCGCCCGGACCCGGCTCCCAGCCGCCGACACGGGCGGTTTCCGATTCCGCGGGCACGGACCAGTAGGCTTCGAAGCCGCGGAAATGGTCGATTCGCACGAGATCGGCGAGCTCCGCCGACGCACGTAGCCGGTCGATCCACCAGCTGTATCCGGTTTCCTTGTGATGCTCCCAGGCATACAGGGGATTGCCCCAGAGCTGACCGTCTTCGCTGAAGTAGTCCGGCGGCACGCCCGCGACGTGGCTCGGCCTGCCTTCCTCGTCCAGCTGCAGGATGTCGCGGTTCACCCATGCGTCAGAGCTGTCGAGCGCGATGTAGATCGGCATGTCCCCGAAAAGACGCACGCCATTTTCGCGCGCGCAGTCTCGCAGTGCCTGCCACTGGTAGTAGAACATGCACTGTGTGATTTTGATCAGCTCGATTTGGAGTGCCGCGGACGTTTCGAGCTCGCGGATCGCTTCGGGGTCGCGTTGGGCGTAATCCTGCCGCCACTCGGGCCAGGGACGTTCTCCATGTCGCGTCTTGAGGACCCGGAACAGGGCGTAGTCGTGCAGCCACCCCGCGTCGTGCGCCGCCAGGAACCGCCCATACACCTCTTGCAGTTCGGGGCTCGCGGACTCCCGAAACCGCCCCGCCGCCGTCCTGAGCAGCCGGCTCTTGACGGGGATCAGCGCGCCGTAGTCGACGAAACTTCGGGGCAGGGTCGTTAGTTCGCTCACTTCCTCCTCTGTCAGGAAGCCGTTCCCGATGAGGTCGCCAATGTCGATGAGCATCTCGTTGCCGGCAAAGGTCGAAAGCGGCTGGTACGGCGAATCGCCGTACGCGGTCGGGCCGGTGGGCAGGAATTGCCAGACTGTCAGCTTCATGTCCCGCAGGCGATCGATGAAGGTCCGGGCGTGCCGGCCGATCTCGCCGATACCGTAAGGGCCCGGCAGTGACGTCAGGTGCATGCAGACGCCGGCTTGCCGCGCAGATACGGAGTGTCCGTTTGTTGACTGGGTCATGAGATACAGGAGAAGTTGCAAATAATGTCTTATTAAACCCCACTCGAGCCAGGTTGTTGTTGTCCTGGCGTGCAGACCGGGTATCGGTCAGGCGCCTGCAGGGAGGATCAGGACCATCCCGGGAGCACGGCAGGGGCGGCGATCGCGGTTCGAGAACCTCGTTCCGAATCGAGTCAACGCCTAGCGCTCCAGTTCCAGCAGGAGTGCCGAGCGCGGCTCCAGCACGAGTGAGTCCTCGATGTTGAAGCGTTGTCCGGTGACCACGTCCGTGCCGTGCGTCGCGTCACCAATGCGTTCGGCGAAGCGACCGGTATCCAACGCAACCGTCTCTTCGTCACGGTTGAGAATGACCATGATCGTGAGGTCCGCGTCGTAACGGAAATACACGTAGACATTCCCGATCGGCGCGAAATGCATGAACTTGCCGTGATGGATCGTTGGGTTGTTCTTGCGCCAGTTCAGCAGCGTCCTTACGAGCTGCTGTGCGTCCCGTTGCTTCTCAGTGAGACCTTCACCGGTATATGCATTCACCGTGTCACCATCCCAGCCGCCCGGAAAATCGCTGCGTAGCTCGCCGTGGCTGCTCGTGCCGGGGTGCGAGGCGACAATTTCGTCGCCGTAGAAGAACTGCGGGATGCCGCGCATCGTAGCGTAGTAGACCATCGCCATCCGATACAGGTCGAAGTTTTCGTCGAGCTGGGTGTAGATGCGATCCATTTCATGATTGCCGGGGAAGATGACCAGGTTCATCGGGTCCGGATACAGGAAATCCATGGCGACAATCTCGTACAGCGACATCCAGACGCCGCCGTAGCTTTCCGGGTCCCCGGTCAGCGCGCGTGTGAACGCCGCCTGGGTGGGGAAGTCGAACACGCTCGGCAGAAACGACTCATAAGCATCATCCTTATGCTGACCGCGCTGCCAGTAGGACGTCACGGCCGGCAGCTCGCTCCACTCTTCGCCGACGATGTTGAAGTCGGGGAATTCCTGCAGTATGCGCCGGGTCCATTCGCTCATGAAGTGCTTTTCCGGGTAGGGCCAGGAACCCACGCGGATGCCCTGCAGGCCGGCATATTCGACCCACCAGATCGAGCTCTGGATCAGGTAGTCGGCGAGCAAGGGGTTGCGCTGGTTAAGGTCCGGCAGGGACTCCACGAACCAGCCGTCCGCATGCAGCGTCTTGTCGTACTCAGACGCATGCGGGTCCATGTTGGTCGTGCGCCGGTGCGGCGTCATGACCGGGTCGCCCTGGAAGTTGAGCCAGTCGCTCGTGGGCAGGTCGTCCATCCACCAGTGCCCGCTGCCGATGTGATTGACGGCCTGGTCCATGATCATGCCAATGCCGCGCGCTTTCATCTTCGCGGCGAGTTGTCGCAATTGTTCGTTAGTGCCCAGGCGGGGGTCCACGGCGTAATAGTCGGTCGTGGCGTAGCCGTGGTATGACGCGACCGGCATCGCGATTTCGAGAACAGGATTCAGCCAGACGGACGTGAAGCCCATGCCGGCAATGTAATCGAGGTGGTTCTCGATTCCCTTCAGGTCGCCGCCATGACGGCCGTAAGGGTCGTCGCGATCGAGCTTGTCGTCGAGAAAGTAGAATTCGTCATTGTTCGGGTCACCGTTGGCAAAGCGATCCGGCATGATCAGGTAGATTGCATCGGCGGAGGTAAACCCTTTCACGTGACCGGCATCGGGATTCTTGCGGCGCAATTCGTAGGTGCGCGTAATCGTGTAATCGCCCTCCGAGAAAGCGATATCGAAGGGGCCCGGTTCGGCACCCGGTCCGATGTCGAGGTAGACAAACAGGTAGTTCGGGCTTGCGACACGCACGACCCTGCTGATCGAAACGCCCTCGTGGTCGACGGCGGGCGTGAGCAAGGAGATGTTGTTGCCGTGAAGCATCAGCTGCAGTTCGCGGTGCTCGAACCCGGCCCACCAGAATGGCGGCTCGATACGTTCGATTTCCTGGGCGCCGCCGGGTGCGGCAGAAAGCGTCAACAGGAAGGCAATAATGGCCAGTCTCACTAGTCGCATGATGTCTCCCGATCGTCAGTCAGTGCTTCGTCGATTCCGCAACGATCACTATAGCCGAAGCACGTCACAGCATGACCCCGGGATTTTTCGCGGCCGTGGCCAGGTGGCTCGAGGGGCTGTTCGCGTTACGTCGCCGTTCTGCACGAATCGAGTACGGGTTCGTAACAACAATTCGGGGCGCCGCGAAGGACGCCCCGAAATTTATGGACGGCGGGTGGCCGTCCTATGGGCAAGCTTTGTCGCGCTAGCGGGTTTCCGCCAGCATCGTCTGGTGGTCGTTGAACCAGGCATTGACGTCGGCGTCTGCCTTGGCGAGTTCCTCGGCCGAAATGCGTTCAGCCAGGTAGTCCTGGTGCATGCCGGCGTCTCCGTCGCCGAGTTTCACGGCAATGGTGAACCACTTGAGTGCTTCGACCTTGTCCTGCTCGACGCTAAAGCCGTTCTGATACATGGTTCCGAGACTCACCTGGGCAGCCGTTACGCCGTTCTCGGCAGCGAGCTTGTACCACTTCATGGCATCGACTTCGCTCATGGGTACGCCCCAGCCGTTGGCGTGCATGACGCCCAACTTGTACTGTGCCTCACCTTGATCCTGGTCGGCTGCGAGGCCAAACCACTTCAAGGCCTGGATATCGTCCATCGGGACGACTATGCCTTCGGAATACAGCAGTCCCATGCCGTACTGGCTGTCGGCATCGCCGCTCTCCGCCGCCGGCGCCCATACGGCCATGGCCGTGTCGAAGTCGCCGACGTCGTAGGCGTCACGGCCATCCTGGTAGTCGCCCGCCGCGGCGGCAGACGAGAATGCCAGCGAGAAAACTCCAATACTGGCGATGAGGAATCTGCGCATTTCGTGCTCCCTTGGGCGGCGCATCCGCCCTACCTTACGCTGCCCTTATTTGTGCTTGAACGGGCCCGAAACGGCAATGCGTGGAAGTACTTAGGTCATATAAAATCAGTTACTTACGAGATGCCGGCAAACCCGATATAGTTCTTGTTTGCGCGCAACCGGTCTCCTCGGAGTATGTACAACCCTACAAGCTCGCAGCTTCTCGGTATTGACGTTGGCGGTTCCGGCATCAAGGCTGCGCTGGTCGACGTTGATGACGCGAGGCTCGTCGGCGGCCGGCACCGCATCGACACACCGCAACCGTCGACGCCGGAGAATATCGCCGAGGTCGTTGCGCAACTCGTCGAGCATTTCGCCTACAGCGGCACTGTCGGTTGCAGTTTCCCGGCTGTGATCATTTCCGGGCGGGCGCGTACAGCAGGCAATATCGACAAGTCCTGGCGCGGAGTGCAGGCGGACGAGCTGTTTGCGGGCCGCACCGGGCAGCCGTTCGTGATGATCAACGATGCGGATGCCGCGGGCATCGCCGAGATGCAAAACGGCGCTGGACGGGGATTGCAGGGCATGGTCATCATGGTGACCATCGGCACCGGCCTCGGCACCGGTATTTTCTATAACGGGCAGCTGATTCCCAACATCGAACTTGGGCGCATGCCCGGCAAGGACGGCGAGCCGATCGAGTTCTATGCCGGGGACAAAGCCAGGAAGGACAACGATCTCTCCTGGGGCGAGTGGGGCGAACGGTTCAACTATTTCCTGGAGCGTGTCGTAAGGGTGTTTTCACCGGATCATTTCATCCTGGGCGGCGGCGCGAGCAAGAAGCTGCACAAGTACGAAAACAAGATTCTCGTTGATACGCCGATCCATGTTGCAGCGTTCAGGAACGATGCCGGCATTATCGGCGCGGCACTGGCGGCTGCGAACGAGAGGTAGCCGCCTATCGCTGGACGATCGCCTGCAACGCGTCCTTGCTGCGGCGCAGGTTTTCCGCGGCAACATCGCCCAGCGACAGCGCAAAGGCGACGTACAGCGCGTCAAGTAGTGCGAGTTGCGCGAGGCGCGAACTCATCGGCGTGTAGACGCTCGTGTCCTCGTGCGGGTCCCAGCCGAAAACGAGGTTCGCGTTGCGCGCAAGCTGGGAAGAGGGGTTCGTCAGGGCGATGACCGTCGCCCCGTTTTCCCGGGCGGCGGCTGCGGCCCGGTCGAGTTCGGCCCAGCCTCCGAGGTGCGAAACAATGATCAGGACATCGCCCGCCCCGGCAATGGCAGCGGCCTGCAGGATGCTGGGCGTGTCCGTGTGCGCGCTGCACGGCGTGCCGAGACGGAAGAACTTGTGGCGCGCGTCGGCAGCGACGTGTCCCGATGCGCCGAGTCCGATAAATGTGATCTGCCGGGCTTTGTAAAGGGCGGCCGCCGCCTCGTCGATCGGCATGGCAAGTAACTGCGCACGCATGTCCATTAGCGACGAGATTGCCGCGTCGAGCACCTTGGTGACCGCATCGGACGTCGCATCGTCGCTGCTTACGTCGCGGTGCACGTAGCTGGCGGGGCGGCTCAACGCCTCCGTCAGGCGTATCGTCAGCTCGCGGAAACCGCTGAGCCCGACGCTGCGGCAAAAGCGGATCACCGTCGGCTCGCTGGCGCCGCAGGCCCGCGCAACCTCGGCCAGGGTAGCATCGGCCGCCTGGCGTGGATGAGCCAGGACCCAGTTCGCAACGCGCTTTTCGGCGCGGCTCAGGGACGCGGCTTGCTGTTCGATCCGGTGTAGCATGTAGTAAAACTACAAAGAATTTTGCTAAAAATCCAGATAATTTGTCAATTTCGGGTTATTTCGTAGTAAAATTTCAGATTCGCAGAGGGATTCCCGATGGCTAATTTCGTACCGGTCGATGTTTTCGACCTCGTCATATTCGGCGGTACCGGCGACCTGGCCATGCGCAAGTTGCTGCCGGCGCTGTACCACCGCGAACGTGACGGTCAGATCACGGGCGATAGCCGCGTCATTGCGGCCAGCCGCGGTGATCTGGGCCGCGACGAGTACCTCGGTCTCGTCGAGCAGGCGCTGCAGGACAATCTCGGCAGTGGCGATTTCGATGACGCCGAGTGGGCGAAGCTGCGCGATCGCATCCATTACGTGCAAAGCGACGCGTACGACCACGACAACTGGGGCGCACTCGTCGACCTGCTTGCGGACGGCGAAGACCGTATACGCGTCGCGTACCTTGCGACGGCGCCGAGCCTGTTCGGCACCATCGCGCAGGGACTGAAGAAGAACGGCCTCATCTCCTCCAATAGCCGCATCGTGCTCGAGAAGCCGCTGGGGCACGACTACGAGTCCGCCTGTACGATAAATAACGAGGTGGGTGACTGTTTCGCGGAGAACCAGATCTACCGAATCGATCATTACCTCGGCAAGGAGACGGTGCAGAACCTGCTCGCACTGCGTTTCGCCAATTCCCTGTTCGAACCGCTGTGGCGGCGCGGCGCGATCGATCACGTGCAGATCACGGTCGCGGAAGACCTGGGGGTCGGGGGACGCATCGAGTACTTCGACAAGATCGGTTCGCTTCGCGACATGGTTCAGAATCACCTGCTGCAGCTCGTTTGTCTCGTCGCGATGGAGGCGCCGTCGAGTCTGCACCACGACGCAGTGCGCGACGAGAAGATCAAGGTGTTGCGTGCCCTGCGGCCGATTAACGAAGAAGCAGTAAGAACGAGCACCGTCCGCGGCCAGTACACCGCGGGTGCCATCGACGGCAAGACGGTGGCCGGATACGCAGAAGAGCTGGGCGAGAACAAGAGCAGCACGGAGACATTCGTCGCCCTGAAACTCGAGATCGATAACTGGCGCTGGTCCAACGTGCCGTTCTACCTGCGCACAGGCAAACGCCTCAAAGGCAAGCATTCCGAAATCGTCGTGCAGTTCCAGGAAGTACCGCATTCGATATTCCCGGAGCAGAAATACAACGTGGCGCCAAATCGTCTGACGATACGGTTGCAGCCGGATGAGGGCGTAAAACTCTCGGTCATGGCGAAGGAACCCGGCCCGGGCGGATTCGACCTGCGTCCCGTGTCACTCGATCTCAGTTTCGAGGAGACATTCGGCGTGCGTTATCCGGACGCCTACGAACGCCTGCTCATGGAAGTCCTGCGAGGTAATCCCGCCTTGTTCATGCGTCGTGACGAGGTCGAGGCGGCGTGGCACTGGATCGACACGATCATCGAGAGCTGGGCAGCATCGAAACAAAAAGTAGAGACCTACGTTGCGGGCTCCTGGGGTCCGGCGGCTTCGTCGTTGCTGCTGGACCGGGACGGTCGTGAATGGCACCCGGATGTCTGAGGACGACGTGCGAGGACTACGTGTGAGCAATCAGATGGAACATATGTACGAAACTCGAGAAGAAGCGTCGATCGCTGCTGCACAGCGTATCGGCGCAGCGCTCCTGCGGCGGCTCGATGCGCAGGGCGCGGCATCCGTCGTCGTCAGCGGCGGATCCAGCCCGGCGGGCGTATTCCGTAAGCTCGCGCAAACGACGCTCCCCTGGTCTGACGTACACGTGGTCCTGAGTGATGAACGCTGGGTGCCTGCCGAGCACGAGGAGAGTAACGAAAAGCTGGTACGTGAAACGCTTCTGACCGGGGACGCGCAGGCGGCAATAATGCTGCCGGTATACCGGCAGGGTGTGACGATCGAGGAGCGCTGCGGCGAAATCGATGAAGAGTTGCTGCTGGCGCCGTTTCCCTTTTCCTGCGCGCTCCTCGGCATGGGCGAGGACGGGCATTTCGCGTCGTTGTTTCCGGATGCGGAAAACCTGCAGGAAGGGCTCGACGTCGATTCGCGGCAGCTCTGTATTCCCGTTCACACCGCGGCGAGCCCGCACCCACGAGTGAGCCTTACACTGTCCGCACTGTCGCGCAGCGACGAAATCGTGTTGCTGATCTTCGGTGACGCGAAGCGCGACGTATACGAGACCGCCAGGACATCTACGAACGGCTCTCCCGTGTCCCATTTGCTGCGGCAGAAGCGTGCGCCCGTGCACGTCTACTGGGCACCCTGACACACCGAGGTCTTTATGAATTCCACGATCCAGCGCGTGACCGAACGAATACAGCAGCGCAGCAGCGCGTCTCGCAGCGCCTACCTCGCGCGCATCCGTGATGCCGCCAATGGTGGCCCGTCGAGAGCCTCGATGTCGTGCAGCAACCTGGCGCACGCGATGGCCGCCGGCAGCGATATCGAGAAGAAAGCGCTGTCGGGGAACGCAGTGCCGAATATCGGCATCGTTTCCGCCTACAACGAGATGCTGAGTGCGCACCAGCCGTTCGAGACCTACCCCGCCGTGATCAAGGATGCGGCCGCGAAGCAGGGAGCCATCGCGCAGTTTGCCGGCGGGGTGCCCGCGATGTGCGACGGTGTGACCCAGGGGCAGGACGGCATGGACCTGTCGCTGTTCAGCCGCGACGTCATTGCGCTGTCGACGGCGGTGGCCTTGTCGCACAACGTGTTCGATGCCGCGATCTGCCTCGGTATCTGCGACAAGATAGTGCCGGGCCTCCTGATCGGCGCGCTCTCCTTCGGCCATCTGCCCGTCACGTTCGCACCCGCCGGTCCGATGGTTTCCGGTTTGTCCAACAAGGAAAAGGCACACGTTCGCGAAGAATACGCCGCGGGACGTGTCGGGCGTGACGAGTTGCTTGCCGCGGAATCCGCCTCCTACCATGCGCCCGGCACCTGCACCTTTTACGGTACGGCGAACAGCAACCAGATGCTCATGGAGTTCATGGGCCTGCAGCTGCCGGGCGGATCGTTCGTGAATCCCGGCACGGAGCTGCGCGAACAGTTGACGCGCGAAGCCGTGAACAACGTCCTGAAGATCACCCATCTCGGTGACGACTACATCCCCGTCGGCGAGATCGTCGACGCAAAGGCGATCGTAAACGCGATCGTCGGATTGCTCGCAACGGGCGGCTCGACCAATCACACGATCCACCTGGTGGCCATCGCGAAGGCGGCCGGCATCGTTATCGACTGGGAAGATTTCGCGGAGTTGTCGAAGGCCGTGCCCTTGCTCGCGCGCGTCTATCCGAACGGCATGGCCGACGTAAATCATTTCCATGCGGCCGGCGGACTCGGCTTCGTCATCAGCGAGTTGCTGGATGCGGGCATGCTGCATGAAGACGTGCAGACGATACTCGGCTCCGGGCTACGGAATTTCTGTCGTGAGCCGTTCCTGAAGAACGGCAAGCTCGAATGGCGGGACGCGGCCGCGCAGACTCTCGACGCGGACATCGTCCGCCCGGCGAGCGATCCATTCGATGCCGAAGGCGGAATTCGCCTCGTATCCGGCAACGTCGGCCGTGCGATCGTCAAGGTCTCGGCGGTCGCGCCGGAGCACTACTCGATCGAAGCGCGCGCGCGCGTGTTCACGTCGCAGGCGGCGTTTATCCGGGCCTTCAACGACGGTGAACTGGAAACGGATTTCGTGGCCGTGCTGCCCGGCCAGGGACCGCGCGCCAACGGTATGCCCGAACTGCACAAGCTCACGCCGTACCTCGGCGTGTTGCAGAATCGTGGTTTCAAGGTCGCGCTGCTGACTGACGGGCGGATGTCGGGTGCGTCCGGCAAGGTCCTTGCGGCCATACAGGTGACGCCGGAGTCGCTCGCGGGCGGCATCATCGGCAAGATTCGAGATGGCGATGTCGTAACGATCGATTCGAACAGCGGCACGCTGGCTGTCGATGCCGAAGACATCGAATCGCGCTCTGCCCCCGAGTCCGACATCGTGAACCAGCAGATCGGCATGGGTCGCGAGTTGTTCGCCGCGTTCCGGGAGCACAGTTCAGGTGCGGAGCAGGGCGCCGGCATCTTCACGACGGTGAACGCGTGAACGCTGCCGACCTGCTTGCGAGGCAACGCGTCGTTCCTGTCGTCGTCATCGACAACGCAGACGACGCGGTGCCGCTGGCGAAGACGCTGCTTGCGTCCGGTCTTGACGCGATCGAGGTGACGCTCAGGACCGGGGCGGGTCTCGAAGCGATCGAGCGGATTGCGAGCGAGGTGCCGGACATGCTTGTCGGCGCCGGCAGCATACGCCGCGCCGCACAGGTCGCGGAGGTGAAGGCCGCGGGCGCTTTATTTGCGGTAAGTCCCGGCTCGAGCGACGCGTTGCTGGAGTCGGTGGCCGATGCGGAATTGCCTTTCGTACCCGGCGCCGTCACTGCGTCCGAAACGCTGAAACTGCTGGATCTCGGTTACACGCTGCAGAAATTCTTCCCGGCCGAGATTTCAGGCGGCGCCGCATATCTTGAAGCTATTGCTGCGCCGATCCCTGAAGTGAGCTTCATGCCGACCGGCGGAATCGGTCCTGATAACGCAAGCGACTACTTGTCACTGGCAAACGTCACCTGCATCGGCGGGTCCTGGATCGCGCCGCCGGCGCTGCTGCGCGAAAAGAATTTCGATGCAATAGCGGAGTTCGCAACCGCGGCCGCGAAACTCTGAGCATCGCCGTTATCGTGCCAGGCTTTTTGCGGGCACGTTACAGCCACTTGCGGAAACGGAAGTAGGCAAGCATCGTCGCGCTCGTCGCGACCATCAAAACCAGCGCAATCAGGAATCCGCGCGGTGAGTCGATGCCTGGCAAACCGCCGACGTTCATGCCGAGGAGTCCCGTTACGAACGTAAGCGGCAAGAAGATGGCGGCGACTACGGAGAGCACATACATCCTCGTATTCTGCAGCTGCGCCAGTTCGTTTAGCAGTTCCTCCTGCAGAACGACAGCACGCTCGCGGGCGAGGTCGAGGTCTTCCAGGTAACGCGTGACGCGGTCGGCTTCCTCGCGAAGGCTGTTGGTCTCGGGATCGGACAGCAGCTTGCCCGGGTTGCGATAGAGGCGGTCGAGCGCATCCCGTTGCGGCGCGACGAATCGCCGCACCGACGCCGTCTGCCGCCGCAGCGCGGCGAGTGACCGCCGTCGAACCTGAAGCGATTCATCGGTTTCGACCTCTTCGATCGACGACAATCTGTCCTCGATCGTGTCTACGAACCCACCGATCCGGTCGGCCATACGACCGATCAGTTCTGACAGGAACTCCCCGCTGCTCCGGGGTCCGACACCCTGTTCGAGTTGATTTTTCAGGTCCTGTACGGACAGCAGTCGTCGGCGCCGCGTGCTGACGATGCGGTCGCGCTCGATCCACAAGCGAATCGACACCATGTCTTCCGGATTATCGCTGGGATTCGTGTTTACACCGCGCAGGACCGTGAGCAGTCCTTCACCGACGTTGAGTGACCGGGGTCTTGTCTCATCGGCAGTAAGCGCCTCGACCACCTGAGATTCAAGCCCGATTGTGTCACGCAACCATGCTCTCGGTGGCCGTTCCCCGACGTCGAGATGCAGCCATATCAGGCCATCCTCGGGGCGCCACTTTTCAATATCGGCGGGACCGATGGTCTTCGCACTCCCGTTCCGGTCGAGCAGCAACGCGTGCAAGAGGCCTTCAGGCGTTTTCGATGCCATTAGTGCCTACCACTTTTTCGGCGCATGAGGCGTTTACTCCAATCAACTTGTCAGAAATTGCCGACGCGTATAACCGCGTACGCGGAAATTAGCATGATACCGCTGGTGCGACGCAGAAGTACCCTGCCGATGAATTTAATAGGAATGAGCGCAGCATACGATGCCTGAAAAAAGATGACGTGGAACCGGAGTTTGCCCCGCTGGCCAGTCAAATCATTATCTGTATAGTAGGGCGCGAACAGGAAAGGGGATGCGGACAATCGATGAATTCTGCTCGACGCAACAAGACACCCGAAACAAGCCTGTTGATCGGAGATATCGGCGGCACCAATGCGCGCTTCGCGATAGCAGATCCCGGTAGACCGGCGTTTTCGAATGCGGTAACCCTGCAATGTAATGACTACGAGTCAGCCGACGTCGCGATCAAGCATTATCTGAAATCCGTACATGCCGGCACGCCACAGGTGATCTGCCTTGCGGCGGCCGGCCCGATCATTGACAAGCGTGTACGCTTCACCAACAACCACTGGGAGATCGCAACGGACGAACTTGCCGCCGAATTTTCCATCGATGCAGTGCAGTTATTGAATGACTTCGAGGCGATCGCTTACTCCGTGCCGTTTCTTGGCGAGGACGATTGCATGCCAATCGGCCTGCCCGAGTCCAGGCCTCTCGATGCCGACGACTACATGGTCGGTATCATCGGGCCCGGTACCGGTCTGGGCGCCGTCGGCTTGCGCAAGCATGGTGATCTGTACTTGCCGACCGCCGGTGAGGCGAGTCATGGCGGGTTTGCGCCCGAGACACAGGTGCAGATCGATATCCTGAATGCACTGCGCGAACGCTTCGATCGCGTGTCGAGCGAACGTCTCGTTTCGGGTCCGGGGCTCGAGAACATTTACTGGGCATTGATGCGCATCCACGGTGAGAAGCGGGCGCACCAGGCGCCGGCCGGGATCTTCAAGGCAGCGATCGACAACTCGGATCCGCTGGCCGCCGAAGCGGTGCAGATGTTTTTCGAGGTGTTCGGCCAGGTCGCCGGCGATCTTGCGCTGACACTGGGCGCGGAAGACGGCATTTACATCGCCGGCGGCATCGCGAAGCGTTACCCGGATCTTCTGAAAAACAGCCGTTTCCGTTCGGGTTTCGAGAACAAGGGCCGGCACCGGTCCCTCATGGAGCGCATTCCGACGCAGCTCATCCTGCACGACGAGCCGGGACTCCTGGGCGCCGCCTACTGCGCGCTGCAACTGTACGAAACCTGAGCCAGGGTGCGGCTAGATAACGGGATCGTGTTCCATGGCGGAACTCGAGCTCGGGCGTGGCGTCGCCGTGATGCCTTCGCTATGCCGGGGAAACTCGCCGGCATCTATGGTTTCCTCGTAACCGTGCCAGGTCGCATAGCCGATGACGGGGATCATTACGATCAGACCCACGAAGGCCGTAACCACGCCGAGCGCCAGTGCGCCAATAATGATCGTCAGCCAGACGATCATCGCGCCCTTGTTCCTGAGCACCGCGTTGACGGAGGTGACGATTGCCGTAATGCTGTCGACGTCGCGGTGCATGATCATCGGCAGCGAAAACGCGCTCGCCGAGAACGTGACCGCGGCGAAAATCGCGCCCACACCGCTGCCGAAAGCCAGGAAGCTGATTAGTTCGGCCGTTGTCGGGTCGCCGTCCGTCGGGTACATGACCGCTGTGACGATCACGGCCGCGCGCGACCAGACCAGGAAAATCACCAGGAGGGCCAAGGCGAACACCGCCTCGTTGCCGATGTGGCGCTTGAACGCGGCACGAAGGCTGCGTGCCAGGACCGGTTCCTGGCCGCGCTCGAGCTGGGCGCTGATCGCATAGAGCCCGACGCAGGTCAGCGGTGCGAGAAATACGAAACCGCCGAGCATACCGAACATAATCCACTGGCTGCCGCGGAACCACGCGACGAGTGAGACCGCGCCGATCAGGACGGCGACGGCCAGCCCGTAGGCGAGGCTTTGTTGCGGCGCCTGGATCAGGTCGGCCACGCCGAGGCGAATCCAGCGAAACGGGGCCCAGAGCGAGAGTTTCCGGCAGGGTGCGACGAAAGGCAGTTTGTCGCGGTCGAGAGCGGCGTTGCGATGCTTGTTCATTGTGTTAACAGGCCCTAATCCAGCCTGCTTTGATCATCGACTATTTGGGGTTGCCAGGCAACGACACTGCTATAGGCGTTTTCCGAGATTTTCTGGTATTGTGCACCGCACAATAATGCCGCTGTGGCGGCGTTTGGGACAAAACGTAAGGGAGAACTCGATGGATCTCGCAGGGAAGACAATCGTGATCACGGGAGGCGCCCGCGGACTGGGTGCAGCCATGGCGAAGCGGCTGGCGGGCGCCGGGAGCCGGGTGGCGCTCGTAGACCTGGATGAGGCGGCGCTGCAGGCCACGGCCGACGAATGTCGTGAGGCGGGCGCGCCACAAGCACAGGGCTACATCGCCAACGTGGCGAATGAAGGCGAGGTAGAGGCGCTGTTCGACAGCATTGCCGAAGACTTCGGTGAGATCCACGGGCTTGTCAACAACGCGGGCATCATCCGTGATGCCCTGATGCTCAAATACAAGGACGGCGAGCAGGTCTCCAAGATGACGCTGGATCAGTGGCAGGCGGTCATCGACGTTAACCTGACCGCCGTATTCCTGTGCGGGCGTGAGGCTGCCGCGAAGATGATCGAGTCCGGCCAGAAGGGCTGCATCATCAATATTTCGTCGATCTCTCGGTCGGGCAACATGGGCCAGGCAAACTACTCGGCGGCCAAGGCCGGCGTGCAGGCCATGTCGGTGGTCTGGGCCAAGGAATTTGCGCGGTTCGGCATCCGTTCGGCATCGATCGCGCCAGGATTCATCAGCACGGAACTCGTGCTGTCGATGAAGCCGGAAGCTCGCGAAAAAATGACCAGGCCGATTCCCGCCGGGCGCCTCGGCGAACCCGACGAGATCGCGCATACGGTGCAGTTCATTTTCGAGAACGACTACGTGAACGGCCGCTGCATAGAGGTGGACGGGGCGCTGCGCCTGTAGGAGCGGTTCCCGAATCCACGCCTTGGGTGTTAACTGGTTGTTTTTATTGATTAATCAGGAGGCGTCCACGGACTTGAATGCAGCACTGTGCATGACGCTGCAGGACCGACTCCCGCAAAAGTTCCTCGCACCAATGCGGATCCAATACTGAAATACGCTATATATTCGATGATACTAGAAATATCGTTGACACGCGGCGCAGCAGAGTGTATTTTCCAGTTATGAAACTTGAAGATGCAGCAAGACAGCTCGAGGCGCTGGGTAACCCAACCCGGTTGGCCATTTACCGAGTCCTGATCCGGCTCGGCCATAAGGGTAGCCCTGTCGGTGAAATCAGGAAGAAACTCGACATACCGGCATCGACGCTTTCACACCACATTGCCAAGCTGGTGCATTCGGGGCTCATTACGCAGGAACGGGACAGCCGCAGCTTGTATTGCAAAGCAGACCTCAAGAACATGGACGCATTGATGACATTCCTGGTTCGTAACTGTTGTGCTGAGGAATCGTGCATTCAGGTGGCTAAATAGCCGCACTTTTTTTTATCGAATAATTCGATATTTCTAGGATAGTGGAGAATACAATGATCTCGAACCAATCCAGTTGCAACGCTCTGGACAGTCAGTGCGGTCCGCGGGCTTGGAGCAGGTCCGGTAATCGTGTACTGGATTACCTGAAAAGGATCGACAGGACCTGGCTTTTGATTGGGCTTATCTTCCTGGCGATCGCGATCGGATTGCCATCACACTTACTTGAGAGCGTCCGGTTCACAACCAGCAGTTTATGGGGTATCGCACCGTTCCTGCTGCTGTCTGCAACCGTGGCGGGATACCTCGATGCCGCGGGTGCCGATCGATTAATTGGCAAGATATTCGCTGACCGCGTGGTTCTGGCGATCGGCTCCGCCGCAATTATCGGGGCCGTGTCGCCGTTTTGTTCCTGCGGTGTCATTCCGTTGATTGCGGCGCTGCTGGTGGCTGGTGTTCCGCTGCCGGCCGTGATGGCATTCTGGGTGGCCTCGCCGATCATGTCTCCGTCCATGTTCGTGGTGACTGCAGCCGGTCTCGGCCTGGATTTTGCCATGGTGAAAACGATCTCGGCCATCGCTGTCGGGCTGTCTGCAGGGGGTTTGACACTGCTTTTGCAACGGCTGGGCCTGTTCAGCGACGCCGTGCGGCCCTTACAGGTTTCGTCCTGTGCTGGCGACAATCCCGTTCACATGATCAAAGACACCGTGACCGAATGGCGCGTCTGGAAACATCCGGAGCGAGTTCGGGTTCTGAAGCAGAAAGCCCTGGCCATGGTGCTGTTCCTTGGCAAATGGCTGACACTGGCATTCGTATTGGAAAGCCTGATGATCACCTTCGTGCCGGCTGAATTGCTCGGGCAATGGCTGGGCTCTGAATCTGCGTGGGCGATTCCGCTGGCTGCCGTGATCGGAGTTCCGGCCTATCTCAATGGTTTTGTGGCTGTCCCCGTAGTGGCCGGCCTGATTGAAAATGGCATGGCGCCGGCTGCCGCGCTCAGCTTCATGTTGGCTGGCGCCATGACCAGCATACCGGCCGCCATTGCCGTGTTCTCACTGGTAAAGCGGCCGCTGTTTTTCTGGTATGTCCTGCTGGCACTGATCGGCGCAATCACTGCAGGATGCGCCTACCAGGCGTTTCTCTTACTGATTTGAGTGATTCACACAAGCGCAGATGGAAGTTGGATATGAACGCAACCACCAAGTTTCTGTTCGTCATGGACCCGCTCGAAACGTTAAACCTGGAAACAGAAACGTCCCTTGTGCTGATGCAGGATTTGATCGAGCGGGGACACGGCGTCTACTGGTTACAGCAGGAAGACCTCGCCCTGGTGCACGACGAGCCGATGGGTTTGGTGTTTCCCGTTACAGGCACCGATCCTTTAGCGCGTGCGGAGCCGGTCTGGTCGAAGTTAAATCGGTTTGATGCGGTCCTGGTGCGTAAAGACCCGCCTTTTGATACCGAATACCTTCAGCTGACGCTGATTCTTGATCATCTCGATCCTGACGTCGCCCAGTTCAACGATGTGAAAGCACTCAGGAATTTCAACGAGAAGATGTTGCCGCTGCGCTGGCCGGAATTCACGCCGCCCACGTTAATTACCATGAATTCTGATCAGCTTGAGCGATTCGCCATTGAACACCGGAGCCTTGTGTTGAAGCCGCTGAACGACTGTTCCGGGCGTGGCATTTCAAAAATAGATTGGGATGAGAGTGGAGATTTCCGCAAACAGATTGACGAAGCGTTGATTAACTTGGATGGGAAGACCCGCTTCCTGGTGGCCCAGAAATACCTGCCCGCCGTGAGTCAGGGCGACAAGAGAGTTTATCTTGTAAACGGTGAACCGTTTGGCATAGTCAACCGGATCCCGCAGCCCGGCAGTTATCTCGCCAACATTCACCAAGGGGCAAAATGTGAGCCCGCGCAACTTAGCGCAAGGGAAAATCACATTATCAATACCATCGCTCCTTTTCTTCTCGATCACGGTATCTTCCTGGCCGGGGCAGATTTTATCGATGGCTACCTGACGGAGCTCAACATCACAAGCCCTTCAGCAATCCGGCAAATCAACGAGCTGAGCGGTGAACAGGTGCAGCACAGGATCGTGGATTCGATGCTTGCAAGGATCGCCCGGAAACCGTGTGGCGAACGACGAGCCGAACGCACGTCTCACCATCATCGTATCCCGCGGACTTTCTGCTGTGCCGAATGGCGGGTTTGACCGGCCGGGGGCAGACGATTCGAACTCCCCGGCCCGTCTGCGTCCGCGCATCGCACGCATTCAATCAGGAATCGGGGCAATTTCCTCGTAAAGAGCGATCGTCTTCCTGACCGTATCCTCGTTGCGGAAATTCGTGCCAATGCGCTTGCGCGCCGCTTCGCCGATGCGTTGCCGCAGCTCCGGGTCGCGGTAGAGTTTATCGAACGCGTCGCAGGCCGCCGTGCAGCTGATGACGAAAACATCCTCGGCGAACCCGACGTTGCAATCAGGCTGGCTCAAGTTGTTGCAGGCTTATTCCTCCGTGTATTCCCCATGCCCAGATATGCGTGCAGCGCGGCTGTCAACTCCGTGACAAACGCCTCGTCATCTATCTGCAGAGTACGCGCGGGTTTAAGATCGCCAAACAACGTGCGCTCACTGATGCTGCTGAGCAGCAGCAAGAGAAACAGCTTGACCTGATCAGCGCCTGGCTCGACCATCTCCTCACTCGCCAGGGCTGCAAGCACGGGCTCCAGCATGTGCTGGTAGAGGGATTGGCGCTTCTCGTCAATATCTTCGAGACTAAGCTCTCCATGCAGACGCATGTACAAATAAACGGTACGCAAGATCGGAGCATGCACCTTGTAGAAGACCAAGTGCTTGCCAACCAGATGTCTTATTCTTGGCATTACGCAGCGTTCAGTGTCCAGGTCGAAGTCGTCCCAAAATTCTGTTGTCCACTCACTCATCTTGTGATCAAAACGCTCGTATAACACCGGCAGCAGAGCCTCCTTATCCTTGAACCGTCGGTAAATCGTGCCACTTGCTACGCCGGTCCGGGCCGCCAGGTCGCGAATCGTGATCTGTTCGAAAAAGCGCTCACTCAACATTTCTTCCAGTGCCCGCAGCACTCTCTCCTGGGTATTCTGGGAGCGCGTCTGCTTGGGCGTGTGGACTAACTCTTTAGTCATTTTCAGGGTACAACCCGCTGGTTATGTGAACAGATGTTTACAATAGCATAATCATCTGATATTGTGAACGCCCGATTACATTAAAGGTGTGCAAAAGATGACCCAACTCGCCAAGCCACTGATATTCCTGGCTCTAATGATGCTATCGGTTTTCTTGTACTCGCTGCCTATGGCCGAATTGCGGCCTGTGCTGGGTCTCACGTCCGAGCTTGACTATTACATCGTTAACAAATGGCTGCTTGCGATACTGGTGCTCGGCGCTGTGCTGAGCACGGGTCTGCGCCGGCAGGCAGGCCTGGTGGCGCAGGTAAACTGGCGAACTCTTCCCCTGTATTGGCCGATGGCGTTAATCCTCGGCTTGATCTGGCTTGGCTCTGAAAGCTCACCCAGTGTCCTGGACGCCGCAAAAATTCTCGTTTTTTGCATCGCTGTTGGCATCTCTGAGGAGCTGATGTTCCGGGGCCTTCTCTTTCACTGGTTTCGCAGGTTGTCTCCGCGGGCCGTAGTACTCGTGTCAGCCAGTTCATTCGGCGCGATGCACCTGGCAGGCCTTGGAACCGAAATGCATCCAGCAGTGGTTCTCTCTCAGGTCTATTTTGCTTTCGCGCTGGGAGTCATTTTCGCTGGTGCACGGGCCCGTGACGTATCGATTCTGTTGCCAATTGCTGTCCATGCCGTGTTTGATTTTCTTGCGATAACCGCCAAGGGCAGTATCAGCCAGACTTTTGAGAACGTTGAGCAGATGGTCACCGGAATGCTGTTTGCCGGTACCATCGCACTGGCTTGGGGTCTGTTCCTTTTGTGGCGGTTGAAAGGGATGGGGGAGAACCACGGAGCATTGTTCGGCTCAAGCAGATCAATCGCGCCAGGCTGATTTGTAAGGCGACAAGCAGCCCGAAATTCCAGGTATGGCTGGTCCAGGTCCGGGGAGAGGCTCTACTCCATGACCGTCGCACCGTCTGCCTGAAATTTGAACTCACACAGTTGCTTGAACCTGTTCAGGATATTCGCCGTCACCCGATTATGGATCGATTCCCACGCGGTGTTGACGATGTGTGTGTCCGGCCAGTTCTTCTTGCCGTAGAAGTTGAAGACAACCGCCATGATGACTTGTGACTGTTCCGTCTCTCCCAATTCATCGATCGACGAGCGCACATAGCAGCAAAACAATCCCACCGGATAACCGCCACTGCACTCATAGAGCACGTACCTCTGACTGTCGAAATCAGACGGTTCCGGCACACGCTGTACCTTGATCGCCTTCATCGTAAATAGCGGGACAATGTTCAAACCGAGCAGGTCGTACTTGAGACCGAATAATCTCTTCTTTCGGCCAAGCAGATACACACGCAAGTGTTCAAAGTCGCCGTTGACCCGTTCCAAAGTCGCGATGTGTCCAGGCCAGCAGCGCAGCACTGCCTGCCAGTCTAAAAGCTCCTCAAAAACATAGCTGGCCGGGGCCGAGACGCCGATCTTGTGGATATTCATAATCGCGTAATCGGAGACACTGAGTTCGAGGCGTTGCCTGATACGATGCTCGTAGTCCTCTCTTACTGCATCGGACTTGGAATCCATCAACGTCGGGATGGTTGGCCTCTGAAGCACAAAGCGCCGAATATCGGAGACGACCGAGCGACTTTGCCCGGGAAGTGTGTCGGATTCGCTCTCGTCGCGTCGGGCGTCTGTGGACTCGATCATGGGACGTTTGTGGCTACCGTTCGGGATAGTTCTCTATGCTGATTGTATTACCTTTTCTGGAGCCGAACCTGGCCGCTGATCGTCTACCCCGCGATCACTACCGTCCCGGTCGTCAGGCTGATCGGATCGTGGCGAACGTCCGCTATTGGCCGATAGCAGTCAGTCAACATTTCCCAGGAGCAGCCATTCGAGCGACTGCTTTGCCTGGGAATCAGTTGGCAGGCTAACATCGTGCTGAGCACCCGCTAATTGCGCAAAGGAATCACGAACGTGGCAGTCCCATGTTGATGAATTCGATCGAGTACTGGGCGATGAACAACCCGGTGCGCGGGTTTGTTCAACGACATTACGAAGCTCCTCGCCTGAGGCGACTTTCGGACGGGTCGGCGAACGATATCCTCGAGATCGGCTGCGGTCAGGGGGCTGGCGCGAGGGTCATTTACGACCTGTTCAGCCCTCAACGATACGTCGGCATCGATCTGGATCCCAGAATGATACGAAGGGCCAGGAGAAGATCGGGCGCGTTGCCGAATGCCACCTTTATGGAAGGCGATGTTACAAGCCTCGAGTTCCCGAATGCGACTTTCGATCTCGTTATGGATTTTGGGATCGTACACCACGTACCCAATTGGAGAGACGCGCTGGCGGAAGTACACAGGACGCTGAAACCCGGTGGTGAGTTTCTGTTCGAGGACCTGCCGGTCGAAACCTGGGAGCGAGGGATCGGGATACCCTTCAAAAGAATAGCGGATCATCCCTACGACGAAATGTTCAGAGAACAGGAATTTGTCGACGAGCTGAAGGCTTTGGGTTTCGACGTGGAAACCCACGACAACAGCCCGTTCAGTTTTTATCACTTTTGGGGACGAGCCGAGAAACTATCGTGAGCCGATGTCGGCTACTTGAAGCGCACACGCGCGGGGCATTGCCAGGTATGCCCAGAGGCCACAAGTAAACTCGCGATGCCAGGAAACCACCCGTTCGCGAAATCCAATTGATTGCGAAAAGTGCGCAGGGGACCGGCGATGTGAGTTTGAGCGAGGTATGCTATTTTTGATTGGCAACCTTGGTTCGCGGCGTTCAAATGTCTTCAAGCAGTTCCCAGCTGATACAAACCGGCCTGAAGCTTCATCAGGCCGGCCGCCTGCAGGAAGCAGAATCGTGCTATCAGGCCGTCCTCAGAGAGCAGCCAAAGAACTCGGATGCATGGCATCTGCTGGGCGTAATTGCCCAGCAGATCGGAAAGGACGAAGTTGCAGTCGAATT
>Ga0224502_10000066_pt1 | contig 29424 bp, 31 predicted proteins | sample SF_Oct11_sed_USG_5_FD_169104 | JGI IMG/M metagenome (GOLD analysis project Ga0224502, IMG submission 169104) | Sediment microbial communities from San Francisco Bay, California, United States - SF_Oct11_sed_USGS_13 | ecosystem: Environmental > Aquatic > Marine > Sediment | place: USA... | reverse complement strand
GTTATATACTTAAATTGTTGACAAGGAGTACAAAATGACGACACCTTCAAGAAGGATTCTTTTTGTGGATGATGAGGAAATTCAGAGAGATACGATAAAAAAGATGCTAATCATGCTGGGATACGATGTTCAACTTGCCAAAGATGCCAATGAGGCTTTAGAAATATCACGGAAAGAAAAATTTTCGCTGATTATAACAGATTTGATGATGCCGGAGATCGGCGGCGCCCAATTGTGTCAACAGATTAGAGAAATTAATGAAACGGCTGTTATATATGCTTTTTCCGGCTATCTTTCAGAACTAGACTCGGATCAGCTTAAAGATGTCGGGTTTGATGGTCATCTTTGCAAGCCGGTTAAAATCGAAGTGTTAAAACATGCCATTGAAGGGGCATTTGAGAAAAATGTTCAGCGGCAGGGCAGGGCTGCCGACACCCCGTAGTAATTATTAGAACCTATCTCAAATTTCACACCCTTAATTAATCCGAATATCCAGAACTTCCCTATTAGGAGGTGTTCATGAATGTTATCCATCCCATCCGTTACTCTCTTCGTTTGGAACCCGACCTTGTTCATTTTCGATTTTCCGGACAGGTTGATATCGAATTTCAATCCCTGCAACCGGTGGAACAGGTGGTGTTGAACGTCCTGGAACTGGCAGTCTGGAGTTGTAAACTTCAGATAGATGACAAAACAATCCCATGTACCTTTCAGATAAATCCGGAAAAAGAGGAACTTAAGATCGACCTTCCCGAAACCATGTCCGGCACGTTCTTTTTGACCATCGATTATCAGGGGTGGATCAACGATAAGATGGCCGGGTTTTATCGCAGCACATTTGAAACCAACGGCCAGAAACGATACATTGCGGTCACCCAGTTTCAGGAAAGCGACGCACGCCGGGCCTTTCCCTGCATGGACCATCCGTCTCAAAAAGCGGTCTTTGACATTAAAATGATTGTGGACGACGACCTTGTGGCCCTGTCCAATGGACCGGCAGTGGAAGAAAAACCGCTGACCGGCGGGAAAAAGCAGGTTCGGTTTCAAACCACGCCGCCAATGTCAACCTATCTTCTGTTTTTCGGCGTGGGCGAGTTTCACTTGAAAGAGCATGAAACCGATTCACGGGTGAGGTCCGTGACCTTGCCGGGTCGAATTCCCTACGGTGGATTCGGGCTGGAATTCGGCCGCAAGGCTCTCGAGTTTTGTGAAACCTATTATCAAATACCCTACGCACTGTCCAAGATGGACTTGATTGCCGTCCCGGATTTTGCATTCGGGGCCATGGAGAACTGGGGCGCCATCACCTTCAGAGAAAACCTGATCCTTCACTATCCGGAAGTGACCTCCAAGTCCGGTGAAATGAGTATCTGCAATGTCATTGCCCACGAAATCGCCCACCAGTGGTTCGGCAACCTGGTGACGCCTTCCGACTGGAAATACCTCTGGCTGAACGAGAGTTTTGCCACCTATTTTGCTTACGGTGTTGTGGACCACTACCACCCAAAATGGCAGGTCTGGGATCAGTTTTTGCTGGGACAAACCGCTCCGGCTATGGGACGCGACGGCCTGAACGATACCTGTGCCATCGAAATCCCGGGCGGCGAACACGTGGTCATCAACACCAGCACCGCGCCGATCATTTACAGCAAAGGGAGCAGTATTTTACGTGTGGTTCAGGGATACATCGGTAAAGACGATTTGAGGAAAGGATTGCAGCACTACCTGAAGACATTCGAATATGCCAATGCCGCCAGTCACGATCTCTGGGAAGCCCTGGAAAAGATATCCGGAAAGCCGGTTACTCCTCTGATGAAGAGCTGGATCGAACAACCCGGGCATCCCCTGGTTCAGGCCCAACGAAACGGGCGCGACCTCACGTTGACCCAAAAGCGGTTCACCTATCTTGAGAACACGTCCAATCAAACCTGGCAAATACCGGTGACCCTCACCGTCTATGACGAAACCGGCGATTCGAGGACGATCTCAATCCTTCTGAAAGAAACATCAACCCGGATCGATCTGGGAGCGGCGTGGGTTGCTTACAAGGTCAACACCGATCAGACCGGATTTTACAGGGTGGCTTACCGGACGCCGGAGGATCTGGCAGCCATCGGCGTCCGGGTAGCGGGTAAAAATCTTTCTCCTGAAGATAGATGGGGCCTTCAAAACGACCTTTTTGCCCAGGTTCAGTGCGGTGCAGCCTCCATTGACGATTATCTGGAATTTTTAAACAACTACCTCGACGAAGACGCCTATCTCCCTTTGAGCAGCATGGCGGACAACCTGTTCCAGGCCTACCTGGTTTTTGACGGACCCCGAAAGGAAGCGATTCGCTCTTTTGGAAGATCGATGCTTGAAAAGATCCTGTCGGCCATCGGGTATCTCCCGGTAACCGATGAAACCCTCACCACTTCTTTGCTCAGGGATCATATTCTCTGGCATGCCGTGGTTTACGGGTCAAGCCCGGCTGCTGTGTTTGCCGCCGATCAGTTCGAGGCATTGCGTCAGGGAAAGGCCATCCATCCGGACATTTTAAAGAGCGTGCTCATGGCCGGCGCTCTGGCGGGAGGGAGGGATACCCTGGAATGGCTCATCCGCCGGTTTGAATCCTGCGACAGTGAACACGAGCGGATTCAGGTCATCGCGGCTCTGGGATGTTTCCGGGACCTTGGCCTGATCCACAAAGCGTTAGCGTACTCCCTGGAAAAGGTTCCAGGGAGAAACCGGTTCATTCCCATGACGGTGGCGGCTGCTAACCCGTATGCCACGGGCGACATGTGGCAGTGGTTTACGGATCATGTCGATTCACTGGAAACCCTGCACCCCCTGCTGTACGAGCGGGTCATCGCAGGGATCGTTCCGGTGTCCGGTCTGTCAAACCCCGAAGACGTCAACACCTTTTTCAGCCAATATCTCGACCAAAAGCCTCACCTCGAAGCGGTGGTGCGGATGAGCCTGGAACGACTGGAAATCAATCACAGGATGCGAAGTTCGTCTTAGTTGCACCTAAATTGAGCGATTGTCGAGGCTTGCCCGCCCTCCAGAGGCGGATAAACCTCACCGCCCCGCAAGCGGCATCTTCGACTGGCGGGGCTGTCGGATTTGAAACACTCAGTTTTGGTTGCACGCACTTTGCGAGGGCCCGCAACAGGATTGCCGGGAGTCATCGACGTCACCCACAACGTCGCTGATGGCCTGTTTCAGAAACGTGGATGCGCCGTTTTTTACCTTTCCGGCAATCTCGACGATCTCCTTTATTTCTTCATCATTCATTTTGATTTCTTTTGCTTTGGAATACAAATGATCAAAGCAGGGAATGCAATTGACACCGATGGCTGCACCCAGTGCGACCATAACCTCTGTTTTTTTGTCCATGATATTTATCCTCCTTGGATGTTTTTATTATAAGACGAATTTGTTGGTAGAAAAGTTACAAAAATTGGCCCCTTTTCTCCAAGTTGGTTGGAGAAGAGGGGCCAAGGGTTCAAGAATTCAAGGGTTTGATGGCGCTAATCGAAGCCGAAACAATATGGTCTTCGATTCCGTATCCGGGAAACCATTGTTCGATAAATTCCCGACTTTGCCCCAGGGACTCGATTCGGACATCTATAAATCCGGCCTTAAAAAGCATCTGTTCCACATCTTCGATACACTCGGCGCCACCCACACAGCCGGTAACCAGCGAGAGGTTGTGACGAATTTGCGGGGGCAGGGGTTTTGTGGCGACAATGTCAGATATGGCCAGGCGTCCTCCGGGTTTAAGGACTCGAAAGGCCTCCTTAAATACCGCCGATTTTTCAGGAGAAAGGTTTATGACGCAGTTTGACATGATGACATCGATGCTGTTGCCGGCCACCGGCAAATGTTCAATTTCACCCAGCCTGAATTCCACGTTTGAAATGTTTTTGGTTTCTGCATGTTGTCGTGCCTTTTCGACCATTTCCGGGGTCATGTCTACACCGATGACACGACCGGAACTCCCGACGTTTTTCGCGGCCAAAAAACAATCGAAGCCTGCGCCGCTGCCCAGATCCAGTACCGTTTCTCCGGATTTCAGCCCTGCAATCGCCCGGGGGTTTCCACATCCAAGGCCGAGATTGGCCCCTTCAGGAGAAGACTGGATGTCGTCATCTGAATACCCGAGCGCCCGGCTCACGGTTTCAGGAAACATGTTGTTGTCGTTGTTGATGCTTGAAGGCGTGTTGCAGCCGCAACCCACGGTTTTTTGTCGGACAATACCGGCATAGCGTTTGCGAACCGCTTGTCGAATACGGTTTTGGTGTTCATTTTTCATACGGCACCTCCATTGTTAGATAGTTCGAAAACAGTCGAATAATATGGGCAAAAAATTTTAAGATTAAAAGGCAAAAAAATTTCTGAGTGCATTTACCAGCTCAGGGTCCACCCAGCACAGGATTTTTTGACCGTCCCTGCGGGTGCGGATAAGTCCAACGCGACGCAATTCCTTGATATGATGCGAGACAGTGGATTTTACAATGTCCAATTCCCGTCCCAGATCACCGACGCACGCAGTATCGTCACTGTCTAACACGCTGACCGTTCCCGGGATACAGCAGGATGCCAGAAGGGTGAAGATTTTCAAGCGATTCGGGTTGGACAGGGCTTTAAAAATCTCTGCAAATTCTTCGGTTTTCATTGTTTTATTATTCGACATATATCGAACTATAAGGCCATGGCCTTAATCTGTCAAGCATTTTTTTATAAAAAGCCATATAATGTGGATTGAAATTATGAATGATCATACGTATGATATAAAAATATAAACTCAAGTTAGGAAAACGATCATGATAAAAAAGATCATATCAGGGGGCCAGGTCGGTGCCGGTCAGGGTGCACTGGATGTGGCCATAAAATACGGCATCCCACATGGCGGTTGGATTCAAAAAGGGCGTAAAACCCAGAGCGGAATACTAGCGCCCAAATATCATTTGAAGGAGATGTCAACAGCCAGTTTCAAAAATCGTATCGAGCAGAATGTCATCGATTCCCATGGATCGGTTATCATTACACATGGACCACTCACAGGAGGTGCGGATTACTGCCTTAAAATGGCCCAAAAGCATGGTCGACCATGTTTGCATATCGATTTAAACACGGTATCGGAATTTACGGCCGCATCCAGGCTCAACGCATGGATAAAAGAGAATGACATCGAAGTTTTGAATGTCAGCGGTTCGAGGACCAGTGAAGATTCCAGCATATATAAAGACACCATGGACATTATCGAGTCGGCCGTGGTTCTGGGACTTGTAAAGACACATTCCGCCGGACAGTGGTTGGATCGGAAAAAAGACGATACGCCTGAAGAACCGCTGCCGGCGCCGGCATCGGTGGATGAAGCCGTGGGTCAGCTCATCGTCGATATGCCGTTAAAAGTCCGGGTAAGCATCGCCAATATGGAAAAGGAAGACCTGGAATCTCTCAATTCGACCCTGGGTGTTTCTATCCAAAATCGAATTTTAATAAAGGATGTTGACGGAAAGCTTTTTGCGTCGTGCCTTTCGGTTTCAGGTAAAGACAAACTCGACGGGGGTGGTGCGGCTTTTGTCATCATCGAAAAGCTGTGGGAAAAATTACAAAAGACGCATCGGATGAGAATTATCTAACCCTAATTGAACGAAAGCCGATGATACCCCATCTTCGTCGTTGTCAAGGGTTCGCAGTAGTTCACTACGGCTTCACCCTTTCCGCCTTGAATCTGGAGCATCCTCGACTATCGTTCAATCAGGGTTTAACTTAAACTGAGCGTTTCGAAATTAATATCAATGCTCGGCGTGTTATTCATGCAAGATTCAGGTTAAACCAATTTGAGGTGCCTGGCCTGTTCGTAGAGCTGTCTGGCCAGCCGAACAGTGGCCTGATCCACCATACGCCCTTCAACCGCCACGGCCCCCAGTCCCTTTTCTTGGGCTTCTTCGTGGGCGGCCAATACTTTTATGGCCCTGTCGACATCTTCTTTTGACGGAGAAAATACCTGGTTGATGATGTCGATCTGGTCCGGATGAATGGCCCACTTCCCATCGTATCCAAGGGCACAGGCCAGGGCGGCACTGCGCTGCAATCCTTCAGGGTCCTTGAAATTTCCGTAAGGCGCATCGATGGCCAAAAGTCCGTGAGCCTTGGCCGCCATGACGATTCGGCTCATTTCAAAATTCCACCGGTGACCGGGATAAATTTCTTCTTCTTTTTCACCGTGCCCTGAAATTGACACCAGCCGGGCGCCGATGGAGGCCGAATAATCCACAATGCCGAACACCATGGTGATCAACCGGTCACTGGCGTTGGCGATCTGAGACACCTGTTCAAGACCTTCGGCACTTTCGATGATGGCCTCGATATTGACACGATTCGAGAGTCCCTTTGCCGCTTCAATTCCGTCCAGCATTCTACAGACAAAATGGATGTCTCCGGGATGGTCAACCTTTGGCACCACCACGGCCTCGATGCGCGGACCGGCAGATTCTACCACCTCGAGAAGATCCCGGTAACCGAATGGGGTGTCCAGTCCGTTGATTCGAACGGTGAGGGTGGTGGCCTGCCAGTCTATAGCATGGATGGATTGAATGACCTGGGCGCGGGCCGATTCTTTGGCCTCCACGGGAACGCTGTCTTCCAGGTCGAGCATAATCACATCGACATTTCGTCGAGACGCTTTGACATGCATCTTTTCAATGTGGCCGGGAACGGAAAGTGTTGATCGCCTGGGTTTCATGATGTTGTCTCCTGTGGCCCTGAAAGATTGATCTGAAGATTCGATGATCGATTAAGGTAATATGTTCACCGAAACCTGGCAAGCCCTGTTCCCCGCTATGTTTCAAATTCGAGTCTGGTCACCGATATAATCAGCGGCAATTCAAGCAACTGATCAACAACGGCATCGGAAATGCGGACAACGGTTTTGAGGTAGATAATGTTCATCTTTCCGGTTTCTTCCCGCCCCAGATGCATCTGCTCGATGCTGATTTTTTTACTCCCCAGAAGTGTCGAGAAACTTCCGATGGCACCCGGCTTGTCAAGGGTGTATATCAGCGCCAGATGACCTTCCGGAATAAGTTCGAGCCGAAAATTGTTAATCTTTACGATCCTCATTTTATCCTTTCCGAAGAGGGTTCCGGAAACGGTGTTCGTCACTTTCGGCGTCGAAACGCGGACGGTAATCAGGTTGATATATTCTTCGGAGGTATCACTGACGATCTCTTTGATTTTTATCCCTCTGTCCTTTGCAAGGACCTGGGCGTTAACGAAATTGACATCATCCTTCACCACGGGCGCCAGCAGGCCTCTCAACACCGCTGTTGTAACCGGTGACAGGTCGAGTTCCTTGAAGTCTCCGGCATATTCAATGGAAACTTTTTCAATGGGTCCCCGGATAAGCTGGGTCTGAAGGCTGCCGATATGATCCGCCAGGGTCAGTAACGGTCTCAGTTTTTTAAGAAGATCACCGGTAACCGATGGAACATTAACGGCGTTCATAATCGTGCCGTATTTGAGATATTCAATGATCTGACCGGCCACATCCACGGCCACTTTTGTCTGGGCTTCCTGGGTGGAAGCACCGAGATGGGGAGTACAAATCAGGTGTTCATGTTCAATCAAGGGGCATATGCCGGGAGGTTCACTCTCAAAGACATCCAGTGCAGCGCCGGCCACTTTTCCTGACACCAGGGCATCATGAAGGGCGTCTTCTTCGACGATCCCTCCCCGGGCGCAGTTGATGATCATGACCCCGTCTTTCATCTGCTCGAAGGCGTCCTTGTTCAGCAGTCCGATGGTTTCTTTGAACTTGGGGACATGCACCGTAATGTAATCGGACCTGCGGTACAATTCTTCCAGGGAAACACATTCAAAGCCGGCTTTTTCAATCTGATCGGGCGTAACAAAAGGATCGTAAACTATCACCTTCATCTTCAGGCCACGGGCAAGATCGGCGACAATGGATCCGATTTTTCCATATCCGATAACGCCGAGGAATTTATTGTATATTTCTCTTCCCTGCAGTTTTTTCTTGTCCCAGCGACCGGCCTTCAACGATGCGGTTCCTTCGGGCACATTGCGTGAAAGCGCCATCAACATGCCAATGGCGTGCTCGGCGGTTGTAATCACGTTGCCTCCCGGCGTATTCATTACAATGATTCCGCGCTTGGTTGCTGCCGGAATATCCACATTGTCAAGACCGATTCCTGCGCGACCCACCACCTTAAGACGCGTTGCGGCATCCAAAAGATCTTCGGTTACTTTTGTGGCACTCCGGATAACAAGGCCGTCATATTCCTGGATAATGCTTTTGAGCGCCTCGGGGGCCAGTCCAGTGTTGACATCCACTTCAATCCCTTCTTCTTCCTGAAACATCCGGATACCGGCTTCTCCCAGATTGTCGCTGACCAGCACTTTCATGATATGTTCTCCTCATTTGGATTGATGTTCAAATTTGACCTCAATTGAAGTATAAGGTACTCAGAGCCTTTTGATTTACAGGGAAAGCTGCCAATCCGGGAAAAGTTCATCCCATTCTTTATAAATCCTGCCAGGGTCCCGGCGGATATCAAGACGATTGGATTTTTCGAAAGCCGCCGTTGCTTTGTTAAATTCAACCTCGGTAATGTTGCCCTGTTCGAACAGTATCTCCGCCGGCTCAAAAGTTTCCTCTGCTTCACGGGGAATCACCCTGACAAGGCCATGGTAAAAGGCCTGCAAGATTGAAGCCCTGAGTATTTCCGCAACTTCTCCTCTTTTTTGTCCGGGATTGACCGTGGCATTTTTACTGAGGTAGCACACCCGAGAGCCGTCTGATATCAGTCGCTGTTTTTCTTCATCCCAGCTAATGTTGGATGGGACAATGAGAATACCCCGTTTTCCAAGGCTCTTGAAATTGATGAGCACGGGTTCATACTTTGTATACGAATCCGGGTATCCTTTCTGACCGTGCGGCCCTCCGGGTCCGGTAACCAGCGCGAGGCAGATAGAGATTTGATCCTTGCGCACATCAGGTACTATGGAATCGAGTTTGCCGTCTATTGCGGCAACGATGAGTTGGCCCAGATTTTTAAGCCGGCGTGCCACAACCTGCATCTCGGGCTCACCTGCTCGAATATTCATTTCGTAGACCAGTATACCCACCGGTTTTCCGGTCTCGGGATCGATGGATACGCGGCAGCCGGGGTAGAGAATACATGGCCGGAGAATACCCCCTTTCTTCATCTCCTCTACAAAAGGTTGAATGACTTTTTCTCCAACCAATTCTATGAGTTCGGGTGTTTCGGCGGGGTGCATGCCGATGGCTCCCATGCCCCCTGTAACCGGGTTGGTCTGGCTCGGGGGCCCTTCAAAGCGAAGGGGATAATCCATGGCCGTGGGAAGAATGCAAAAGTTGCCCTTTTTGTCGATCAGGGCGGTAAAGCTGATCTCGATTTCGGATTTCCAGGCCTCGATCAACAGCGGCCATTTATTGTCTCCGTGCCGTGCCTTGTAGTTATCACTGTAGTCCTTTAGCAGTATATTTCGCACATCGAGGATGTCTTCAAGCCGGAAAACAGGTCGGGAGCCTTTACCGCCGGCGCTGTAAGGGTATTTGAAAACCGCGCCACCGTGATTGCGGATGAACAACGTGACAATGCGCTTAATTTCCTGCAGGTTTTTCGCATCCGCCACCTCGAACGGTGCAACAGGCACACCGGCTCTTTTCATCCAGGTCTTCGCCTTTACTTTATCCCCTTCAATAAAAGCCGCTTCTTTTGTCAGGCCGATGACCCGGTCACCATACCCGGCATCGATGAGTTCATTGACGATGCCCTCATAAATGAGATCTTCAGGCATAATGACAACATAGTCAATTTCCTTTTTCTCAAACGCCGTTATAATGGCAGACTTGTAATCTTCTAGTGACTTTCCCGGGACTGGGAATATTTTCAAGGCCCACTTTTTCTTTCCCCTGACGGCATCCATTACCGGACCCATACCCGTCATGCCTTTGATTATGGCGCCAATAAACTGGTCTTGTTCAACTGTCGATACAGTATACGCACACATACAGGTTCTACCATCTGGTCCAACAAAGCCGATCGTCTTTTTTGCCATAGTATTTTCCTTTTTTTGATAAAACTCTTTCCATTCTGCCACTAAGGGACCAAGGCACGAAGAAAGAATAATAAAAATATCCTTTGTGCCTGCCCGCCATCGGCTTCGCCTTAGGCGAGGCGGGCGGGTCTTAGTGCCTTTGTGGCAAATATTTTTGGTTCCGGCTTGTCCGGATTAGGGTATTACATATTCACAACTTTAATGCTTTTGTCAATGCTTGATATGGTATGATGTATCGTATTTTTTGGCATTCTTGTTAACTCAAGTTTCGTACCGATCATTGCTGAAAATAATGGGTGTAAAACTTGAGATATTAACTTTATGTTGAATTTGCGGATAAAATGAAATATTTGTGGACAAATAAAAAATCCAGGGGACTTTGGACCCCGGTTAAATACGTTTCACAATGGAACGGTTAGAATTAAGATTTTGATATTAAACTCTGATACTTAGCCCCTGAATCCGTCCGATACGGACAAGCCCGCCACACTGTATAGGCGGACAAGCCCTGAACAACCGTGGAGGTAATCTATATGCTGCCATTCGAAGACGCCATCGAGAAAATAAACGAAATGCTAAAACAGGATCCTGAAAACGCCGACATGTGGTGCAGCCTGGGGGTGGCCCTGATCGAGCTAAAAAAGTACGATGAAGCTGCAGAAAAATTTGAAAAAGCCGCGGAACTCCGTCCTCAGCATCCATCAGCCTGGTACGGCTGGGGCATTGCACTAAAGGCCTTGGGACAAGAGAAGGCGGCCGCCGAGAAAATCAAAACCGCCATGGAAATGGACCAAGACAGCGACAAAGATCCATCCGAACCAGAAAAATAGGGTCATTAAACCTTAACGTTGCATAAAAAACAAGGCTGGTGTTACTTAAGAGCACAGCAAGTTGAATCTAAAAATTATCGAAAAATCAATTTGTTGTTTACTCTTCCCGCATCGGCGGCATGATACTGCATCTCTCCGCTATTCACGGGATCTTCGATCTGCGTTGTCAAGGGGTTGCGGTAGACGACGACAGCTTCACCTTCGACTTTTGCAACATTAGGGTAAACCGGGTCGACAATTTTCTCTTGACCGTTCCGGGCCAATTGTGTATTCAATTTATTTAATTAAACCGGATAGTTCAGATTGGTGAGGATTCTCGTTTTCAAAAGGGCAGAACTTTCAATTCCGCTGATCTTACATTGCTGCATCTGCAGCGTAAGCTGCCCTGAACAAAGGAGGCAGGAAATGTCTGAAGGTAAGCTTGACAAACGATTTGGCGCTGTGGCCATAGACAAGGGGTTCATTACTCTCGAAAATCTTATTGAGGCAATGAAGATTCAGATCCTCGAAAATTTACAAGGTATCGACCACCGTCTCATCGGCCAAATTTTATGGGAAGAAGGCTATATAAAAACCGAACAGATTGATGAGGTGCTCAAATCTATGGGTATTTAAAAGAGTAAAATCCCTTTTGCATCTTTCTATTTGTTGCGGTTTCAGCGTTTTACCGGTGTTATTTCAGCCTGCTACACTGTATTGGCGTTGCTGAGAATAAAGGATGTGGAACCTGAGTAAAGAACAAAAGATTTAACCTTGGCACCTGAACCCCGAACCCTGCCTGTCCCGGCGGACAGTTTGACGGGTAACCCCGAACCAACCTATTCACCCTTTAACAGGCTGTTGCCCAATCGAAATGCTCTCCGATCATGAACATGAACAAACAGATATCCAACATTTTATTTGTGTGCATTGGCAATATTTGCCGTAGTCCTTTTGCCCAGGGGCTTTTTACAAAGCTGGTGCGTCAAGAAGGGCATATAGGCTTTCATGCAGAATCTGCGGGACTGCTTGCTCTTCCGGGAAATTCAGCCACTTTCCTTGCACAAAAAGTTGCTGCCGAGCACGGTGTCGACCTGGCCGGACATAAGGCAAAACGTTTATCTCAAGAACTGGTGGACCGGTCCGAGCTGATTTTGGTAATGGAAAAATCCCACAAGGATGAACTTCTCGCTGACTTTTCCGAAGCGACAGACAAGACGTTTTTAATACGTCGCTTTGCCCGCTTGGGCTCACGAAGCAGGGGTGTTGCCGATCCATACGGGCTCCAATATGACACATACCGCTTTTGTTATCTCGATATTGAAGATGCTGTTTTAGGACTTGTGGATTTTTTGATAAAAAAACCAAAAAATGTTTAAAAATCTTGCATAAACATCAGAGCAATTCAGTTATTCCAGATGAAGCCTACCGCAATCAACCCATCGCCGGCGCGCTATTCATACTGGGCGCTTCGTTTATGTTCGCCATGTTGGGGACACTGGTGAAAGTGGTTTCTACGTCGCTTAACAACGAAATGGTCGTTTTTTTTCGAAACGTCTGCGCCCTAATATTTATCCTGCCATGGCTGGCTCACAGCCGACCGTCCGGCGGCATCAAGACAACCTGTCTTCGACTCCATTTGCTGCGAAGCGTGGCAGGTTTGGGAGCGATGTATTGTTTTTTCTATGCCATCGCTCATCTGCGACTCTCCGAAGCCTTCTTGCTTGCTTCCACATCTCCGCTTTTTATTCCACTGATTGCATATGTGTGGATGCGCGAAGAGGTAACATACAGCGCCAAGGGGGCCATCATTGCAGGATTTATCGGTATTGTTCTGATTCTAAAGCCCGGGTTTGGAATATTTCGACCGGCGATGCTCGTGGCTTTGGCGACGGGTGTTCTGGTTGCTCTGGCAATGGTAACCATTCGCCGTATGTCTTTTTCGGAACCGGCGATGCGGATCGTATTTTATTTCACGATTTTTTCAACAGTGATTTCGGCGGGTCCTTTGTTCTGGTCGTGGCAGTCGCCCAAGCCCGAGATATGGTGGTTGCTCATTCTCATCGGATTGCTGGCCGCTGTGGGACAATTTTTCCTGACCAAGGGATACAGCATGGCCCCGGCGGCCCAGGTGGGCCCGTTAAGCTATGGAAATGTCGTATTCGCGACCATCATTGGATGGATATGCTGGGGAGAAACAATGGATCTTTTGACATGGGCCGGGGCTTTTTTGGTCTGCATGGCCGGCATTATCACCACCCGACGAACCGAAGCACACGTGCTTGTGGACGCAGCCGTCGGAAAAACACCTGACCCCTGAGTCAGAAGGTAAGAAAGCAGAAATTAGGAAATAGGAATCAGAAGAGAGGAAAGAGTAAAGGGCGGGGGTAAGAGGTCAGGGGTCAGAAACAGAAGAAAAGGGGAAAGGATAAAGAGGAAAGAGAAAAGAGGGCATGATAATAAGTGAGCTAAAGTGACTAAAATGAGCTAAAGTGCCTAAAGTTTAAAAAGCCTTAAGCAACAGAGAGCATGAACGACCGCTTCGCTTGAAAGAGAGACAAGGGAAGAGACGGAAAAGCAGAAGGTTAATTGTTGGTCAAATCGTCGAATCGCCCCGGTGAAATCCCCTTCGGGGTCTGCGTAGCAGAATTTCACAGGGCAAGCTAATTAGTCGATTGGGGAATTAAGGAATCAGAACTTTTTACTGTTTGCTTATTGCTTGGTACTGAACCCTGAACCCCTGAACCCGCCACACTGCATAGGCGGGCAAGCCTTTGAACGCTGAACGCTGAACCCTGAATCCGCCCGAGGTGGACAAGCCCAGAACGCTGAACCTTTGAACCCAGAACCCAGAACGCTGAACCTATAACTCATATGGCGAATGACGTGACAAGAGAAAATCAGATGTTAGACTTTACGGCCATGGCGATGTTGGTGGTATTGTGTGTCAGTTGGGGGTTGCAGCAGGTGGCCATCAAGGTGGCCATCAGCGGTGTTCCGCCGCTGCTGCAATCGGGTATCCGGTCGGTGGGCGCCACGATCTTCATCTGGATCTGGATGACACTGCGCCGGGAGCCTTTGCTGGAGAAGGACGGCACCTTGTGGTGGGGAATCGCGGCAGGTCTTCTCTTTGCCGCGGAGTTCATTCTGATCTACTGGGGTTTGGAATATACCAATGCGTCCCGTGCGGTCATCTTCCTCTATATGTCGCCGTTTGTGGTGGCCCTGGGGGCCCAGCTCTTTATTCCCGGCGAACACCTCCGGATGATTCAAGTCCTTGGTTTGTGCTGTGCCTTTGCGGGTATCGTGGTTGCGTTTGAAGAGTCGCTGAATTTTCCCACCCGCCGAATGCTAACCGGGGACTGCATGCTGGCAGGAGCGGCGATATTATGGGGGGCAACCACGGTAATGATCAAGGCTTGTCCTCTATCGAGGATCAAGCCGAGCAAAACCCTGCTGTACCAGCTTGCCGTTTCTGCGGTGGTTTTGCCCATAGGGTCCCTGATAAAGGGTGAACCCGGTATTGTCCTCATGACCCCCCTGATTGCCGGCAGCCTGGTCTACCAGACGGTTTGGGTGGCGTTTGCCACCTACCTGACCTGGTTTTGGCTCATCCGCCACTATCCCCCTTCACGCCTTGCATCGTTTACCTTTCTCACGCCGCTGTTCGGCGTCCTTGCAGGGGGGCTGCTGCTCGGCGAGCCCATTACAGGTGGTTTGTTGATGGCCCTGGTTCTGGTGGGTTCCGGCATTTATCTGGTGAACCGACCGAATGCCGCAAAAATTGAACAATGAGGATTCGAGGATTCAAGGGGTCAAGGGTTCAAGTGAAATACTAAAGAATTTGAGATGGTTAATGAAAGGATAAGAGAGGTAGAGAGGATGCTGAAGACCTTGATAAACTCTTTGGAAAACAAACACCCGACCACTTGAATCCTCGAACCCTTTCTCTACACTAATTGTTGTGAAGTGATTTTTTCATCTTATTTCTTTGCTGATATACATCAAAATACAGCTGATATGCTACGAAGTATTTGTTAATGTTGGCGACGTAATCCACCGTTTCCCTTCCGATGATCTCACTTGCAATTTTTTCTACATTAAAAAACCATTTGTCCGGGTTGAAGCCTCGCTTAACCGCCTCTTTGCGAAGCTGATAAATTCTGGCAGGACCGGCATTGTAGGCAGCCCAGGAGAAAAAAACACGATCCGCCGGTTTAATTTCAGGAGTGTTGAAATATCTTGTGCGCAAAAAATTCAAATACTTTGTCCCTGCATGAATGTTGTTGTCGAGAAGATGAATATTCTTTATATTTACGTGCTTGTCCGAAGCTGTTCGGGGCAGTACCTGCATGATGCCGATGGCGCCCGAAGGGCTTCGTTTTGAATTGTCGAGGCCCGATTCCTGGTAAGCCTGGGCGGAAAGCTTCAAAAAGTTAAAATCATAATGGTCGCCGTATTTTTTAAAAAGGTCGGTCAAATGATTTAACTTTTTACGTTCTGTTTCGGTCACCGGATTTTTAATCCATTTTGAATCTTTATAATATCTTTTGAAGAGAATGTTACCCAAAAGGGTCCCTTTTTTATTCTTTTGGATAAAGTCATTTAAGTTTGACAGGAGCGCTTGATTTTCTTTGCGTACCGCCCACGCAATATTACCATCGGAGTTTATCTTGAGGTCTTTTCGAATCACAATATCCGGCAACACTTGAGACCATGCTTCGGCTTCGTGATGATCGGCCACCGTGATATCTAAAACCCCTGCATTGACCAGTTCCAGAATGTCTTCGGTTACAATGTACTCCTGTGATTCTTTGATGATGACCGGCGGTCTTTTCAGCGTTTTCAATGTGTTGTTAAACGCCTTAAGGTGTGTCAGATAAGAGCTTCCTTGACGGACATAAACCAATTTATTGGACAAATCCTCAACAGACTGCACATCTTTGACCTTCTTGTTCAAAATCACAATTTCATGGACTTTGGGGATATACGGTTTCGTGAAGTTCACGATTTTTTGCCTTTCAGGCGTAATGGTTAGACTTGCTGCGGCAATATCGCCACGTCCATTGTTCAAGGCCTGAAAGAGTTGATTGAACGGCACGGGTACGAAGATCATTTTAGTTTTGGCGTATCTGCTTTTTTCTTTTTTATTTAAAAATTTTTCATAGGCCTTCATCAACTCATATTCAAATCCCTGGGGCTTGCCTTGATTAAAAAAATAATTCGTTTTGCAGTAGCTGACCAGGACCCGGATGATTCTTCTTGCGCGGATCTCGTCGAGGTCTCCTTTAAACGGTTCTTTGATGCGATTGAGTATGGCCTGTTCGTCTGTTATGGTCGGCAATGATTTTTGAGCGGCAAACCCGGGGCTTGAAATTAAAAGAAATGACAGGGCAGAAACAATTAAGGTCCCTGTTCGAGCGTATGTGCGGGTCTTCTTCAACTAAACCACCTCCTGTTCAGAGTTAAATGGTTTGCCGATCTTACCGCATCTACTGCGTTAGATGCCGTCCCGCATAGTTGACTATAGCGGAAAGACATCTTCCTTATATCTGCGGCAACCTCGACAATCGCTCAATTTAGGCTGAGGAGATTGTAATTTTTACAACTGTCTCGAAAGAATCCATTCTGTCGAGCGAAATCTCTGAAAAGCTTAAGATACTTGTTTAAGATATGTCCAACCGGCTATATTTGCAACGTTTGTTTGTTAAAATATCTACAAGAGGATGCCAGAATGCCTTTTTCATTGTTTGTAAAACGTTTTTTTGATACATTCAAAACTTGCCATTCGGTCACAAACGGGCAGGCCCTAATCTTTTTATGGAGGTCAATATGGAACTTCGCATTCTCGGCACTTCCGATATTAAAATATCCCCGATCATTATGGGAACATGGCAAGCCGGCAAGGACATGTGGGTGGGAATCGATGATACCGTATCGATACGGGCGATAAAAGCGGCATATGATGCGGGTATCACGACATTCGATACGGCAGAGGTCTATGGTAACGGCCATTCGGAAAAAATCGTCGGAAATGCCCTTCAGAATGTGCGTGACAGGGTCGTGATTGCCACCAAGGTATTTTCAAATCATCTGCAATACAAAAAGGTCATCGATGCATGTCATGGATCGTTAAAAAATCTTAACACCGATTATATAGATCTCTATCAGATCCATTGGCCTCCGGGTTCCTTTGGTGCCAAAAAAGTCCCTTTGGAAGAAACCATGCGCGCCATGACCGACTTGAAAACACAGGGTAAAATTCGCGCCATCGGTGTTTCCAATTTCTCCCGATCACAGCTGGAAGACGCTGCAACATACGGAAGAATCGACAGCCTCCAGCCGCCCTATTCGTTGTTTTGGCGCAAGGTTGAGACAGATGCCATGCCGTATTGTCTTGAGAACAATATCACTTTGCTTGCGTATTCTTCCATGGCCCAGGGGCTGTTGACCGGAAAATTCGGCCCGGACCATACATTTGCCAAAGGTGACCACCGTTTCAGAAACAAACTGTTTCAGCCTGAAAATTATGAGCGGGTCCAAAAGGCATTGGACAGACTCCGTCCTATTGCAACGGCGAATCATATTATTCTGGCGCAACTGGCTCTGGCCTGGGTCATTTCCCAACCCGGAACATGTGCCATCGCCGGTGCCCGTAATCCCGAGCAGGCCGTTCAAAATGCCGCGGCTGCAAATGTTCGCTTGTCTGAAGAAGATATAGAGGCCATCGATGACATCGGAAAAATGGTCACCGATCAATTGGATGACAATCCGGTGATGTGGGAATGGTAAGACCCTTTGTGTTTTTGAACAGGAATACGATTAGGGATTAAGGGAGAAAGAGCGAAGAAAAGAGATCAGAAGTCAGAGGGCAGAAATCAGAGGTCAGTAGTCAGAAGGCAAGGGGTTAGGATTAAGGATTAAAGGATTAAGGGGAAAGGGCGGAAACTCAGAAGGTGAAAACCAGAGGACGGAGATCAGAAGTCGGAGGTGAGTCAGCCACAAGGATCGGCGGATAAAAAGTCAGAGGTCAGAACTGTGAACAGTGAATCCACCACACTGATAGGTGGACAAGCCTTGATGAGAACTTTCTAAAAAGATGAAATATTGTAATCAATGCGGTTCAAAATTGGAATATCGAATCCCTGAAGGTGACGATCGGTTGCGTTTTATCTGCGATGCCTGTCAGACCATCCATTATCAAAACCCCAAGTTGGTAGTGGGGTGTATCCCCGTATGGAAGGACCGCATTTTATTGTGCCGGCGTTCCATCGAGCCGCGATACGGCAAGTGGACCATTCCGGCAGGATTTTTTGAACAGGGCGAGACGGTGGAAGCGGGGGCAAAACGGGAACTCTATGAGGAAGCCCGTGCATCCGTCGAATTTCTCGAACCCTATGCCCTCTACAATATTCCTTTTATCAGCCAGGTCTATCTTATATTTCGGGGTCCGTTGAAGGATAAAAATTTTAGAGCAGGGTACGAGAGCTTAGAGACCCTGCTGTTCAGGGAAGATGAGATTCCATGGAATGATCTGGCGTTTACCGTGGTAAGGGAAGTCCTTTGCCGATATTACAAGGATGGTTTAACAGGTGTCTTTCCCTTTTACATGGAGGATATCCTGCCGGATGGGAACAAGCCCTGAAGTAACAATTTAACTTTAAAAGGAGGTTGCCATGCTGTGTAGTTTTTCAACTTTGGACAATACCAATCTGGAAGCCATTCAGGCCCTGGAAAAAGAACTCGGCAAGATGTTGTTGTCTTTTTCCTGTCATGATATTGAGCCGGAAGTCATCGACGATGAAGCGCTTTCAAAAATCAGTGAGCTGGAAAAAAAGCTCGGGGTCGTTTTGGTGGCCGTAAAATAGAAAACACCCGGTGAGTCTCCTGCATAGCTGAAAGGGGTAACTTGATGAATCGCCGATATATCCGCTGGATTGTTCTGGTCCTGGTCATTGCAGCTAGCGCCGTTATTGTATGGTATTTCACCCGATCCAAGCCTGTCGAAGTTGTCGTCAAGCCCGTGGACAGCGGCATTGTGGAACGGACCGTGGCAAATACACGTGCGGGAACCGTAAAAGCCTGCCGGAGGGCCAAGCTCTCTCCAAGTGTCGGAGGTCAAATTGCAAAACTGAGTATCCGCGAGGGAGACACGGTAAAAGAAGGAACCCTTCTTCTCGAAATCTGGAACCAGGATCTGGTTGCTCAGGTTCAACTGGCCCAAAGCGAAGCCGAGGCTGCGAGGGCACGTGCAAGGGCGGCATGTTTGAAGGCCGAGGTCTCCCAGCGGGAAGCCAACCGTCTTGTAAAGCTTTACGATAAGAAAGTCGCTTCGGAAGAAAGAACAGACAAAGCCGTGACCGATGCCAAAGCCCTCAGTGCGGATTGCAAAGCGGCAAGGGCATCCGTGCTTATGAGCGAAGCCAGTATCGGCGTGGTCAAAGCAAACCTGGCCCGTACCCGCCTTATCGCCCCTTTTGACGGAGTTGTCGCGGAAATCAACGGAGAGCTGAGCGAATTCGTAACGCCATCGCCCATCGGCATTGCCACGCCGCCGGTGGTGGACCTTATCGACAACACCTGCTTTTATATTACGGCACCCATCGATGAAGTCGATGTTCCTAAAATTGCACCCGGTATGACGGCCCGGGTGAGTCTGGACGCCTTCGGTGATCACCGCTTTTCCGGCAAGGTCCGCCGGATTGCGCCCTATGTGCTGGATCGTGAAAAGCAGGCCCGCACCGTGGACGTGGAGGTTGAGTTCACCATGCCCGAAGACATCCGGAAGATGCTGGCGGGCTACAGCGCGGATGTCGAAATCATACTGGATGTTCAGCAAAACACGCTGCGCATCCCCACCGCAGCGGTTTTGGATGGGGATCGCGTATTTGTTTATCTGCCCGGCGATAAAAAGATCAACGCACGCACTTTCAAAAGCGGAATTTCCAATTGGTACTATACCGAGGTCATTTCCGGCCTGAAGCCGGACGAACTGGTGGTGATCAATGTGGATGGCGCTGGAATGAAAGACAATGCGACCGCTGTTATATCCAAAGAGGAGTGATGATTCATTTAGCCGGTATCGAGAGGACATTTCTGGTGGGTGACGAAACGGTTCATGCACTCAGCAGCGTAGACTTCACGGTTCGTCAAGGGGAATATGTCGCCATCATGGGCCCTTCGGGATCAGGCAAATCGACCCTTCTCAATATTATCGGGCTTTTGGACAGACCGGACAAGGGGATCTATACCCTGGAAAACCTGGACACCACCGAGTTGACCGATGACCAGCAGGCATCGGTGCGCCGCAACAAAATCGGTTTTGTCTTTCAGTTTTTCCATCTGGTACCCCGGCTTACCGCTGCTGAAAATGTGGAATTGCCGATGATTCTTGCAGACGTTGATCCTGCTTCCAGAAAACCTCGCGTCCAGGCGGCCCTCGATTCTCTCGGCCTCAGCGACCGCGCCAAACATCGCCCGGACCAGTTGTCCGGGGGACAGCGTCAACGCGTTGCCATTGCCCGGGCCACCATTATGCAGCCGGATGTTATTCTGGCGGATGAGCCCACCGGCAATCTGGACCGGACTTCCGGGATTGACGTCATCCGGATACTCGAAGACCTCAATCATGCGGGCATGACCCTGATTATGGTAACCCACGATCCTGATCTGAGCCAGCGGGCTGCCCGGAGAGTACAGCTGCAAGACGGAAATATCTCAACGGATACCGGGGGGTTGTAAAAAAAAATGAAAACCGGAGATGTCATCCAATTCAGCACCCGGGCATTGTCGGGGTACCCCACCCGAACATTTTTGATGATTCTTGCCATGGCCATCGGTGTGGCGTCGGTCATTCTGCTCACCGCATTGGGAGAAGGCGCCCGACGGTATGTCACCAACGAGTTTACCTCTCTGGGCACCTACCTGCTGATCGTATTGCCGGGCCGGTCTGAAACAACCGGCGGTCCGCCCCCGCTGCTGGGAGAAACCCCAAGAGATCTTACACTGGAAGATGCTCTGTCCCTTACCCGGCATTCCGCCATCCGCCGTGTGGCACCGATTACGGTGGGTTCCGCCCCGGTTTCCTGGAAGCATCGTGACCGGGAAGTGACGGTTTTGGGTTCCACCGAAGCGCTTTTTGAAATCCGCCATCTTTCAATGTCCCAGGGCAGGTTCATTCCGGCAGGCGATCCCACGAGAGGCCTGGCGGTTTGTGTGATCGGGTACAAGCTTAAAAAAGAACTCTTTGGGAATCAATCCCCTCTGGGCCAATGGGTCCGCATCGGCGAACGCCGCTTTCGGATCATCGGGGTGCTGTCCAAAAAAGGCCAGTCACTGGGACTGGACATGGGGGACGTGGTGGTCGTACCCGTAGCCTCTGCACAGACCCTGTTCAATACCTCGGCGCTTTTCCGAATCCTGGTACAGGCCAACGGCCGCGATGCGGTTCCCAGAGCCAAGGAAACGATATTGACCACCATCCGGGAACGACACGAAGGCGAAGACGATGTCACCGTCATCACCCAGGATGCCCTGCTTTCAACCTTTGATCGGATTCTCGTGACCATGACCTTAAGTGTTGCCGGCATCGCCGCCATCAGCCTGTCGGTTGCCGGTATTCTGATCATGAACGTCATGCTGATTGCTGTTTCACAGCGCACCTCGGAAGTCGGACTTCTTAAGGCCATCGGCACTCCGGGCAGCCAAATCCTTCGACTTTTTTTGGCGGAATCCGCCATTCTTTCGCTCATCGGTGCGTTTTTCGGGGTCATCCTGGCATATTTAGGGACTTGGGGGCTCTCGCGCTTATTTCCCAAATTTCCGTTTGCGGTCCCAATCTGGGCCCTGGGCGCAGCGGTTTTCGTTGCGCTTGTGACCGGCCTGGTATTCGGGGTGCTGCCCGCAAGACGGGCGGCAAAACTGGATCCGGTGCAGGCGCTGTCCCGAAGATAAGGTCAAGAATCCGGGTTCAGATGAATCGGCGTTGGTTATCTCCAGATGTGATTTACTTAGTTGGAAGTTCATTGAATTATTGAAATTACAAATATCAAATCACAAATATCAAATAATTTCCAATGACCGAAATTCGAAAAGCCAAACAAAGTCTCGCCCCGGAAGGTTTTGGTAATTTAATATTACAATTCAATTATTTATTGGAATTTGGTGCTAAACATTTGTGATTTAATTGTTATTTGATGCTTGAGATTTGGAATTTATTTATTATTTGGTGCTTGTAATTTGTGATTTTAGACACAAAACTCAAAGGCAGAGCCATAACTTTCTGACCCTGAAGACCAGGTTTTCAGGATAAATATAGTCGTTTCATCATGCTGCTCAATGATTCCACAAAAATGGCCATGGGTGCCATATCCAGCCAAAGGGTGCGCAGTTTTCTCACTGCCCTGGGCATTGCCGTGGGCATTGCATCGGTGGTGCTGCTCACTTCCATCGGTGAAGGCATTCACAAATTCGTTCTCTCGGAGTTCACACAGTTCGGCACCAACCTTATCGCTATTTCGCCAGGCAAAACCACTACCGCCGGTATGTCAGGCGCAATTATCAGCAATGTGCGACCTTTGAGCATCGATGACGCGCTGGCCCTTGAGCGAAATCCCCGGATCCTTGGAATGGTTCCCTTTGTCCAGGGAAACGCACCTGTGGAATTCGGAAAGCGCAGCAGGCGGACGTACGTCTTCGGCGTCAATTCTCAGGTGCCCGCTGTGTGGCAAATGAATGTTGCCGTGGGGCGATTTCTTCCGCATGACGATCCGAGAACCGCCCGCGCCTTTGCGGTGCTGGGCAAAAAGGTGAGGGATGAGCTTCTCGGTGGCGTGAATCCTCTTGGCCGTCGTATCCGGATCGGCGGAGAGCGATTCCAGGTCATCGGCGTTATGGAATCCAAGGGGCAGATGCTTGGATTCGATCTGGATGACGCCGTCTACATCCCAACCGCTCGAGCCCTGGCGATGTTCGACCGGGAAAGTCTCATGGAAATCGATCTGATTTATGGTGCGGGCAGTAACCTGGACAGCATTGTCAAAAGCGTCAAAACGATGCTTATAGACCGGCACGGCTCAGAAGATTTTACCATCACCACCCAGGAACAAATGCTGGATGTACTGGGATCCGTGCTGGACATACTCACTCTGGCGGTGGGGGCTTTGGGAGGGATTTCACTTTTGGTGGGAGGTGTTGGGATTCTAACGATCATGACCATCAGTGTGAATGAAAGGAGGGCTGAGATCGGGCTGTTTCGCGCCATCGGTGCGAACCGCGGACAGATACTCACCCTTTTCATCGGCGAAGCCGTTGTGCTGGCGAGCATCGGTGGCTTCGCCGGCCTGGTCATCGGTGCCGGGGGTGCATGGATTTTGGGGGTGACGATTCCCGCGTTGCCCATCCACACCCCGTGGCTGTATGTATTTCTGGCTGAAATCCTGGCTGTGGTTATCGGTCTTCTCGCCGGGGTTCTGCCTGCCCTCAAGGCTGCAAACCTGAATCCGATCGAGGCATTGAGAGCCGAATAAGGAGAAGAGTTTATCCTACTGTGCTCCGCCTGTCCTGAACCCTAATCATATTTTCGAGATAGGTTATAATACTGATACCATCTCCGGTTGTTGTCAATACAGTCGATCCCGTCATCTATTGGTGCATCTGTTTTTAATCGTCTTCCAGCGAATTCCAGAGTCGTTAACCACCGGCGATCTTTACGTCATAACCCTGTTGTTCGATCTCTTTTAGAATCTTTTCTCTATGGTCACCTTGAATAATTATAATTCCATCCTTTACGGTACCACCGGTGCCACATCGGCGTTTCAATGTTTTGGCAAATTCCTGTAGTTTTCTATCATCGAGGGGGACACCAAAAACGGCTGTGACAGTTTTCCCTTTCCGGCCCTTGACTTCCCTCCTGATTCTTACGATGCCATCGTTTGGGAATACGGATGGTTTCTTAACGGTTTTTTTCTTTTTACAGGTGCATTTCGTCGTTGGATGTCCGCAGGAAGGGCAAATTCGGCCGGATTCGGTTGAATAAACCAAACGGTTATTGCCCATTAATTTTATCCTTCAACGTTCCGGAACATTTAAACGTCACAACCTTTCTCGGTTCCAGCATCATAGATTCTCCAGTTGCAGGATTTCTGCCTTTACGTTTTTTCTTTTGCTTGACACAAAACTTCCCAAACCCTGAGATCAGAACATCCTCACCTGATTCAAGTGTACCCTTGATAATTTCTAAAAGGGTTTCTACCATTTCTGATGATTTGTTCTTGGGAAAACCGGTCTGATTTTGGATTGACGCTACGATCTTAATTTTTGTAAGGGTCATCGTTAGGGGCTCCTTATGCATAAGGTTGGAATTATAAGTAATTTATTTCAACTAAAACGATGAATGTCAATGAAAAGGCTTACCTGATAAGTAAATAAACCCTGTCTGTTGGAGTGAAACTAGAAGCCATCTCAAAATAAAGATTTTGGTTCAAGATCCCCCGCTAAAACCCAGCGGGATAAAAAGGCGGGGCCGAGTTTTAACCCGCCCCGTTAAAATACCGGGATCTTCGACACGCATACTCAAGTATGTCGAGGACTTAAAACGATGCTCCAACGCCGAGGTTGGGCCAAAAGATTATTTTGAGATAGCTTCTAAAATCCCGTCTACCGGGGTTAAATTCCGAATGACCATTTATCTAAGGCGAACCCTTTTAGAACCTATCTCAAAAACAATCTAAGTGCCCATGGCAGCGTTGCGAAACGGTTCAAAATGCTCACATACTACGTGTATGCTCCGCTTTTTCTCCGTTTCTCGCCTTGCCCTGAACCCTAATCTTATTTTTGAGATAGGTTCTAAGAATTCCACAAAGAAAAGGAGTTATATCACTTACCGATACACCTATGGTTTAGATAGAAACTTATATTATAAGGGACATACCCCTGCAACCGCCAATTCATTGAATCGACCTTAGATTTTCAGAGATACAGCAGTGATCTTTAATCCGGGTCTTCTACAGCTTCGTAGGAGACATCTGCAGCTGTCAAAAGGGCTGGTTGGTGCAGCTCAAATAGCAGGAATTATGGCTTATGAGCTTTCAGAACGATCACAATGACAGGATTCACCGCGAGATTTTTCAAAAGATTCTCGCCCCTCCCGGAATGAGAAGATGGCGATCAGGACAGCGCCTATAGAATCAATTCCTCCTATACCTGTCAATTCAAACCCCACACTGGCTAAAAGCAGGGTAAAGGAGAGATAGAGACAGGCTTTCGTACAGTTGGCGTCTTCCAAAATCGCATCAGAATTGAGTTGCCTTCCCACTTTAACCTTAAGGTGGATCAAGGCCCACATCGTAAAGATGGACACCACCGCAATTACAATTCCCCAAAAAGTGGTTTCAGGTCGATGTCCCTGGTATAGATTGATACCGGCAGTGACCAATAAGCCAACCCCCAATATATAAAATGAAGTGCCGGTGATTTGAAGCGCCTTTTTTTCGAATGGACCAGGGTTGGCGTCAGGGTTTTGCTGCATTCGTCGAACCATATACCAAATACCAATACCGGACAAGACCTCTACAAAGGAATCGATTCCAAAACCTAATAAAGAAATCGTTTCATCCGTCACACCGAAAAATACCGATACCATCCCTTCAATTAGATTATAGAATATAGTGATCTGAGCGAGCAGAGATGCTCTTTTGTAATGATTTAGCTTCACTTGAGTGGCTTCGGCTGAAGAGGTGGCAAGGATTTCCATTTATAGCGTCCTTTTGATTGTGTTCCGGTGCTATTATTGTTCCGGTGTCACATCAAGTTAGTACTATTTAGACAATTGTCAAATCATCTCCGTCCCGGAGCAAATCATCAGAAAACAAAGACCCGATCCCGCCGGTGGGGAGAAAATGTCGTTTTGCTGTGCCCGGTGAAATTTTTACCCCTTTAAAGTACCGGGACAGGCCCCGTTGAAGTACCGGGACAGGCCCGCGCAGATGGTACTGGGTGGCGAATTACAAAAACCGGGGCTGATTTTCATCAGACCCCCGGCTTTTGTAGACTGTTTATATGTAACGTACAAAATAGATTAGTCGGTCAATGTGATCACCACCCGGTCCAAATTCCCTACAAAAGGGAAGGGGCCGGTGTAAAGCTTTGAGACCTGGGTACCGGTGTCACGGCCCACGTCGAAAGTCTCCGCCAGTGAATAGGTGCTGATGTGCATCTTGGGCATGTCGATCTTGTCGACTTTTCTTCCGTTGACGTAAAGCTCCCCGGTACCGGCGAATTCCCCGGTCTTGATGAAGTTAACCTTCAGTTCTGTCTTGCCTTTGGGCAGCGGCGGAGACTTTAAGGTGTAGTAGACACCGTCTAGAAAATTGTAGTCGTAGTAGAGCCGGCGGTTCTTGATGAACATGGTGAAGCCGCCGGTCATACCGCCCACCGAGACGATAACCCCTTCCTCTTCGCCGGTAAGGTCGATATGGGTAACGATAGTATGGGAGCGGTTCTTGACGGGCGCCGAGGCTTTCTCGGCGATTCGGAAGGCCCCCGGGGCGTAGTAGACGAACTCCTTCCGGTCGCCGAACAAACGATCCTGCTGCTTGGCAAGCCGCGAGATCATGTCATCGTGGAGCGGGAAGACGTTGTACTTCCAGGCCTCCTCGTCGAATATCTTCTGAAGCTCGGCCAGCTTTTCGGGATACTTGTCGGCCAGGTTAGTGCTTTCGGAGAAGTCCTCGGCAACGTTGTACAGTTCCCACTCGTCCTGATCAAAGGGCAGGATGACATTGACGTCCCAGGGCATGCGCTTGGCGTGGAGGGTCACCGCTTTCCAGCCGTCGGCCCAGATAGCACGGTTGCCGAACATCTCGTAGTACTGGCGTTGCTTGCGGTTGGGCGCGTTGGCATCATCGAATGTATAGCGCATCGACACGCCGTCCAGCGGTTGTTGCTCGACGCCGTGATAGGTCTTGGGCATCCCCACGCCCGCTGCCTCCAGGATGGTGGGAGCGATGTCGATGATGTGGTGGTACTGGTCGCGGATCTCGCCCTTGGCCTGGATTCCTTTGGGCCAATGGACAATTAAGGCATCATGCTGGCCGCCGCGGTGTTCGCTTTGCTTGAAGTAGCGGAAGGGCGTGTTGCCTGCCATGGCCCAGCCGGCGTGATAGTGCGGATAAGTGGTTTCGTCGCCCCATCGGTCGTAGTACCGCAAATTGACTTTGAACGGTGTCTGGAGGCCGTTCAGCACGTAAGTCTCGTTAAACGTGCCGGCCAACCCTCCCTCGCCGCTGGCGCCGTTGTCGGCGGTCACAAAAATCAATGTGTTGTCCAGTTCACCAATCCGTTCCAGCTCTTTAACGACGCGGCCGATCTGGAAATCCACCAGTTCCATTTGTGCCGCGAAGGCCTCCATCTGGCGTGCATACAGCTTTTTTCCCCGATCGTTGAGGGCATCCCAGGCGGGAATCTCATCGATCCTATCTGTGAGCTTTGTATTCGGCGGGATAATGCCCAGTTTCTTCTGATTCTCAAGGATCATCTCGCGGGCCTTGTCCCAGCCCATGTCAAACTTACCCCGGTACTTCTTCAGATACTCGGGCGGTGCGTGGTGGGGTGAGTGCATGGACCCCGAGGCCCAGAGCATCATGAAGGGCAGGTTCGGTTTGATGGACTTGTGGCCGGTAATCCAGTTGATGGCGCGGTCGGCCAGATCTTTATCCAGATGGTAGGTCTTACGGTACGGCTCCGGCGTGTGGTCGTTCCACATCACCGGGATGAACTGGTGAACATCAGCGGCCATAAAGGTATAGGCATGATCGAATCCCTCACCGCTGGGCCAGCGCTCGAAAGGACCGACCTGGGACACCTCGTAAAGCGGCGTGTGATCCCATTTGCCCAAAGCGTAATTCACGTAGCCCGCCTGCTGGAGATAGTTGGCCACTGATTTGGCGGTCTTGGGGACGATGGCGTTATAGCCGGGGAAACCCATGGCCGTGAGGGCATGGCTGCCCAGCCCGATGGCGTGCGGATTGCGACCGGCCATCAGAGAGGCACGGGAAGGAGAGCACAGGGCCGTCGTGTGGAAATTGTTGTAGCGCAATCCATTGGCGGCCAGGCGATCGATGTTGGGGGTCTCGATGAGGCCACCGAAACTTCCGATCTGGGCAAAGCCCACGTCGTCCAAAAGGAAGATGATGACATTGGGTGCGCCTTGTGGAGGTTCTTTCGGATCCGGCCACCACTCCTTGCTTTCTTGGTAGCTCTTTGCGATCTTTCCCTTGAATTCCGGTGTTGAGTGCATTCCATCGCCGGTCGTGACGCATGAGGTCATCATAATCATCACACCGAGTGCAATGACAGCCAGCAGCAATTGCTTCTGATTTTTTAGTTTGCAGCCCATTTACTATTCTCCTTTCCTTTTTGTTGATCCATCCGTAATATCCTGAAAGATAGTATAGGTGAGCAGTTCTTGCCATCGTGTATGTTTAGATCAGGTCTTGCAGAGTAAAGATTGGAAATGGTAATTTCACTATATCAATAAAGGGCACAGATACAGTATGGCGGAATTCGAACTAACTCTGCTTAATTACACATATTATGACAGTATCGATACCAATCACACCAATAACTGGAAGGTATCTCAAAATAATCTTTTGGCCCAACCTCGGCGTTGGAACCTCGTTTTAAGTCCTCGACATACTTGAGTATGCGTGTCGAAGATCCCGGTATTTTAACGGGGCGGGTTAAAACTCGGCACCGCCTTTTTATCCCGCTGGGTTTTAGCGGGGGATTCTTTACTTCCCGGCTGAAGCCTTGGCCACGCTGGTACGCAAAGCCTTTGATCCGGGGTTGCTGACAGAGCGTTTCACAATAATATCGATGGGACTCACTGCTTTGCCGTAATACGCCTCATTCCACTTGTCCTTTGTCTTGATGACAGCGCCTTCCAGTGAAACACCCGCATAAGCGCCTTTTGTTCGCGAAAAGGAAAGAATATCAGCCAACACATTCGATTTGACACCTGTACCCACCGGTCCAATGGCGACGGAAGTATCAGCGCCGAGCTTGAAAGAAGAGGCAAACAGTGCATCCACAGCCTTTCGGGTTCTCACCATCATAATAATTTCCGCTGACTCGGCACCGAACTGAATCCCAAGGGATCCAGCACCGAGAGTGTAAAACGCCGGTTGACTCCATTGTCCTGTTTTCTCGTCTTTGACAATGAGCACGCCACTGCCTCCGGAACCGCCAATAAAAAATCCGGCCTTCAGTAAACTCGGAATGATGATCAGTCCTTTGGCCTGGTTCAGGTTTTCCTTTAACCATGACAGGTTTTTATCTTTCAATAAGCTTTCAAAGGATACACGCGCTTTATCCACAAGCCCCTGCTGCTCAGTGGGATCGGCCGCTGTTGCCGGAATTGAAGATCCCACTATAAACGTACAGACAATGATTGCAATTAGAGTGTTTTGGAATTTGTAACTGGTCTTTTTCATAGGCTTATCTCTCTGTTTTTAATGTT
>Ga0224502_10000064_pt1 | contig 29575 bp, 26 predicted proteins | sample SF_Oct11_sed_USG_5_FD_169104 | JGI IMG/M metagenome (GOLD analysis project Ga0224502, IMG submission 169104) | Sediment microbial communities from San Francisco Bay, California, United States - SF_Oct11_sed_USGS_13 | ecosystem: Environmental > Aquatic > Marine > Sediment | place: USA... | reverse complement strand
CGACGAATCCCCGGAGGCACCATGACCGACACGCCCATGAAAAAAGACGACCCGGGCGACCCGCGCGTTTCCGCGGCCTATCGGGAAATGGCCGACGAGCGCACGCCCGAACATCTCGACCACGTCATCCTCAATGCGGCACGAGGCGCCGCCAGGCCGCGCTGGAACAGGGCTATCGCGTGGTTACGCCCGGCCGCGTGGGTCGCTACGATCGGCGTGTGCCTCGCCATCGTAATCGAGATCTCTTTGCTACCGGACCAGGAGCAGGCCGAATTCGACAGTCTGCCGCAAGAAGCAGCACCGGCCACCGAGATGAAGCGTCTCGAAGATATGCGCCCGCAGTCCGCCGAATCGCAGAAAGCGCAGCGGATGCAAAAACCGGAATCGCTGCAAGCGTCGGACCTGCCCCGGCGCTCGGACGACGCCGACGCCGGCGCATCGGCGGATAAGCACGAATCGAGTCTCGAGGAAGCCGAAACCCGGGTCCGCCAGCGTACGGTCAGTGACGTGCAGTCGCCCGCCTCGCTCCTGGGCAACGCGCCTGCGGCAGACATGGCTCAGGAGGTCGCGACGGAACGCTATTGCCGCGAGTCGGAGACTGCGGATCCCAACGACTGGCTGGAATGCATACTCGAACTCGAACGCCAGGGACTGTACGACGCCGCCCGCCTGGAGCGAGAACTGCTGGCCAAAGCGTTTCCGCCACCGGAGCTCCCCTAGTTTCGGTTCTTCCCGATGTCCCCGCCGGAGGGCGATGCTAGAATCGCCGGCCCCGGAGATTGCAAAGTCCTGCTGCAGACGGACCGGGGGATGGCAGCATCCATTCAGACCGGCTAACAGGGAACCACATCATGAAATCACCCGTTCGCGTAACGATCACCGGGGCTGCCGGCCAGATCGGCTATCAACTCGCTTTTCGCATTGCCTCCGGGCAGATGCTCGGCAACGAGCAGCCCGTGATCCTGCAGCTACTCGAGATACCGCAGGCCCTGGATGCCCTGAAGGGCGTCGTCATGGAACTCGACGATTGCGCGTTCACGACGCTGGCGGGCATCGTCGCGACCGACGATCCCAATGATGCCTTCAAAGACAGCGATTACGCACTGCTGGTGGGCGCGCGCCCGCGCGGCCCGGGCATGGAGCGCAAGGACCTGCTGGAGGCCAACGCCGCGATCTTCTCGGTACAGGGCAAGGCCATCAACGATCAAGCGAGTCGCGACATTCGCGTGCTCGTCGTCGGCAACCCGGCGAACACCAACGCACTGATCGCGAGCAGCAACGCGCCCGACATCGATGCAGGCAACTTCACGGCCATGACGCGGCTTGATCACAACCGCGCCATTGCACAGCTGGCACAGAAGACCGGCAGCCATGTCAGTGATGTGCGCCGCATGATCATCTGGGGCAACCACTCGGCGACACAGTATCCGGACATCAGCCACGCAGGCGTGGCGGGCAAACCTGCCAAAGAGCTTGTCGACGAGGCGTGGCTCACGGACGATTTCATCCCCGTCGTTCAGCAACGCGGTGCGGCAATCATCAAGGCACGCGGCGCCTCTTCGGCAGCATCGGCAGCATCGGCCGCCATCGATCACATGCATGACTGGGCGCTCGGCACCAGCGACGACGACTGGGTCAGCATGGCGATCCCCGCTGACGGCAGCTACGGCATCGAGCCGGGCGTGATTTACTCGTATCCGGTGCGCTGCGGTGGTGGCAACTACGAAATCGTGCAGGGCCTCGATATCGACGATTTCAGCCGCTCGCGCATGGACGCTACGGAGGCCGAACTGCGCGAAGAGCGGGCCGCAATCGAGTCCTTGTTGTGACGTGACGCACTCGATGGCGCGGGTCGCGTCACGATGTTAGTGTTTGTTTCAAACGCAATTTCCTGAGTCGGGAGTATCGCGCGTGTCCAGTTTTGTTGTGAGTCTTTTCTGGCTGCTGCTCTTCGTCGGCGGCGGCATCTTCCTTGCCTACCAGCGGATCGACCTGCGGACGTCGACGATTGCCGCGGGGCTCGCGGTGTTGGCCTACACGGTCTTCGGCGAGGCGTCTTTCCTGTGGAAGCTGGCGTTGTGGGCGGCGTTCGGCACCATGATCGTGCCGAACCTGATCGAATTCCGACGCGAGAAGATCACAAAACCGCTGCTTGACGTCTATCGCAAGATGTTGCCGTCCATGTCAGATACGGAACGTGAAGCGCTCGAAGCAGGCAACGTTTGGTGGGAGGGCGAGCTTTTCTCGGGCATGCCGAACTGGGACCGGCTGATGTCGTATCCCGCGCCGAAGCTCTCGGACGAAGAGCAGGCTTTCTTCGACGGCCCGTGCGAAGAGCTGTGCCGGATGCTGAACGACTGGGAAATCTGCCACGAGCACGCCGATATGCCCAGGGAAGTCTGGGATTACATCATCGCGAACAAGTTCTTCGCGATGATCATTCCCAAGCAGTATGGCGGACTCGAATTCTCAGCGTACGCGAATGCCTGCGTGATCATGAAACTTGCGAGCCGCAGCGCAACGGCCTCGTCGACGATCGGCGTCCCCAACTCGCTGGGCCCCGCCGAACTGTTGCTCCACTACGGTACCGAAGAGCAGAAGAACCGCTACCTGCCAGGCCTCGCTGCAGGCACCGAAATCCCCTGTTTCGCACTAACGTCTCCGCAGGCCGGCTCCGACGCCGCCTCGATCATCGACAGCGGCGTGGTGTGCAAGGGCAAGTGGGAAGGCAAGACCATCACCGGCATTCGCCTCAACTGGGACAAGCGCTACATCACGCTGGCGCCTGTCGCCACGGTGCTGGGGCTGGCCTTCAAGCTCTACGACCCGGATCACCTGATCGGCGATCAGGACGAATACGGCATTACCGCCGGTCTCATCCCCACGGATATCCCCGGGGTGACTTTTGGCCGCCGTCACAATCCGCTGACTATCGGATTCCAGAACGGTCCAACCTCGGGCAAGGACGTGTTCGTACCGCTCGACTGCATCATCGGCGGCCGGGAAATGGCGGGCAAGGGCTGGAAGATGTTGGTCGAACTGCTGTCCGTCGGCCGGGCAATTACCTTGCCATCGACCGCCGCGGGCGGCGGCCAGGCAGCCAGCTACGCGACCGGCGCCTACGCCATCATTCGCAAGCAGTTCAACACGTCGATTGCCAACTTCGAGGGCGTCGGCGAAGCGATGACCCGCATCGCCGGGTACAGCTATATCATGAATTCCGCCGTATCCGTGACGTCCGGTGCGATCGACCAGGGCGAAAAGCCCGCGGTACCTTCGGCAATACTGAAGTACCACTGCACCGAGCTGGGCCGCAAGGTCAGCAATGACGCGATGGACGTGCACGGTGGCAAGGGCATCTGCCTCGGGCCGAGCAACTACCTTGGTCGCGGCTTTATTGCCGCTCCGATCGCGATCACGGTCGAGGGCGCCAATATCCTGACGCGCAGCCTGATCATCTATGGCCAGGGGGCCATTCGCTGCCACCCGTTCGTGTTGCGCGAACTCGCCGCTGCGGGCGACGAGGACATCGACCGTGGCCTCATTGAATTCGACGACGCGCTGTTCGGCCACGTCGGCTACGCGATCAGCAACGTCGCTCGCTCGTTCTTCCTCGCACTGACACATGCGAAGTTCAGCAGCGTGCCCCTTAACACCCCTACGCGCCGTTACTACCAGAACATCAATCGATACAGTGCGGCGTTTGCGCTGGCTTCCGACTTCGCGATGCTGACGCTGGGTGGCGATCTCAAAAAGCGAGAATTGCTATCGGCGCGGCTCGGTGACGTGCTCAGTTCCATTTACCTCGCTTCCTGCGTGCTGAAGCATTTCGAAAACCAGGGCCGGCGCGCCACGGACCTGCCGCTCATCGAGTGGTCCATACGCACCCTGATGTACCAGGCACAGGAGGCGCTGCATTCATTCCTGAGAAACTTGCCGAATCGCTGGGCTGCGACATTCCTGCGTATCTTCATCTTCCCGCGCGGTCGTACCTACTCGGCGCCGTCTGACGAGCTTGTCCACAAGGTCGTCGAGCTGGCGACCACGCCGGGCGAGGCCCGCGAACGTCTCAGCGAGCAGGCTTACACGACCATCGAGCCCGGTAACCCGATCGGCCTGCTCGAAGAAGCACTGCAGCTGAGTATCGAACTCGCCCCGCTCGAGCGCAGGCTGCGGCAAGCGCGCAAGGAAGGGCTCATTCGCGCAGAGTACCTCGGCCAGCAGATCGACGAAGCAGCCAGTGCGGAAGTGGTCAACAAGGACGAGGCCGCGAAGCTGCGCGACTATCATGAGAAAGTGTTCTCGCTGCTCGCCGTGGACGACTTCGCGCCCGAGGACCTGCGGCGCACGCCCGGCAAAGAGGCAGAACAACCGTCCGCAAAGCCGGCGAAGAAGGCCGCGAAACGTAAGCAGGCACCGCGACAGAAGGTCTCCAAGAAGAGCAAGGTCAGTCGCGAGAAAAAGAGCGAAGCCGAATAAGAGCCAATGACTGTTCGCTCCGGACCCATCTATGAAAATCGCGTTTTCGTAGAGCCGGAATCGCTCGGCGATTACGAGGCCTGGGCCGATGAACAGGCCGCGCGCGCCCGGCGATCTGCCGGCGTCGTCGATGTCGTTCTGTTCGCAATCGGTCCGGACCCGGAAGGCCGTCCCGGCAGGTCCTGCCAGTTCACGCTGGAAGACGATGAGGCTCTCGAGCAGTTCGTGGACGGGCTTGCAACGGAACTCGAGGCCGAGGCGCTCGAACGCTTTGGCGATGTAATTTCCTGGCAGGAGCGCATCCTGCGCGAAGATGAGTTCCGCGAACTCCCTGCCGGCGAAATGCCGGCGTGCCTCAACTGCGGCGCACACCTCAGGGGACAGTACTGCGGTAGTTGCGGACAGCGGGCGCGCAGCCGGCTCATCAGTCTCTGGGAACTGATAAGCGATGCGTTCGGCGACCTGTTCGAACTCGACTCGCGCCTGTGGCAGACGCTGGTGCCGCTCATGATCAGGCCGGGACTGCTCACACACGATTACCTGCAGGGCAGGCGCGCACGCTACATGCCGCCATTTCGCATGTACCTGGTGCTGAGCCTGCTGTTCTTCCTCGTCGCCTTCTTCGACCCTCGCGAAACCTTCAGCATCTTCTACGAACCCCAGACGCTGGAAGAAGCAAACGAAGAGGATCGCCGGGAGGCGGCCGAGGCGGCCGAGGCGGTCGATGAAGTGCGCAGGGATCTTGCGGAAGAAGGAATAATCATCGGCGTTCCGGAAGATTCCGCAGAGGAGACGGGCGGCGGGCTGCAAATTCGCCTTGACGGGGACGATGGCGCGGAGGCGGAGTGCCAGGTCGACGATTTTTCGATCAGCGGCCCCGAATGGTTGAAGCGGCGGCTGACGCCCGAGCGGCTCGTGCACATATGCGAGCAGGTGAAGAAGGACAAGGGCCGCCAGTTCCTGCAGAACCTCTACGACAACATGCCGATTGCGCTGATCGTCCTGCTGCCGATCATGGCGTTCGTACTGAAAGCGCTGTACCCGCTGTCACGCCGGTATTACGTCGAGCACCTCCTGTTTTTCGTCCACTTTCACGCTTTCATGTTCCTGATACTGACACTGCAGATCCTCATCGGCCGGCTGAATTCCGCGTTACCGACGCCCGAGGCAATCGGCATACTCCTTATCGTTGCCGCTTCGTTTTACGTCCCCGTGTACCTTTTCGTCGCAATGCGGCGTGTTTACGGGCAGGGACGCCTGCTTACAACGGCCAAATATGTCGCCCTGACCGTGGCGTACCTGGCGGGATTCACGATGACCATGCTCGGCGCGGTAACCATGGCGGCCTTCTCGGTATGAGTTTTCGGGTGGACGAAGCCGCGGAAACACTTATTATTATGGCAACAGAACACGGATAAGGAAGAAATCCGCGTGGCCCCGGCCGGCTGGTTGCCGTTCCGGACGAATAATTAGTTGAGCAGCAGGGCCGGGACCACTAGAATTCCCGGGCTAACCAAAGTCCAGCCTATGAACCACTCCACCAGCAAATCCATCGGAATATCGGGCCTCGCCGCCTACGTGCCTCCCTATCGCGTCTGGCTCGAGGACTGGTGCGAGTGGACCGACAGTCATTGGCCCAAGGTGCAGGAGGTCGTCGGGCGCAGTTTCCGCATGCGCGGACCCAACCACAGCGTCTACACGATGGCCGCGACGGCCGTGATGCGCCTCATCGACCAGTACGACGTCGACCCCACGCGAGTCAAGTTCCTGGGCCTTGGCACGGAGTCGAGCACCGACAACTCCGCCGGCGCAATCATCATAAAAGGCATGGTCGACAGGGCGCTCGAGGCGCGCAGCATGCCGCCAATCTCGCGCAGCTGCGAGGTGCCCGAGTTCAAGCACGCCTGCCTGGGCGGCGTTTATGGCATGAAAGGAGCGATCCGGCACCTGGCCCTCGATGGCGCGGGTGGCCAGGCAATCGTGGTCTGCGCCGACATCGCGGAATATGCGCGCGGCTCAAGCGGCGAGCCCACGCAGGGCGCCGGCGCCGTGGCGATGCTGCTGGAAGAGGAGCCGAAGCTCGCGGTCGTAGACCTCGTCGGTTCCGGCTCTGCCTCCGACTACCGCATCATGGACTTTCGCAAGCCGATGGTGCGCTTTTGCGGCCAGGATCGTTCCGAATCACACCATATCCAGGATTTCCCTGTTTTCAACGGCAAGTATTCGACGACCTGCTACGTTGACGAGACGCTGCATGCCCTCGCCGACATGTACGAGAAACGACAGCTGAATCCGGGCGAGTACCTGCGCTCGCTGAAGACCGTGTTCATGCACAGGCCCTACCGGCGCATGCCCGAGACAGGCTGGGCGATTTCCTACCTGTTCGCTTTGAGCCATGGCAAGACGGCCGATCACGCGGAGCTCGCGTCCTATTGCCGCGAAGCAGGCGTAGACGCGCAGGCGCTACTCGATGAAATGCGTGCCAGTCCGCGCATTGTCGAGCTCGCGGACCCGGAGCGCCTGCAGTACGAGGCCTACCCGCTGACGATGGCCGTCTCGCGCGCATTCCGCGCGTCACGTCAATACCGTCGGGAGATCCTCGACAAGCTCGCGCTCGGCAGCGAGACGATGCGCGACCTCGGCAATCTGTATACAGCCGCGCTGCCCGCATGGATGGCGGCCGGGTTCGAGCAGGCGCTCGATGAAGATCGTCTCAGCGCAGGCGAAGAGGTGCTGACACTCGGCTACGGCAGCGGCGACGCGGCAGAAGTCATACCGTTTTTCATGGCTGACGGCTGGCGGGAAGCGACCGCGGCGATTCGCTTCGGTGACGCCATGGAGCATGCCGTCGACATCACGTTCGAGCAATACGAAGCACTGCATGCCGGGCGCCGCGCTGCCGGCCTCGACTACCTGCCCCTGAATGAGTTCGTCATTGATCGCGTCGGTCGGTCGGACGATCGTCACTTCAGCGATCTGGGGATCGAGTATTACAAGTATGTAGGTTGAGAGAAGGCTTGCCGGTGTTCGGCAACGGTCTGCTCGCTGCGCGAGCCTGAGGCCTCATTGACGAACACCGGCAAGCCTTCTCTTTTATGAGGATATTCGAGCGCACGAATATTCCTCGAGCGCAGCCGCATAATCCGTCGAGAGAACGTCCCATTCCAGTTTGAACCAGGGCGTGAAGCGTTCCGGGTAAGCCGATAACTCCACATCGAGCGCATCGGCACTGACGAAGCGTATTGCCGCAATCTCTTCTTCGTTGGCGCGCACTTCGTCGTCGACATACCCCAGGAATACGTGGCACAGCTCGTGCTCGGAACCGAGTTCTCCATACGGCGCCTGGTACCGAAACTTGTAGACAAACCTGAGGTCCGCCACGAGATTCAGTTCCTCACCGAGGCGGCGCCCGGTCGCCGTATCCATGGACTCGCCCCGCCGCGGGTGGCTGCAACAACTGTTAGACCAGTAGCCGGGCCACAATCGTTTCGATTCGGCGCGCTGTTGCATCAGCAACTCACCATTGGCATTGAAAAGGAACGCCGAAAACGCACGATGCAGGACGCCGGCACCGTCGTGGCACGCAGCCTTCGACAGATGACCCTGCTCCCTGTCGTCTTCATCGACAAGTATCAACTCTTCGGCTTCGGACGAAACCACCCGGTTTAGGTTTTCCACGTTGCTTCCCTGTCGTTGCTCAGATTGATCGTCGAGTAGCCTGCCGATTGCAGAGCCGCGGTCACTGCCTCTAACGTACCGGGGCACGCCGCGACGATCGATCCGCCGCCGCCGGCGCCGGTCAGCTTGGCGCCTGCCGCGCCCGCGTTGCGGGCGATATCGACCATCCGTTCGAGTTCGGGCGTCGATACTCCGAGCGCATTCAGCAGTCCCTGGCACACATTCATCAGTTGCCCGAGTTCCTCATGGTCACCCGCGACGAGCGCTTTTGCGCCCGCAACGCTCAGCGCATCGACCTGGTCGAAAATCGCAGCGTAGACCGCCGGCTGCCGCTCATAACGCGCACGGACCCCCGCAACCTGCTCGTACGTGGCGCCGGGCTGATGGCTGCAGGCGATCACGATCGGCGGGCTCTCTGCGAGCTCGAGTTCCTCGCTGCGGAACGATTCGTCGTTACGAAAAAGCATCGGCCGCGCATAGGTCGCCAGCGTATTGTCTACGCCCGACGGGTTGCCGTGCGCGAGTTTCTCACAATCGAAGGCGATTTCGTTAACGCGCGCGTCGTCGAGTGACAGGCCAAGCAACTTGTCGAACGCACGCACGATGGCGACGGCAAACGCCGCAGACGAGCCGAGGCCCATGGCACGCGGCAACGCGGAACGGACACGGATAGTGAATCCCTCGCCTTCGATGCCGAGGTTCTCGAGGATCCGGCACACCGCCGCATCGCCACCGCCGGGCTCCGGCGCAACCTCTCGCGACAGTCCCCAGTCCGGCACCTCGAGGAATGTGCCCGCTGCCGTTTCTCTCACCGTTGCAGTTACGGCACCCGGGATAGGCAATGCCAGGGCATGTTTGCCATACACCACCGCATGTTCGCCGAGCAGGATCACCTTGCCCGCCGCGGTGCCCATCGGCTTATCGTCTTGTAGCCGCTCTGCGTCCAGTTGTGCCGCAATGTCGCGCGCACGCGATTCACGAATCTGTCCACTCGCGACGAGCCGCTCCACGACCTCGTCGAAACGGTCACCCCGTACACCCGCCGCAGCGACGACGCTCCTGGCGTGCAGGCGCATATGGCCTTTCTGTATGCCGCTCGTCGCCAGGGCGCGGAGCGCCGCGAAATTTTGCGCAAGCCCCACCGACGCCATCAATTCCGCCAGCTCGGTCGCCGAATTGACGCCCGCAATGCGCAGTCCGAGAGCGGCCGCCGGATTTGCCGCGACGGTACCTCCGACGATGCCCAGCTTCAGCGGAATACGGATCTCTCCCACGAGTTCGCCGTCGTCCCCGACGCGCCAGCGAGCGAGCGGCCGATAGTTGCCATCGATCGAAGCATAGGCGTGCGCGCCAGCCTCGATCGCACGCCAGTCGTTGCCTGTCGCAATCGCCACGGCATCGATGCCGTTCATGATGCCTTTGTTGTGCGTGGCCGCTCGATATGGATCCGCGGCCGCGATATCGCTGGCCATCACGATGGCATCCCGAACGGTTTCGCCGTCGAGATCATCGACAGCCAGCTGCGCGGTCGCGTAGCTGACGCGGGCGGTAACGATGGAACGATCGGCAAGATTGGACAAGATGCGCATCGCGACCTTGCCGCCGCAGATCTCGGCAATGCGCGGTGCGACGGCTTCACAGATCGTGTTGACGAGGTTGGCACCCATGGCGTCCCGTGTATCGACGAGCAGGTGCACCGCCAGTGCCGTATCGCCACCGGGCAGCGACAGCCTTCGTACCTCTATATCGCGGACGCCGCCGCCTCTCTCACCGAGCCTCGGGTGCACGGCGTTTGCGGCGCGGAGGAGTTCGTCCGCAGCCGCCTTGATACGCTCTTCGGCCGAACCGGCGTCCGCTACGTCTGTCAGGTGAACCTGTCCTGCGAGCAGCGATTCGTCGCAGTGAGCATGGAAACCGCCACTGCGCCGGGCGAGTGCTGCGGCAAAACTCAGGCCCGCGACAATCGACGGCTCCTCGACAACCATGGGCGCCAGGCGATCGATGCCGTTGACGATGAAGTTGGGCGCGATCGCAAAAGGCAGACCGAACACGCCGATGACGTTCTCGATAACCTTGTCCGCCTGCGGGGGCAACAGGACATGGCGGCCTTCTCGTAGCGCGGCGGCGTCAGCAGGCGAGAGCAGGCCGCGCTCCGCCAGGCGGTCGATGCGTCGTCCGATGTCTAAGCGGTATAAGCCGGATATCTGGGAATCGTTCACGGTTCGTCTTTATCGTGCAATGTGGCGCCGCGCGGATCGACGCCCAATTCGAGCCGAGTGAACCCGGAGCGCGCCGCGGTTTTCTCGAATGATGCCAGCGATGCCCTGCTCGTCGCCAGCGCGACACCGATATCGCCGCCACCGGCACCGCAGGGTTTGTACACGAGTCCATCGCCGGCTGCCCGTTCCGCAAGCGCGGCGTGGCCCGCAGCGAAGATCCCAAGTCCATGGACTTCGTCGAAACGCTGCAGGGCCCGGGTATATTTGCCGAGCTCCGTTACGACTGCCGGCGCATCCCGCATTGCGAATGCGGCTACCATCGCTCTCGACGCCTCGCCCAGCTGGTCTCGCGACGAGCTGTCGGGCTGACCGCGGAATCGTTTGAGCTTGCCTTGCGTCGCGCTCGCAACACCGCTCCAAAGCACGCTGCAGTAAAGCCCATCGGGCCACTCAAGCGGTGTGGAATGCTGATCCTCCATGCGGTATTCGATAATCCCCCCGGCGATACTGCAGGCGATGTCGACGCCGCTACCGGATCCATCCTGAAACCGCCGGTGTGCGGAATGCGCGACTTGAGCCACGGCGGCTCCGTCCATCGAACTCAATGCGGTGGCGATTGCGACCGTCAACGCGGCACTCGAGCCCAGGCCGATCTTTTGGCCGCTGCCGGCGTCGCGGAATTCCGCTGTATCGAGTGAAATGGCCAGCGAGCCTTCTTTGGACAAGGGCCGGGACACATTCCAGACCGTTTCGAACAGCCGGAAATTCCGCCCCCCGGCCAGCCAGGTCAGCCCGTTCGCATCGGCCGAAAAACGGCCGGTCACGCTGGAAAATCCGGGTGCCGTGACGACGTGGTGATCGCCGTCGTGTCCTTTGATCGATACGACGGCGCGGCGATCGACGGCAACGCAGATTGCCGGAGCGCCGTCCAGCACCGCGTATTCTCCCGACAAGACGAACTTGCCCGGGGCGCTGGCCACAATCTGCATCAGTGCCCGTTCACCAACGCAGCGCCCGCACCGATACCGCTCACGAGTACCGACTCGACGCCGGGCGTGCTCGACAGGGCTTCGACGACTTGCGGCTCTTCGCCGGGCACGCAGACGACCTTGACCTGCGGACCGGCATCAATGGTGAAAAACGCCGAAACACCATCCGCCTGGAGTTCCCGCACGCGCTCGAGACACGCAAGTGTCGCGGCATTCCAGTAGACGACAGGAGGGCGCGACGCCCACATGACCGAATGCATCTTCAGGCAATTGTGCTCGGCGATGCTCGCGAGCTTGCCAAAATCCCGAACCGTTATGGCGTCCCTCGCCGTCGAGAGGTCCATATCCTGCTCCTCGATCCAGCGGGAATAGAACGGCGAGGTCTTGCGGCTGGCCTCCATGGCCTCGCCGGAACCGACGGGCTTCGGCATCGTTGACGTAACCGCAGCGATGACTCTGAGCGGCCACGCTTCGCCATCCAGTATCGTGCGCACGTCGATACCGTCGCCATCGTTACGGAGTTCGACGAACCCGCCATGCAGCGAGCGTGCAGCGGAACCCGATGCCTGCCCCGCCAGCGCGGCCAGCTCGTCCGTCGTACGTTCCCGGCCTCCCGCCGCGGATGCGGCGACGACAAGGGCCGCGAATGACGACGCGGAGGAAGCGAGACCCGCCGCGATTGGAAAGTTGCTCTCACTGATTACGCGTCCGCGCATGCGGTCGGCACCGAGCACGTTGTCGAGGCATCCCGTGACCCTCGGCAGCAGCGACGGCGAGCTACGCCCGTTGACGCGAAGCTCATCGAGGTCGAGTGCGCCGTCGAGCTCCACGTGCATGGTCGTGTAGAGCTCATCGAGCGTGACAGAAATCGACCCCACCGCAGGAAGGTTGCGATTGCTGTCGCGCTTGCCCCAGTACTTGATGAGCGCAATATTGGGTTGGGCTCTCGCAGTTGCCCTCATGATGCTGGATTCCGGCGTGGTCAAAGCGGACGTGACGGCGAATTATAGCCCAGACTCGGTAGCGCCCCGCGACCGGAAAAAGTGTAGGCTACAGGGCCGATTGATCGCCAGCGAGCGCAGGTGGCAGACGACTTCGAACAGCGCATCCCTTACTACGCCAGCCGGGTCGAGGCGAAGCTCGACACCGTGATGCCGGGTAGTGAGGTCAAACCGGTCCGCCTGCACGAAGCAATGCGCTACGCGATCTTCAACGGTGGCAAGCGGGTGCGCCCACTGCTGGTTTATGCCGCCGGAGAGTGCCTGGGCGTTCCTGAAGCGCAGCTCGACTCGCCGGCGGCGGCGATCGAACTGATTCATGCGTTCTCGCTCGTGCACGACGACCTTCCTGCGATGGACGACGACGATTTGCGACGCGGCATGCCGACACTGCATCGCCAATTCGACGAAGCCACGGCCATCCTCGCCGCCGACGCCATGCAGCCTCTGGCCTTCGCGGTACTCGCCGATATCGACGGTGTTGCAGGCGACGTCCGCGCGAAGCTCGTGAAGCTGGTTGCGGATGCCTGCGGCTCGACCGGCATGACCGGCGGTCAGTCCATCGATCTCGGTGCCGAGGGTTGTGTGCTCGAAGCCGCGGACCTCGAGCACATGTTTGCCCTCAAGACCGGGGCACTGATACGCGCCTCGGTCATGTCAGCAAGCCTGCTCGCGGGTCCGGTACCGCCCGAGTATTCGACGGCGCTCGACGACTTCGGTCGCGCGATCGGCCTTGCGTTCCAGATCCGCGACGACCTGCTGGACGTGCAGGGCAGGACCGAGGATATCGGCAAAACCGCAGGGTCCGACGAACGCCTGAACAAGGCGACCTATCCCTCCCTGTTCGGCGTCGATGCGTCCCGCCGCCGTTGCGACGAACTGCTGACACAGGGCCTCGCCTGTCTCGATGTGCTGCCCGAGGCAGCAGCACTGAGCTGGCTGGCTCGATTCATCGTGGACAGGGGCAAGTAAAACGATGGCATCGCGAGTCATATTGCATGTCGACATGGATGCGTTTTATGCGTCCATCGAGCAGCGGGACAATCCCGACCTTCGCGGCAAGGCGGTTGTCGTAGGCGGTGGCGCAAATCGCGGCGTCGTAGCCGCGGCGAGCTACGAGTCCCGGGTCTTCGGCATTCGCTCCGCGATGCCGATGGCGGAAGCGTGCAGGCGGTGCCCGGACCTCGTTCGCGTTGCGCCGCGCATGGCTCACTACCGGGACGTGTCTCGCAAAATCTTTGCCGTCTTCAACGAGTTCACGCCGCTGGTAGAGGGGCTGTCACTGGACGAGGCGTTCCTCGACGTGACCTCGAGCCGGCGCCTTTTCGGCTCCGGGCGCCGCATAGGCCTGGCGATCAAGGACAGGATTCGCGAGTGCACCAGCCTCACGGCATCTGTCGGCGTCGCCGCAAATAAACTGGTCGCAAAGATCGCATCGGATCTCGACAAGCCTGACGGCCTCGTCGTCGTTGGCCCGGGCCAGGTGAACGCAGTCCTCGATCCCCTGCCCGTTTCCGCGATTCCCGGCATCGGCAAGCGAACGCTCGAGCGCCTGGATACAGTCGGCGTGCACACCATCGCAGAGCTGCGCCGCGCCCCCGACCGCGACCTGGAGCCCGTATTCGGGCGTTTCACCCGCAAAACACGCGAGCGCGCATCCGGTATCGACGATCGCCCTGTAATCACGGCGCGCAGCGAGAAGTCCATCAGCAACGAGCAAACCTACGAGGCCGACCTTTGCAATCGCCGTGACATGGAACGGCAGCTGCTGCGACTGACGGAACGCACCGCCGGCCGCCTGCGCAAAGCGGCGTTGTCGGCCGGCACCGTCCAGGTCAAGATTCGGCAATCCGACTTCAGTACGTTCACCCGCCAGAAGCGGCTCAAACCGCCCGGAAACGGCACCGACCAGATTTATGCGGTCGCCCGTGAATTGCTGGCCGCCTGGCTCAACGGCAATCCGGACGCGCGCATCCGGCTGCTCGGCGTGGGCTGCAGTTCACTCGCACCCGCCGAACAGCCGGACCTGTTCGGTGACGGCTATTCGGGACAGGCGTCAGAGTTCGATCGCGCCATCGATGAAATCCGCGACCGCTTCGGCAGTGATTCGGTGGCACGTGCGAGGACCTTGGATCGACCGTGAATAAGGTAGAATCGAGCGCTGAGCAGCACGGTCGTCGGACCTAGTCATGTATACGAGTTTCTTCGGACTTAATGAAAAGCCATTCGCGATAACGCCCGACCCGCGTTATCTGTTTATGAGCGAACGTCACGGCGAGGCACTCGCGCACCTTGTTTACGGCGTTACCGAGAGTGGCGGTTTCATGCAGCTCACCGGTGAGGTCGGAACCGGCAAGACGACCCTCGTGCGCACTCTGCTGCAGAACAAGCTCCCGAATAACGCCGACGTCGCCGTCGTTTTGAACCCGCGCCTCTCGGTCATCGAGTTCCTCGAGACCATTTGCGAGGAACTCGGAATCCTTGCGCCGGAAATCAGGGGCAGCGTCAAGGCACTGGTGGATGCCCTGAACGGGCAGCTGCTCAAGGCTCATGCCGACGGACGCCGCGTCATACTCGTCGTCGACGAGGCGCAGAACCTTTCTCGCGACGTGCTTGAGCAGGTGCGGCTGCTGACCAACCTGGAGACCGCGAAACAGAAATTGCTGCAGATCATCCTGATCGGCCAGCCCGAGCTTCGGGACCTGCTTGCCAGGGAGGATCTGCGTCAGCTGGCACAGCGCATTACCGGCCGCTACCACCTCGAGCCCTTGTCTCGCGACGAGACCGCACAGTACATCGAGCACCGTCTGCGGGTCGCCGGCGCGCTCGGCGAAGTGTTCGACAGTGCCGCCAAGCGCGAAGTCTATCGGCTTACCGAAGGCGTACCGCGGCTCATCAACGTTATTTGCGATCGTGCGCTACTGGGCGCATACAGCAAGGAATCCCGCCGCGTCAACCGGCGCCTGGTCCTGCGAGCAGCCGCCGAGATCAAGGGGATACCGTACACGACTCCGTTTCTGCGCTGGGCATTACCCGTCGGCGGCGGAGTCGCCATCGCCGTCATCGCCGCCAGCCTGTGGCCATTGCTCGGGGAACGCGGCGACCCGCCGGACCCCGCGCCTCAGGCAGGCGCCGTCGCAGCTGCGGAGAGCGGACCGGCGCCTGTCATCATAGCCGAGCAAGCCGCGCCGGAACCCGAGCCGGAGCCGGAAACCGAACCCGAACTCGAATCCGAACCCGAAGCGACTCTGGACCAGCAGCTGCTGCTCGCAGGCGAACTGACCAAACTCGCGCCCGCATTCGAGGTCCTGTTCGGCCTTTGGGGACTCGAGGTCAGCGAACCGATTACGAACGGCTGCGACACGGCGCAGAGCGCAGGCTACGCATGCCTGGTGCAGAGAGGGTCGTGGAGCAGTCTGCGGCAATTCAACCGGCCGGCCATCCTGACGCTTACCGACAGCAGCGGCAAGAACCACCATGTCGTTCTCAAAGCTCTGTACGGCGACAGGGCAGAGTTGTCCATCGCCGGTGTCCGCGTCACGCATCCTTTCCTGAACGTGACGGATATCTGGTTCGGGAACTATATCCTGGTCTGGAAACCGCCGAACGGCGAGTCGTTCGCCCTGGGCCGGGGTTCGCGCGGCGAAAACGTCGTCTGGTTGCGCGAGAGCCTCGCAGCCATCGACGAACGTTACCGGGCCGAGCCGCTCGATTCGAGCATCTACGATGCACAGCTGGAGCAACGCGTCATCGAGTTTCAGCGCGATCACCGACTCGACGTCGACGGCCTCGTGGGGCAACAGACACAAATCATCATCAACACGCTGCTCGGGTCGGAAGACACGCCCCGGCTGACAACGCCCAGGCTTGCCCGGGAATGAGGGCCTGTTAACTCAATGTCTTTTATTCTTGATGCACTGAAGAAATCGGAAATCGAGCGGCAGCAACAGGGCCCCTCGGATTTCGCGAATGTGCCGTCCAGCGCCGAGTCGCCGCGTGCGCCCCGCTGGCTCTGGGTGCTGGCGCTGCTGCTCGCCGTCAACCTGGCCGTGTTGCTGGGCGTCTTCCTGCGCGACGATGCGCCGGAGATCGTCCCGCCGTCGGGACAGGCATCCCTGGCGCGACCGGAGCCTGCGGCCGGGGCTTCGTTCTCGGAGAGGATCGAGGAGGCACGCGAGCGGGATACCGCCGCTAGCGGCAGTGCTGCGGCCAGCCCCGAGCCTGTTGCCCAACCGCCGGTCGAGACGCCGGCATCCGAGGTATCGTCCGCCGCACCACCGCAGCCCCGGCCGCGAACCGAATTTACGCTGGCCGCGCTCCCAACGGCCGATGAACTGCGCGCGAACGGCACGATCCAGATCGCGGACCTGCACCTGGACATACACGTTTACAGCGAGCAGCCGGCCGATCGTTTCGTCTTCATCAACATGGTCAGGCATCGCGAAAAATCGCGCCTCGCCGAGGGACCGGTCGTACAGGAAATAACGCCGGAAGGCGTCATTCTCGACTACGGCGGAACCCGTTTCCTGCTGCCGCGCGAGTAAGCCGGGCCGCGACGATTGAACGAACCTGCATCGACACAACTGTCCGGCGACAGCTTTGCCAGCGCGCTGATATCGGGGATTCATCGCGTCGTTGACAGCCAGGAGCTACTCAACCAGATAAACGTATTCCCGGTGCCTGACGGAGATACCGGCACCAACCTCAGCCTGTCGTTGGGTGCCGCATTGCCCGTTCTCCAGCAAAGCGATGAAAAGCACCTGGGAACCCTGCTGGCGGCGGTGGCCGACGCGCTGCTGGACGGCGCCCGGGGTAACTCCGGCGCGATCATGGCGCAGTTCTTTCAGGGCATGAGTGACTCGGCCGGCGAGCTGAGCCGTTTCACGCCCTACACGTTTGCGAAAGCGGTAACCATGGGGAACGACTATGCGCACGACGCCATGTCCAATCCGCGGGAAGGCACCATACTTTCGGTAATCGATGCTTTTGCCGGCAGCATCAGCGATCAGCGCGAGAACGGCGTGGACGACAGTTTTGCTGCACTCGTCCGCCACGCGCTGGAGCATGCGAAAGTGGCGCTCGCGGAAACCCCGAATCAACTGGAAGTACTTCGCAAGGCCGGCGTCGTGGATGCGGGTGCCAAGGGTTTCGTCGAGCTGGTCGACGGCATGAGCGAGTACCTCAGCACGGGCACTATCGTCGCCGAACCCGACCTGTCGCTACTCAGCATCGAAGCCCCCATGGTTACGGCCGGCAGTTCCGTGGAATCGGGATATCGATTCTGTACCGAGTGCATCGTTACCGGTGCCGATATCAACCGCCGCAAGCTGCGCGAGGCGCTCGCGGAACTCGGTGATTCGCTCGTGCTCGCCGGCACGAAGCGCAAGGCCAGGATTCACATTCATGTCGACGAGCCGGAACGCGTATTCGATGTCGCCCGCAGGTACGGTGACGTCAGAGCAGAAAAGGCCGACGACATGCGCCGCCAGCAAAGCAGCAGCCATGACGCGAACAGGCGATTTGCGGTGATAACCGATTCTGCCGCCGACATACCCGACGAAGATATGGAGCGGCTGGATATACACATGGTCCCCTGCCGCATACAGTTCGGTGACCGCGGCTACCTCGACAAGGTCAGTATCACGGCCGACGAATTCTTCGAGGAACTCAGGACGAATCCGAACCACCCGACGACGTCCCAGCCGGCTCCGGGGGACTTCAGGCGCCAGTTTCAGTTCCTCGCGAGCCACTTCGCCGACGTGCTGTCGATCAACCTGACGGGGATGGCGAGCGGCACGCTCGAAGCGGCACGATCGGCCGCCGAGCGCGTGAACGCGCACGGACGCGTCCACGTCATCAACTCGCGCAATGCCTCGCTCGGCCAGGGCCTGCTGGCCGTTGCCGCCGCCGAGCATGCGAAAGCCGGACTGAGCGTCGAAGATGCCATCGCCGCGGTGGAAAGGCTGATCCCGGAAACCCGCACCTACGGCCTGCTCAAGGACCTTCGCTTTGCCGTGCGGGGCGGACGGGTGCCGCGCTGGGTGAAGACAATCGCCGACCTGTTGCGCGCAACCGCCATTATTCGCACTGTTCCCGACGGACGCGTCGCATCGGGTACGTTCCTGTTCGGCCGCAGGAACCGGATACAGCGATTCGCAAGATATGTGGCCAGGCGGACTCCCGCCGCCGATTCGCTCGACGTCGCCATCGGCCACGCAGTGTGCCCGGAGGACGCCGCCGAACTCGAACTCGAGTTACGCCACCGCTTCGACAATATTCACCGCACCACGATCACGGATATCGGCGCGGCGCTCGGCGTGCACGGCGGACCCGGCACCCTGATCGTGGCAACACAGCCCTACTCTCGCCCGGCTAGCGGCTAACCTTCCAGCACCTCGCCGTCAGGCTCGATCAGTTCGTCGCCCTCGTTGCGAGCATTGTTGACGCGACGGTCCACGGGCCAGGCCTTAAGCTTCGGGCAGTCCTGGCTCGCCGTTCCGATCAGCTCGTCGTCGCCCGCGAGCCAGCGTTCGGCACGATCCGCATCGAGGATCACCGGCATGCGATGATGCAACGGAGCGAGGAAGTCATTCGCCTGCGTGGTGATGAGTGTTGCCGTTTCCAGCGACTCATCCGTATCCTTGCTGCGCCAGTGCTCCCAGAGCCCGGCGAATGCAAACGGCTCTTCGCCTGCCGTCGAGATATACCAGGGAATCTTGACCGAACCTTCGCGATGCCATTCGTAGAATCCGTCGGCCAGCACGAGACAGCGCCGGCGTCGGTAGGCCGCCCGAAACGCCGGTTTCTCGGCAACCGTCTCGGCGCGCGCGTTGATCATCCGGTTGCCGATCGCGGGATCCTTCGCCCAGAACGGCACGAGACCCCAGCGCAGTGCCACGAGCTCCCGGTCGTCGGCATCGCTTTCACGACTGCGCACTGCCGCAATATCCTGCGTCGGTGCAATGTTGTATCGAGGGCCGAGATCGAGCGAACCCGCCGCGCCGAACAATGCCGCGGTCGCCTCGGCAGGAGAGTAGAACGCGAAACGGCCGCACATGGTTACTCCCGGATTCCGATGCCACGGTTCATCAGGTACAGGCAGGCAGAAAACAGCAACGCAACGAAACCGATCAGGATGACGTAGGCGTGGCCGATGCTGATGTCGGAGGTGCCGAGGATGCCGTAACGAAAGGCATTGACCATGTAGAGAATCGGATTCGCCTTCGAGGCGGTCTGCCAGAACTCCGGCAGCAGCGATATGGAATAGAAAACGCCACCGAGGTACGTCAGGGGGGTGAGAACGAACGTGGGTATGATCGAAATGTCATCGAACTTTTTCGCGAATATGGCGTTGATAAAACCGGCGAGCGCGAAAACCGTCGAAGACAGAAGCACGACGGAAATCGTCACGAGCAGATGCTGGACCTGCAGTCGCGTGAAAAACAGGGCGATCACCGTCACGAGTGAGCCGACCATCAGGCCGCGCAGCACGCCTCCCGCAATGTGGCCGATGATGATCGCGGAATTCGACATCGGCGAAACGAGCATTTCTTCGAGGTGGCGGCCGAACTTGGCACCAAAGAATGACGATACGACATTGCCGTAGGAATTCGTGATCACCGACATCATGATCAGACCCGGCGCGATGTATTGCATGTAATCGAACCCGTCCATCGTGCCGATGCGCCGCCCTATCAGGTTGCCGAAGATGATGAAGTACAGCGTCATCGTGATCGCGGGCGGCACGATGGTCTGCACCCAGATGCGCATTACCCTGACCATCTCCTTGCGGATCAGGGTCTTGACGGCGATTGCGTTGAGAGCAACATTCATGGCTGCTTGCTTTCCACGAGACGCATAAAGAGTTCTTCGAGCCGGTTCGCCTTGTTGCGCAGGCTGACGACCTCGATACCGCGGGCATCCAGCACCCGGAACAGGTCGTTGAGCGTGTGTGCCGGTCCCAGCTCCACCTCGAGTTCGCCGCTATCCACCAGCTCGGTTCGGAACCCGTCGAGTTCGGGGGGCCGATCCGGTTCCTCCGCGAGACTGAGTACGAACACTTCCCGCTGCAGCTTGCGCAAGACCCGGCTCATCGGCGCGTCCTCGATGATCTCACCTTCGTCGATGATGGCGACGTGACGGCAAAGTGACTCGGCTTCCTCGAGGTAATGCGTGGTCAGTATTATGGTCGTACCGGCTGCATTGATGTCGCGCAGGAAGGCCCACATGGAACGGCGGATCTCGATATCGACTCCGGCCGTCGGCTCATCGAGTATCAGCAGCCGCGGTTCGTGCACGAGTGCCCGCGCGATCATCAGCCGCCGCTTCATGCCACCGGAGAGACTCCGCGCTATGTCGTCACGCCGATCCCACAAGCGCAGGGCGCGCAGGTATTTTTCCGTGCGCTCACGGGCGAGGCGGCCACCCAGCCCGTAATAGCCGGCCTGCGTCAGCACAATGTTGCCGACTTTCTCCCACTGGTTGATGTTCAACTCTTGCGGCACCAGGCCAATGCATTGCTTCGCCGCCTCCAGCTCCCGATCGATGCTGTGCCCGAAGACTTCGACCTCGCCCGCGGTTTTGTTCACGAGGGAGGAGATGATCCCGATAGCCGTTGTCTTGCCGGCGCCGTTCGGCCCGAGGAGCGCATAGAAATCGCCGACGGCGACGTTGAAGTTGATGCCCTTTAAGGCCTCGTTGCCGTTGGCGTAGGTTTTGCGCAGGTTTCTTATGGAGAGGGCGTTCATCAGGCGGCGTATTGTAACCATGCTGCCGCCGCATCGACATAGGCTGCCTGTCCCGCGTCATGTTCCGCGACTGCCGGATTTTCGGGTTTTGACGGGCGGCATCCTGCAGGCCGCCGCCGCGAGCGGCCGGTAGGCCCGCCCCGGGCGCTCAATCAACATCGACTGCATGGCGGAAACACGCGCCGCGAGTCGGACGTGCCGCCTGTTACTTACGCCTGCAGTCAGCAGCCTGTGCCAGAGATCGGTGTTATCGGCCATCCGCGGAGCGAGCAGCGTCTGGTCCTCCAGGGCCCGTGCGAACAGATCCATGAGCGTGCATGCGGACAGCTGCTCGCACCATTTCAGGCTGGCCCCGCTGACCAGCCGCGTGGCGTAGGGATTGCGCCGTGCCAGTTGCCACAGGAAGCCCAGCCCGGCGGCAATGAGACCCGACGCTACCTCGTCCCGGATCTGCAGGCATTGGAGCAGGTCGCGAGTCCGTCGCTCGGTGAACAATGATTGCCATCGAGCCTCGTCGTCCTCCGCGAGCGACATCAGCAGGAACGGGGTCCTCGCAAGACGCTCACGTTGCTCACAACCGAGGTCGCCAAGCCTCGCTCGGGTCTCGGGCGCCAGGCCGCGTTCCCGGGACTCATCCGCTGGCCTCGTTCGCTGCCAGACGATGAAGGCGTCATTCAGCACGAAGACATTCATGAGGTCAGCTGCGTCCGGACCCTGGTACTGCATGGCTACGCTCCTGTCAGCGAATCTCGATGGATCCGGCATTTACACAATATTTTCTTTTATTACCAATTATGGATGATATAGGCTGAATATTAAATGTATATGGGTATTTTTGATCATAAGAGGAAGAATATGCGTCTGACAGACGATCGCTACGCAAACGAGAGGACCCAGTTCGAGCTGGCCCTGCGCATGATTCGCCACGAAGCCCGCACCCGCACGATTCGCGAGTGCACCGGGCTTTCCGATGACCGGATTCGCAAGCTCTACTGCACCTACTTCCGCGATTCCGGAATCACCGGCGTGCGGCGGCGTCGCGGCAAATCGCCACGCCAGGTCACGCGCTTCGTCAGGAATGCGGACCACCAGCTGCAGTCGACCACGCTCGTGGCCCTTTACAACGCCGGGCTATTGTTGCGCATCGACGAACATAACCGGGTTCACCCGTGCTGGCCCAGGCCCGATGTCGAGTTCGGGCATCGATTGTGCCGGGCCTTCGAAACCTACCTGCTACTGCACGAAAGGCCGCTACTGAGCCTCGAATGGGCGTGGACGCTCCTGCACAGCATTTGCGGCGGTGACGAGCTTTACCTCGCCTCCTGCGCGCGCTGCAACACGAGCTACGTGCAGGATGCCTATGCGCTGGATCTGAAGACCTGCCCGTGTTGTGAGATCGAGGCAGAGCGGCGCCGGCGGCCCGGCATCAAGAGCTTCGGCGGCGATTGAATGGTGCCGCTGGTATTCCGGTAAACTGCGCCCCACGGTCGGTAGCCACCTGGGAGTTCGGGTGCAGGATCATAATGTTTTCGCAGGCGCGTTCGTCGATCGCAGCGGCGAACGGCGCAAGGATCCGGAATGGCTTGCGCGGGCAGCAAGAAGCGACCAATGCCGGTTCGTGCCCGTGTGGGGTGACAGGTGCCTCGTGGGGGGCGATCCCCCACATGCAATCATGCTTGAACGGAGCTGCGCCGGGCCCTTTATTGACGACGACCACCTGATCTTCCTCGGGCTGTTTCACGACCGGCCGGCGTTCGCGTTCTCGATCAACCGCGAAAAGCCACCGCCGTTCACGGAACTCGGTGAGTTCCAGGACCTGCGTTTACTCGGCACCATATTGCCCCCGGACGAGGCCAACCTCGCGGCTCACGCACGGGCGCTCGTGCTATGGCATGCGTCGCAGATGTTTTGTGGCGTGTGCGGCACTGCAGCGCGGCCGGAAGCTGGCGGCAATACGCGACTCTGCATGAATACCGACTGCGGCCGGGTCATCTTCCCGAGAGTCGATCCGGCCATCATCGTGCTGGTATCGGATGGCGCGCGTTGCCTGCTGGGGCGACAGGCCGGCTGGCCGGAAGGTCGTTACTCGACCATTGCCGGTTTCGCCGAACCGGGCGAGAGTCTCGAAGACGCGGTACGCCGTGAGGTGTACGAGGAAACGAACGTGCACGTCGGCGAGGTTCGCTACCACAGTTCGCAACCATGGCCGTTCCCGTCGTCGCTCATGATCGGGTTCGTCGCGGAAGCGATCTCGTCGGAGATTCGCCTCAACGATGCAGAGCTCGAGGATGCCCAATGGTTCACTCGCGAGGAACTGCGCTCGGGCTTTCCGAAGTTGCCGTTCAGGATATCGATCGCGCGCCGTCTCGTGGATCACTGGATCGGGCTCGGCGACTGAGCCGGACACCGCGGCGCGCCCGGCCGGCGACATTGCTATGCTTCTTGCATGTGTCTGCTGGTAATTGCGCTGCGCAAGCATCCCCGCCTGCCCCTGATCGTCGCGGGCAATCGCGACGAATTCCACGCACGCCCCACCCAGGCGGCACACTGGTGGCCGGATAAGCGCAACATCGTCGGCGGTCGCGACCTGCAGGCCGGAGGCACCTGGCTCGCCATGCATCGCGACGGCAGGTTTGCCGCCGTTACCAATTACCGCGACGCCCACAGGGAAAATGCCGGGCTGCGATCGCGAGGCCATCTGATCACCGGCTTTCTCGATGCCGACGCGGGCGTCAACGAGTACCTGGAGTCGATCGATGGCGATGCGTATGCCGGCTTCAACCTGCTGGTCGCGGACCGCCGTTCGGCCGGCTACCTGTCGAATCGCGGCGCCGGCATGCGTGAGTTGCCGCCGGGCGTCTACGGGCTCAGCAATGCCACGCTCGACGATCCCTGGACCAAGGTGACGCGCACCAGGTCGAAACTGGCGACACTGATTGACGAGGACGACGTCAACGAGACCAGCCTGATGCGCATGCTCGGCGACCGCGAAAAAGCGTCGGTCGACGAGGTGCAGACCAACGGGCTGTCATTCTCGATGGCGCATGTGCTCACCGCTCCGTTCATCGTGCACCCGGAGTACGGCACACGCTGTTCGACGGTCCTGACGATCGACGACGCAGGCAATGTACGCTTCCTGGAGCGCAGGTTCGGCCCCGACGGGAGACCCGGCGGCGATGCGAAGTTCGTCTTCGAATCAGGTGGCCAGGACGCCGAGTAGCCACGTACGGATGTCGTCGATCTCCTGCGGGCAGACGGCGTGTGCCATCGGATAGTCGTGCCACTCCACGTCGAACCCGGCTTTCGCAAGCGCGTCGGCCGAGGAACGCCCGTACTGCATCGGTATCATCGGATCGAACTGCCCGTGCGCCATGAATACCGGTATGGAGGCCTCGACCGCATCTCCCTGCAGTGCATCGGACAACGCAAGCCAGGTCGACAATCCCATGAGCCCTGCCAGTTTCTTCCCGGACCGCAGGACCGTGTTTATTGCGATTGCTCCGCCCTGGGAGAAGCCGGCAACCACGATGCGCTCGGACCCGATACCTCGCTGTTCCTCGCGGGCAATGAGCGCCTCGAGGGTCGCGCTGCTCTCGTTGATTCCGGCGGAGTCGACCGGCCCGCCGCGATCGAGCGAGATGATGTCGTACCAGGCCCGCATCGCCATGCCGCCGTTGATGGTCACGGGGCGCACCGGTGCATGGGGAAAGACGAAGCGCAGCGGCAAGGTATCGGGCAACCGCAGCTCGGGGACGATCGGCTCGAAATCGTGGCCGTCAGCCCCCAGGCCATGCAGCCAGATAACGCTGGCGGACGGTTCGGGTCCGGTCTGGACTTCGACGGTCTGGGTATCGGACATGGATGCTCCGTGGATCAGGGGTTTGCAGCTAGACATCGGAAGGCGCGCAGTGTAGCCGGAAAGCGCCAATAAATCCTTGACGATATATGCGCATGATGTTAATTATATGCGCATATTTATGCGGACAAGATCATGCCGAACGCACACAGCGATCAGGGCCAACGGCGCCATGCGATTCGCGAGTTGCTGAGCGGGGGACCCGTCGCCACCCAGCAGCTGCTCGTCACGGAACTTGCCCGGCGCGGTTTCACGGCAACGCAATCGAGCGTGAGCCGGGATCTTCGGGAGATCGGCGCAGTCAAGACGGCCCGTGGCTACGAACTCGAACCCGGAGATTCGGCGGACAGGCCGGAGCTCAATGCGATTGGCGAATTCGTTCGCGCCATTTTGCCCGCCGGACCCCACCTGCTCGTTCTGCGCACGGCCATCGGTGCAGCGCAGCGCGTCGCGCTGGCTCTCGATCGCGCCGGCTGGCCCGAGATCGTGGGCAATATCGGCGGCGACGATACCGTTTTCGTGGCCACCGACTCCGCCAATCACCAGAAGATCCTCGCCGCCAGGCTGGAACGCATCGTCGCGCGCTGATGCGCGTCTCCCCCGGAGCATACCCGTGAGCAAAGACCAGACACCCATCATTCTTGCGTTTTCAGGCGGCCTCGATACGTCCTTCTGCGTGCCGTGGCTCAGGGAAACCTGCGACCGCGAGGTCGTCACCGCGACGGTCGACACGGGCGGCATCGATGCAGCGGCCGCAAGTCAACTCGAAGAGCGTGCCTACGCGCTCGGCGCCGTGGAGCACGTGCTCATCGACGCCCGTCAGGATTTCTTCGATACGGTCATCCGCTACCTGATCGCGGGTAACGTGCTGCGGGGGAATGCGTACCCGCTTTGTGTCGGCGCCGAGCGTGGTTTGCAGGCGTCCCGGCTCGCGGCCATCGCCAATGAGCGCGGCGCAAGCACCGTCGCTCACGGCTGTACGGCCGCGGGCAACGACCAGGTTCGTTTCGAGGTTGCGCTGCGCACGCTGAGCCCCGGACTCGAGGTACTGGCGCCCGTGCGCGACAACAGCTGGGTACGGGACGAGCAACTCGCGTATCTCGAGAAACACGACCTGCCGCTGCCGGCACAGGGTTCTGCGTATTCCATCAACCGCGGTTTGTGGGGAATTACGATCGGCGGGCGGGAAACACTGACATCGCAGAACTCCATCCCCGAAGACGCCTGGGTATTGTCCGCAAAGGCGTTCAGCGCCCCCCTGGAACCGAGCCGGCACACGCTCGAATTCGAAAACGGCGTCCCGGTCGCGCTCGACGACGAGACTTTATCGCCCGTCGCGTTGATCGAGGCGCTCGAAAAACTGGCCGGCAGTTACGGCATCGGCCGTGGCATTCACCTCGGCGACACCGTGCTCGGCACCAAGGGCCGGGTCGCCTTCGAGGCGCCCGCGGCGGTTACCCTGATCACGGCACATCGGGAGCTGGAAAAGCTCGTACTCAGCGCGCAGCAATCCCGCGTCAAGGACAGCATCGCCTCGATATACGGAGACCTGGTGCACGAAGGCAAACAGCTCGACCTGGTCTGTGCCGATATCGAGGCGTTGCTCGAGTCCTCTCAACAGCGGGTCAGCGGCAGCGTCACGTTCACGCTGCGCCCGGGCTCGTTGTTCATCGACGGTGTCGACTCGCCGCACTCGCTGCTCGCTGCGACGAAGGGCGTCTACGGTGAATCGGCGGGTGAGTGGACGCCCGCAGACACGCTCGGCTACGCCCGCATTCTTTCACTGCCGGGCTCGCTGCAGACCCGCGCCGCGGGAGGCGAATCGTGAAATCCGTATTCGTCGACAAGGTTGCCTCGGTCGCGCAGCACAGCGACCTGAGCAACAAGCTCAGGCTGTCGCCCGACATACCGTGCGAAGAGGGCGTGCTCGTCGCGGCTCGCGTGCTAAACAACAAGGCGCGTTACAACCAGCTCGAACTCACGTCCGGACGCATGGCCACGGTAACCCAGGGCGACATCGTCGTGGGTGCACTCGGGCATCGCAAGGCGCTGCTGGGCTACTCGGGTCACCTGCCTGCCCAACTCGCGGTCGGCGACACGATCCAGCTTCTGAACATCGGTGGCGTCCTCGGCATTTGCGATTCGGCCAACCCGGACGTCGGGCCGCCGTTCGACTGCGAGGTGCTCGGTACCGTGCTGCACTTCCCGTATCTCGGCGAACGCATCGGCGTGCCCGCCCGCGCCGGCGCGCAAAGCTTCGACCCCGATGCTCCGCTGGACGCGCGGGGCGTCCCCGTCGTGGCCCTGGCGGGCACCTGCATGGACTCGGGCAAGACAGCGGCCGCTTGCGCGATCGTCAGCCGCCTGCGGCACCGCGGACTGCACGTCGCCGCGTGCAAGGCGACGGGCGTATCCCTGCGCCGCGACATTCTCGCGATGCAGGACGCCGGCGCCGCAGAAACCACGATCTTCTCCGATCTCGGCATCGTCACGACAACGGCGGAAAACGGCCCGGCGCTGACCCGCACGCTGCTGACAAACCTTGCCGCCGAGAAGCCGGATGTGACCGTACTCGAACTCGGTGACGGCCTGCTCGGTGCCTACGGCGTGGAGGCCATACTCTCCGATGCGTCGATCCGCGACGCCCTGACGGCAGTCGTGCTGTGTGCCAACGACCCGGTCGCGGCCTGGGGCGGCGCGAAGATCCTCAGGGACCAGTTCGGCATCGAGCCGGCGGTCGTGACCGGTCCCGCGACCGATAATGCCGTCGGCATCGACCAGATCTCGGAGCGGCTCGACCTGCCGGCGATCAACGCCCTCTCGAATGGCGTAGCGCTCGGCGACCACATTGCAGCTGTGCTCGAGGGAGGTCGGAAATGACCTCCGTGCCCGCCGTCGTACTCGGCGCAACCGGCTACGTCGGTGGCGAACTGTTGCGCCTGATCGCGACCCACCCGCTCTTCGACCTCGTGGCGGCGGTTTCCGAAAGCCGCGCGGGCGAGCGCATCCCGGACACCTTCCCGCACCTGGCTACCCCGTTCGATGATGCGGAGTTTGCGGCACACGACGCATGGCTCGAGAGAGTCCCGAAAGGATCACCGCTCGCCCTCTTCTCAGCTGCGCCGCACGGCGCCTCGGCGGCAATGATCGCGAAGGTGCTGGAGCAGGCGAGAGACCGGGATGTCGATGTCCACGTTGTCGATGTATCCGCGGATTTTCGTTACCGCGACGCCGTCGCCTACGAATCGGTATACGGTGCCGCGCACGGCGCGCCGCAACTCCTCGGCGATTTCGTTTGTGCGGTACCGGAACATCTTGCAGACACCGACACGCAGCATGTCGCCCACCCGGGCTGTTTCGCGACCGCAATATTGCTGGCCGCCGTGCCGTTGTTACGGTCCGGTCTTGTCATGCCTGAATTATTCGTTACGGGGATTACCGGCAGCACGGGCTCGGGGCGCACGCCGCAGCCGGGCACGCATCACCCCGAGCGCCATAGCAACCTGTATGCGTACAAAGCACTCGCGCACAGGCATGCGCCGGAGATCGCGAACCTGGCCGAAGCCGCATCCGGAACCCGTCCCGGCATCAACTTCGTCCCCCACTCGGGTCCTTTTGCACGCGGCATATTCGCGAGCGTGCAGGCAAAGGCGACGGGCGAAATATCCGCCGGGCAGTTGCGCGAATCCTTCGACTCGCTGTACGCGGACGCGCCGTTCGTCCGGGTCGTCGACGGCTCGCCCAGGCTCAAGAACGTGGTGGCAAGCAACATGGCTGAAGTCGGTGTCGCGGTTTCCGGCGATACCGTGGTCGCAATGTCGGCCATCGACAACCTCGTCAAGGGGGCCGCGGGCGGCGCGGTGCAGTGGATGAATCGCCTGTTCGGCCATCCCGACGCGGCGGGGCTTACGGGCATTCCGCCGGGCTGGACCTGAGGTGAACCCGATGCAGGCAAGCCAGGCAGACGCGCGGGCGCGAGAGGCGGCGGCGACGATCCCCGTCTACGGGCAGCTGCCGTTCGTGCCGGTGCACGCTTCGGGCTGCGACATCATCACCGGCGACGGCCGGCGAATACTCGACCTCTACGGCGGGCATGCCGTCGCCGCCCTGGGATACGGGCACCCGCGGCTCGTGGCCGCAATCAGGCAACAGTCGGAAACCCTGCTGTTTCAGAGCAACGCCGTTGCGCTGGACGTGCGCGCACAAGCCGCAGAGAAGCTCGTGTCCGTCGCGCCGGCCTCGATGGAGCGGGTGTTCTTCGCAAACTCGGGTGCGGAAGCCAACGAGAATGCATTGCGCATGGCCTGCTCGGTGACGCAACGGAGCAAGGTGCTTGCGATCACGCATGGTTTCCACGGCCGCACCGCCGCAGCGGGCGCTGTCACCTGGAACTCCGACAAGTGGTACGGCTTCCCGCAAAAACCTTTCGAGGTCGATTTCATTCCGCGCAATGACTGTGCCGCCGCCGAGGCGATGGTCGGCCCGGACATTGCAGCAGTCATTGTCGAACCCGTGCAGGGGGTCGCAGGGGCGTTCGACCTGTCGGCCGAATTCCTGCACGCGCTGAGCAACTCGGCCAGGCAGCACGGCACCCTGCTGATCGCCGACG
>Ga0224502_10000063_pt1 | contig 29859 bp, 29 predicted proteins | sample SF_Oct11_sed_USG_5_FD_169104 | JGI IMG/M metagenome (GOLD analysis project Ga0224502, IMG submission 169104) | Sediment microbial communities from San Francisco Bay, California, United States - SF_Oct11_sed_USGS_13 | ecosystem: Environmental > Aquatic > Marine > Sediment | place: USA... | reverse complement strand
AAATCAAATTATTTCAACAGGTTAATAGAAACATTCTAATAATTCATCCCTTTGCAGAAATTTGGCACACATATTGTATTTATTAAAGTGAAAGCAAATTAAATCGAAAACCGCAGATCTTGATTCAGGTCACAAAGGGGCGACCTGGAAACAGCAAAAAGGATACACCGCCGGATAAAAGACTTAAAGGAGGCCAGTCATGATTGATCAAATAATTATAATGCTTACACAGGGTGTAGTCGGATGGGGTGTTTTGGGAGCGCTCGGATTAATCGCCACAGTATTTGCGGTGTATTATATCTCCTTTGCAATCTATCTTATTGTTGCTTCAATCTATTCAGGCGCCAAACTGATTCCAGAGAGCTACAGGATCTGGCGTGCAGACCTGGCCGCCACATACGATCCCGCCTGGGGTGGTGCCGAGCTTGGAGTTACCATGCCTGATGGCGGTGAACCAATTGAGGAGGAAAAAAAGGCAGAGGAAAAAGAAGCTTAAATGGCTGTCTAAAGGAGTAAATGAATATGGCAGGGCGACAAAACCCTGCCTTTATTTTTGTTTTCCCTCGACTTGATTTATCCGGGGTTCACATATTGTATAAGCCGCACAATGTATTACGGCTCTTTTTTACTGATTTAAACAGAGGGGTGCACTTATGGGTGAAAAATGTGATTGGCCATGTTGGGAAATTATGAATTGTGATGAATCCAAAAAATGTCCTGCCAAAGATCGGCCCGGGACACCCTGCTGGGAAATAGCAAGAGAAATGAGTGATTACAGGTATATTTTACAAATATGCACGGACTGTATAGTACATGTGCTCAAAGGAGAAAAAACTGTTCTCAACAAAAATGAGATACAGTCCATAATGGTCACAAAAGCAAACGGTGTCCTTACACGTGAAGATTGTCTCTTAACTTTCTAAATTTCTTTCAATGTTCATATTTGCAGCCGGGGCATGAACGGCCATGCCCTGGCTGCTTTTGCATCTCTTTACTTGCCGATACAGAATCTTGCAAAGATCATATCAAGTACGTCTTCCGTTGTAGTCTCGCCAACAATATCTCCTAAATGCTCAAGAGCTGACTGGATATCAATTGCCAGAAGATCGGGAGAAATGTTTACATCCAGCCCCTGTTTGACCCTGCGGCACGCTTCGAGCCCCTTTTTCAGTGCATCCTTATGGCGCACGTTTGGGACTACTGCTGATCCGGGATCCCAGCCGCTTCCTTCTTTAGCACCTGTAATCAAGGAAAAAATCCTCTCTTTCAATTCTTGTATGTTTGTATGAAACTTTGCAGATACAACAACCAGCTCTTCATTTCCCAGGCCAATCCTATACTGATCAGGGTGCGCTCCGGGGGCAATATCGATCTTATTGAGGATCAACAGCACCTTCTGTTTTTTGCTGTGTTGTTTTATGCTGCTGTATAGCGCCTGGTCCTCTTCGCTTAGGGGCTCGGCGGCATCAAGCACAAAGAGAACCAGGTCGGCAGCTGCCAGCTTGGCCCGCGCCCTCTGAATGCCCATTTCCTCGACAGCCTCACTTGTTTGCCTGATTCCCGCAGTGTCAACTATGCGAACAGGCATGCCTCTGATATTGATACATTCTTCAATAGTATCCCGCGTCGTCCCTGGAATGTGTGTCACGAGGGCCCTATCCTCATCCAAAAGAGTATTTAAAAGGCTTGATTTCCCAACATTGGGGCGTCCCAGAATCACGGCGCTGATACCCTCGCGAAAGATTAAGCCCTCATCTGCCCTGGCAATCAATGCTGCCAGGGGCTCCTCTACCTCTGCCCTAAGTTGATTTTTCAGGGCGGCAAAATCGAGAATATCAGTTTCGTCTTCGGGAAAATCTATGGCAACCTCAATGATCGCACGCATGGCCACGAGCCTCTCCTGTATTGCCGAGACCTTTTCATAGAGTCTGCCCTGCAGCTGTCCTATGGCCATGGCGCGCCCCACGTCTGTCTTGGCCTCAACAAGCTCCAGAACAGCCTCTGCCTGAGTGAGGTCGAGTCGTCCGTTCAAAAATGCCCGCTTGGTAAACTCACCCGGTTCAGCCAGGCGCGCATTACTTGCTGTTATGCTACTTAAAATTTCCTGCAGAACAAGATAGCTGCCGTGACATTGAATTTCGACCACATCCTCACGGGTATAGGTATTTGGGGCTCGCATAAAAACGGCCAACACTTCATCAATTGGCAAAGAATTGGCAGGATCAATAATCCAGCCGTAATACATACGGTGGCTTTTATATACCTGTGGTGACTCTTTATGCCGCTTATGGCGCGGCAAAAAAATTCTCTGTAGAATGCTGAGTGACAGGGGGCCGCTGACGCGGATAATGCCTATGCCGCCTGGTCCTGGCGGGGTGGCTATGGCAGCGATGGTTTCTGCAGTGCTGCTGGCAGGTGGGCTTTGCTCGAAGGGGCTCAACGAATCAATTATTTTAATGTGATAAACTGTTTTTGTTCTCTGTTCATTTCAACCACGGTTTTGCAGGAAAGTTCCTGCGCTGGTTGCACAATTTATGGAGTTCCACAGGGCGCGCCGTTAAATTACGGAACTCTCCCCCGGCGTTGGCCCTAACAGGCCGCAATTTATACGCGTCGCGGCTCCTTGAATACGTGATAAATCGTGCAAAGATTTGTCAATCACCTTCAAAGATGTGTATTGTTGTGATACATCAGTATTCTGCCATGAGGCTATTTCTTATCCTTGCCGCCCTTCCTTTTTTGGGCTGGACCTTTTCTGCCTTTACTGCCGGGGCGATAGATCAACACCTTTTTGAAAAGTCCCTCTCCCACACTCCGGCTGCGGACATCTTTGTCATCCTGCAAGGCAAGGTGAACAACGCGCCGTTCCGAAGGATTCAGAGATGGAATGGAGCCGGTTTTCCCGCTTTTCTTGACCTCAACAGCAAGCTCCAGGGCAAGCTGCTTCAACTCTTCAGTCCTGACAGCCCTGAAATCTCCGGCATCTAGCGATATTATAGCTTTTTCGCTATATTTTTTACCGACAATTTTACGCAGTAAATACTGCAGACTGTCAAGTATTTTGCCGTTCTGTTCAACGATTTCATTGACATATTCTCCCTTTATCTGCGCCGTGACATACTCCTTATCACTGGACACAGAAACCTCGGACGGATAGTGCATCAGCTCCAGGATTCGAACCAGGTCAACCTTAAGGTGAGCCAGCAGGTCCTCTCCGATTACAACGTCTTCCCTGGCTTCATTTGCCGCTTCCAGAGCCTTCTCAACAGGTTTGCCTTTTGCTGCTTTCTTTTTTTCTTTTACAGCTGTTATTTTCTTTTTTTCGATGGTCCTTTCTTTTTCGCTTTTGCTTTTGGCTGGTCGCCTGGGAGACTTTTCCGCCGCCTTCAGTCCGTCTTCTTTTTTCAAGGCAACCCGGAGTCGTGCCTTCTGCTTGCAAAGGCCAAAAATCCCTGAAGTGCCTGTTGTCAAAACTTCTATATCAAGATCTTCCTGGGACACATTAAAGGTTTTGCATGCCTTGCTGATAGCCTCAGCGACATCTTTTCCTTCAAATTCCATCTTTTTATGTAAAGGCATTCTGCTCCTCGCGTTTATTCAATCGGCTTACTGCTGATCTGTAAAATGTTGGCCGGCTATAATATATTATGCCGCCGCCTGCTTGTTGATTATATACTGCTGGGCTATGGACAGGAGATTGTTTACAAGCCAGTAGAGCACCAGGCCCGATGCAAAATTCAAAAACATAAAAGTAAAGATCACGGGCAGAAACATCATTATTTTTGCTTGGGTGGCATCTGCCGGGCTCGGTGTCATTTTCTGTTGCAGAAACATGGAGCCACCCATGAGAAGGGTGAGAACAGGGATGCCACCGAGATAGGGGATATCCATGCCTATCATGAGGCGATCCGGTGCGGACAGATCACTAATCCAGAGCATAAAGGGGGCATGCCTGAGTTCGATGGCCTGGAGCAGCACCTTGTACAGTGCAAAAAATACCGGGATCTGCAAAAACATGGGAAGGCAGCCGCCCAGGGGATTAACCTTGTAGGTCTTGTAAAGGCCCATCATCTCCTGGTTCAGGCGGGCAGAATCATTTTTATACTTTTCCTTCAGCTTTGCCATTTTGGGCTGAATTTTCTGCATATTTTTCATGGACTTAAGCCCTTTCTGGGCAATCGGCCAGAAAAGAATCTTGATCAGCACCGTGACCAGGATAATGGCAATCCCGTAATTCCCTACATAGCCATAGAAAAAATTCAACAGATACAAAGCTGGCCTGGCAAGCTTGTCAAACCAGCCAAAATTGACAACACGCTCCAGATCATGCCCGGCTTCCTTGAGGGTCGTTATTCTTTTCGGTCCGAAATATACCTGATAATTATACTGCAGGGCGCCGGCTGCCGCGATAATATCCTCAGGGCCCAGAAGGAGAGAATTAACTATGTCGCCCTCGGCAGATAACTTAAGGGTCTGGTTGCTTTGGTTTTCGGGGATAACCCCGGTCATGAAATATGTCCCTTCAAAGGCTACCCAGGTGATATTGCCCTGCAGGGTTTGGGCGGCCTCTTCAAGCTCCTTGGGTTTAACCTCCTGCAGTTTCCCGTCAAGCAAGACTGCGGGCCCGGAAAATAGATACCGCTGCGATATTGAACCGAATGGACGATTGGTGAGGCTTATAAAGGGAGAGCCCTGGAGAGGCGTTTCAGAAAAATTGTCAATACTAACCGACAAATTGATCAGGTAGCTATCCGGGGCAAACACCATGCGCCTGGTTATCTGCAGGCCTGAAGCGAGCTGAGCCGTCATGGTCAGTGTCTGGCTCTCTCCTGCTGCAATCTGAAGGGTCTCCTTATCTGCAACAAAAAGGGGCAGCTGGGCCCGCCTGGGCTCAACGCCCCAGGTGAAATAAAGCGGGAAGTCTCTATAGGATTCCGTACTAATGAGTTCTTTCAGTTCAGCATCGGGAGCAGATGTTTCCCGGTAATTTTTCAGCTTAAAACTTTTCATGCCGCCACCGGTTTCTGAGATAACGGCTATATATTTACTGGTCTCAACGACAATATCCCTGCCCTTCTGGGCTGGAAGGTTCACCGGCTCCTCAAATTGTGCCGTTTGCTCAGCCTGAACAATTTCAGCTGGAGCAGGTGTTGGCTGTACAACCTGGGGAGAAATTCTTGGCTGAGGCGCTTGTTCAGCTGTAGTTTCGACTACGGGTTGTCTCTGCTCCTGTTCAGGCGCAACAAACAGGTACTGGTAGCCAAGCAGAATGAAAAAGGCCAGAACAATTGCCAATATAGCTCTATAATTATCCATTTAATATGTCCTTACGTCCCTCAAGTGGTCAGTGCAGTTTCCCGCCATTCCAGGCAGAACATTCCCTGGCTTATTTTACCGGGTCATAGCCGCCATCGCTGAATGGATGACAACGCAAAATTCGCCATAAGGCCATGAAAAAACCGCGGCCGGGACCATGGAGTCTGATGGCATCAATGGCATACTGGGAACAGGTGGGGGTGAAACGGCATGCAGGGGGAAAAAGTGGTGAAATCAGGAGTTGATACGCCCGGATGAGGAAAAGGAAAAAATACGTACCGCATTTCTGCAGAAAATTTTTCATTAATCTACTTTTTCCTGCATCAGGCCTTCCCGTTCAAAACATTGTTCCTGGGTTGTAAAGAGTACGAGATAGAATCCTTCACTACTGGAACAATGGTCTGCAGTTCTCAAGCAGGCGGCTTACGGCCCCTGCAACGTCCGCCGGATTTTCAAAACTAAAACCTTTCCGTACCGTTATAACTATATCCATGTAGGGCAACTCACAACTCTTGGAACTTTTTTCCTGCAGGAAACGTTTGTTTATCCGGAAGAATTCCCTGATGATTCTCTTGATCCTGTTTCGCTTTACCGCTCCCTTGAGCTGTCCATGAATACTGATTCCAAGCCGGTTTTGCGCTATTCCGTTCGGCAGTAAAATCAGGCTGAAATTTTCCCCGTGCACCCGTTTACCGTGCTGGTAAACAATATTAAATTCGCTTTTCTTTCTCAGGAGATAGGCTTTGGGTAACGATAGGGTATTCATGGCTCAACAGCTTAGGCCGGCCCTGTCCATTAAAGAAAGGCCTGGCATCCTGTACAATTGCCAGGCGATCCTATCAAACGCTTAACCTTTTACGCCCCTTGGCTCTTCTGTTATTTATAACTGCCCGGCCTGCCTTGGTTCTCATGCGCAGCCGGAAGCCATGGGTTCTTTTCCTCTTAATGTTGCTTGGTTGAAATGTTCTCTTCATAACCTTTCCTTAAACGTCTATAATTTTCAAACATATATGAAACCCCTGCTAACACCTTAACCAAAAATCGTCAAAGTGCCCTGTGCGTGTGGTATTTTTGCAGGGGCAGACAGTTCGTTTCCGAAAAACCAATAAATAGGAGATATAACCATAGAAAAATATGGGTGTCAAATAAAAATCTTCTATGATAAAATGACTTGTTATTGTAATGGCGCTGTAAAGATTCTACACTTCTTGGCAGAGAAGCTTGCGCCAGTTTAATCAAATACTTAATTATTAATAAGGTTCGTCCCGTTACAGCACTTTGAATGTGGGAAATGCAAGCAAGGAGAAGAACCCGTGCCTATTTATGAATACGAACACCTCGGTGAAGGCTGTCAGCATGGAAAGCATTTTGAGCTGAAACAGTCAATAAAAAGCGACAAATTAACATGCTGCCCATACTGCGGCCAGGAAGTGAAAAGGCTGATCTCCCTTGTCTCAGTCAATACCCCAAAAGGAAACAGCGACCTTAAAAATATGGGCTTCACCAAGCTGGTGAAACGTGATGACGGCGTGTACGAAAATGTCACCGCAACCGGCAAAGAAAGCAGGTACTGGGATGCAGACAAGCCAGAAACCCGGCCCGATCTGAAATCCAAGATATCCGACTAAACCTCTTCTGTACCCATCAACTCTAACCTGTCTGCTCAGCGCTGCAATAAAAAAATCTATGGGCCACTCTTCCTCTCATTCTAACTTATCGATATTGTTGTCCAAGTGTATGCATGTTTGACTTTTGTCAGTCCCATCATATATAATGCCCGAACTTTTTTACAATTTTTGATACGGAGGCAACTCTAGTAATGCGCATAATGATTATTGGTGCCGGCCAGGTCGGACGTCACTTGAGCAGAAAATTTTCTGCCGAAGGGCAGGATGTTGTCCTGATTGACCGCAATGAGATCAGGCTTCGCCGCTTGGAGCGGGAGCTTAACATACTGGCGGTGCATGGCAGTGGTGCGTCAGTCAGGGTTCTGGAAGACGCAGGCATTGATAACACGGAGCTCTTTATTGCAGTCACGGACAGCGACGAAGTGAACCTCGTAGCCTGCCTCCTTTCCAAAAAATACAATGTCAAAAAAAGAGTGGCCCGGGTGAGGAACGAAGATTTTCTGTCGCCGGACGCACCGCTCAATGAAACTGCCCTTGGCATTGATATGCTGATCAGCCCTGACCGCGCCATGACAGCTGCGATCATGCAGTTGATTACTGTGTCCGAGGCATTTGATACTGCGGAGTTTGCTGATGGCCAGGTTTCCCTGCTGGGGTATGTAATACGCGAAAATAATCCCTGTGCCGGTTTGAGTCTGCAGAAACTCAAACAGCAGAAAGGGAGTTATCGTTACGTGGTGGCTGCCATCATACGGAATGAAACAACGATTATTCCCGGCGGCGACGACGTTATAGAGATTGGAGACAAGGTCTACCTGATGGTGCGGAAGCAGGACATTGCTGAAGTGGAGAACATGTTCAACCTGTCCAGCAAGCTCCCTGAGCTTGTTTTCATTATCGGCGGCGGTACCATTGGGTTCAATATGGCAAAACAGCTGGAGGCCCTGGGCATAAATGTCCGCCTGGTTGAAGAGGATGCAGATCACTGTGAATTTTTAACCGAAAACCTGGAAAGCACCCTGGTCTTGAATTTTGACGGCCTTGAGGCCAATGTTCTGTTGGAGGAGGGCATAGAAAAGGCGGACCTGATAATTGCTGTTACCGACAGTGATGCCATTAATATCCTGTCAAGCCTGCTGGCAAAACATCATGGCGCCAAGAAATGCATTACCAAGATCAACCGGCATGATTTTATTCCCCTGCTCGGCAAACTTGGTATTGACGTAGCCCTCAGCCCCAGAGAAGTGGCTGCTGATATGATCCTGCGCTTTGTCCGCAGGGGCTCCATTGTTTCTGTAACCACAATCCTGGGCAGTGATGCCGAGGTCATTGAATTGAAGGTGCCGGACCGCCCCAAGTTTAAAGATGCCCCGTTAAAGTCGCTCTTCTTTCCAAAGGGTGCGATTGTGGGCGCCATCGTGCGCGATAAGCAGATTTTTATACCCTCGGGCGAGACCACCCTCCAGCCTGATGATAACTTGATCATTTTCTTTACAAAAGAAGCTATACACCATGTTGAGGCTTTTTTTGAACATTCATGATCCTTTAATAATCAACCGGCTTATCTTATCTACTGGCACAAGGCCTGTTTCTCACGTTTATTAATTGTTTAGCAAGACAAAAGACTCAATATGATCGTCAGGTGATATATGCGAACGGGCGGTGTACTAAATGTTCTGGGAAAACTGCTCCTGCTGCTTTCCGGTTTTCTGCTGACTCCCATTCCATTCAGTTACTATTATAACGATGGCATGGTGACGGTCTTTCTGCTGAGCTCGATTCTGGGGGTACTGTTCGGAGGCGGACTGGTCTGCTCGTTTGTCCCTGAAGAAGACCTGGGGTACCGGGATGGATTTGCTGTCGTGGTTTTCAGCTGGTTGGGGTTGGCCCTACTCGGCGCCCTGCCGTTCTACTTTTCCGGGGCCATGGATTCCTTTGTTGATTGTGTCTTTGAGTCCATGTCCGGTTTTACCACTACTGGATCAACCATCCTGACCCGGGTGGAAATTCTGCCCGAAAGCGTTCTCTTCTGGCGCGCCTTGACACATTGGCTTGGCGGCATGGGGATCATCGTCCTCACCCTGGCTATTCTGCCGCTGCTCGGTATCGGCGGCATGCAGCTTTTTCAAGCTGAGATGCCCGGGCCTACCAAAGACAGACTGGCACCCAGGATTCAGGATACTGCCAGAATACTCTGGTCTGTTTATGTCCTGTTCACGGTCACGGAGGTACTCCTCCTGATACTTGGCGGGGTCAGCTTTTTTGACGCTGTCTGCCATTCTTTTGCTACCCTTGCAACTGGCGGCTTTTCTACACATACCTCGAGTGTTGGTTTTTTTAATTCGGTATATGTCGAATCTATAGTAATATTTTTCATGTTTGTGGCTGGCGTCAATTTTTCCCTGCATTACCAAGGACTGCGCGGTCGTCTTTCATCTTATTGGCAGAACGAGGAATTCCGCTTTTATGTGCACCTCACTGCTTTTGCAATTGTTATCATAGTCATTTTCAATCTTATTTATGGCACCTATGCCAGTTTTGGAGAGGCCCTGCGCACCGGATTTTTCCAGGTTACCTCCATTCTTACTACCACCGGTTTCGGAACTGCTGACTTTGATCAATGGCCTCCTGTGTGCAAAATCCTCCTCGTCTCGCTCATGTTTGTCGGCGGCTGTGCCGGATCGACCGGCGGCGGCATCAAGCATGTACGGCTTCTGCTGTTTTTCAAATATGCCAGGCTGCAGTTGAGAAACCTGGTGCATCCCCAGGCAGTTGGCGCGATTAAACTGGGCAAGGTGAAAGTGCCCCGCGAGGTGTTGATTTCAATTCTCGGATTTTTTGGCTTGTATATTGCCTTTTTCTTCCTGGCCACGCTGGTCGTCACTGCTCTCGGGGTTGATATTGTCACGGGTGCTACCGCTGTTGTGGCAACTTTGAACAATATCGGCCCGGGCCTGAACCTGGTTGGCCCAGCCCAGAACTATGGTCACCTGCCTGCTTTCGCCAAGGTTGTCCTCACGTTTTGCATGCTTGCAGGCAGGCTGGAGCTCTATACGGTGGCTGTACTTTTAACCCCTGATTACTGGGCCATGGCAAGAAAACCTGTTCTGCGCTGGAAGCAGGCAGCAAAGCAATCCACCCCCAAATAAGATCTTATTGAACAATGTCATACGCGGCTAATGAATACGATATTCTGGTGATCGGCGGCGGCCATGCAGGGTGCGAGGCAGCACTTGCAGCCGCACGCATGGGATGCCGTGTTGCCGTCGCTATTATCAATGCTGACACCATCGGTGCCATGTCATGCAATCCTGCGATCGGCGGCCTGGCAAAGGGTCATCTTGTCAAGGAAATCGATGCCCTGGGTGGTGAAATGGCCAAAAACATCGATGCCACAGCTATCCAGTTCAGACGGCTTAATACCAGCAAGGGCCCTGCCGTCTGGTCATCCCGGGCACAGGCTGATCGAATCCTTTACCGGTTGCGCATGAAATCCGTGCTGGAGCAACAGGAAAACCTTGATATAAAGCAAACGGTAATTGACAGTCTGGTGGTGGAAAAAGGGCGCATCACAGGTGCCGTCACCTCCCTTGACGAAACCCTTATTCTCCGTGCTGTTGTCATCGCTACCGGAACATTTTTAAACGGCCTCATCCATATCGGCCTGAAAAATTTTCCGGCCGGCCGTATGGGCGACCCGCCCTCAACCAGGCTTTCTGAGTGGTTCCGCCAGACGGGATTTCTCCTGGGCCGAATGAAAACCGGCACCCCGCCGAGACTCGACAGCCGGACTATTGATTTTACGGAGCTTGAAGCACAATACGGCGATGATCCTCCAAATTTCTTTTCATTTACCAACGCAGACACCCCGGTCCCCAAAACTCCGAAACTGGACCAGCTGCCCTGTTATGTGACCTATACAAACAGCAAAACCCATGCGATCATCAGGGGTTCCATTAACCGCTCCCCAATGTATACCGGTATTATTGAAGGGATTGGGGCCAGATATTGCCCTTCCATTGAAGACAAGGTAATGCGCTTCCCGGGCAAGGACCGGCATCAGATCTTTCTGGAACCTGAAGGTATTGATACGGTCGAAGTATACCCCAATGGTGTCCCCACCAGTCTGCCCCTTGATACACAATTGGCCATGGTGCGAAGCATAAAGGGGCTGGAGCAGGCCCAGATAATCCGGCCCGGGTATGCCATTGAGTATGATTATGTCGATCCCCTTGAACTGCACCCCTCCCTGCAAACCAAAAGGGTGGAGGGGCTCTTTCTGGCCGGACAGATAAATGGCACCTCAGGGTACGAAGAGGCCGGGGCCCAGGGGTTGATGGCCGGCATCAATGCGGTCCAATATGTGCGCAACGAAGATCCGCTTATACTGGACCGCTCGCAGGCCTATACAGGTGTCCTGATTGACGATCTGATAACCCTCGGCACCAAGGAGCCATACCGCCTTTTTACCTCCAGGGCTGAATACCGGTTGCTCCTGCGGGAAGACAATGCTGATCTGCGGCTCCGGGATATCGGTTACCGGCTGGGTTTGGTTGACGCCAAAACCTACAAAAACTTCACGGCAAAACGGGAAGCCATTGCAAGAACTATGGCAAAACTCGCCAAGATCATGATTAAGCCTGGCCCAGGGATTAATTCATTGCTTGAAGGTCTGGGGTCCGTGCCTTTGCGGCAAGCCTGCAGCCTGCAGGATCTTCTGCGGCGTCCGGAACTCACCCTGGAAGGCCTTGAGTCCATTGCCGAACTTGGCCAAGAACTTTCAGCGGCGGTAAAGCGTGAAGTTCAGCTACAGATTAAGTACCAGGGATATATAGACAGGCAAAATGAACAGGTGGATCGTTTCAGAAAAATGGAATCCATAGGCTTGCCGGAAAACATGGCCTATGCCGGTCTTGCAGGGCTTTCCACCGAGGTCATTGAAAAACTCACAAAGATACAACCGCGCTCCCTGGGCCAGGCTTCCCGAATCTCAGGGGTTACTCCGGCTGCCATCTCTGCCCTGCAGATACACCTGCGCAAGCAGGGTTATATTTGATAAGAAGTGACTAAAGTGAGCTAAAGTGACTAAAGTGAGCTAAAGTGTGGAATAAGCTAAAGTTACGAGTGCCTAAAGTTTATAAAAGATTTGTTCCATGACTTTATCTCACTTGTAACTTTTCACTCCTCACTTCTCGCTTTTCACTTTTCACTCGGAGCCTGTAACTTAATACACATATTCATGATGACTTTTCCCAATATAGATCCTGTTATCTTCTCCATTGGCCCCTTGCAGGTCCGCTGGTATGGACTGATGTATGTCCTGGGGTTTGGTGCCTCGCTGCTTCTCGTCAAACACCAGATAAAAAAAACCGGTTTTAAAGAGCTTGATATTCATTTTGAAAACCTCAACCTGGTCCTGATCATTTCCCTGGTCCTGGGTGGCAGGCTCGGATATGTGCTCTTTTATAATTTACCATACTATCTCGGTCATCCTGCCGAAATTCTGGCTACCTGGCAAGGGGGCATGTCCTTTCATGGCGGCATGCTGGGGCTAATTCTCGGGGCTGTCATTTTCTGCAGGAAAAAAGGGCTGGATTTCTGGCGCGTAGCAGATTTTTACACGGTCACCATACCCATCGGCCTGGGCCTCGGCCGCATCGGCAATTTCATTAACGGCGAACTTTACGGCAGGGTGACCAATGTCCCCTGGGGCATGATTTTCCCGGGTGGCGGACCGCAGCCACGCCATCCCTCACAGCTTTATGAAAGCTTTCTTGAAGGGCTGGTGCTTTTCCTTCTCCTCTGGTTTCTCAAAGAAAAGCAACGTCCCCCTTCTTCCTGGCCGTCAGGTTCCATGGTTGCACTTTTTCTCATTCTTTATGGGGGGTTTCGTGTTGCCGTTGAATTATTCCGGGAGCCGGACGCCCACCTTGGTTTCATAGCTGCCGGAATGACCATGGGCCAGCTGCTCAGCGGGCTCATGATTGTGGCAGGTATTGCTCTTTTTCTGGTCAGGAAGAAACAGACATCATGAAAAATGGGCGTTCAGCATCGACGTCGTACGATTTGAGACGATACCTGGCAAAGCTCTCAGCCTTAGAGTTTTTTGCTGCCTTCCGCAGTCTGCGAACTTCCTACTGCCTTAAATTTTTTGTGGGCTATACAAAATCCAAACTGACCGGGCAATGGTCTGATCCAAGAATGTTATCCAGAATCCCTGCATTTTTTATCCTGGTTTCACTGGCGGGGTCTACGCAGAAGTAATCAATTCTCCAACCGATGTTCTTTGCCCTGGCATTGAAGCGGTAACTCCACCAGGTATATTGTTCCGGCTCCTGGTTGAATTTTCTGAAGGTGTCAATATATCCGGCGGTGATAAAGGTATCCATCCACTGCCTTTCCGGTAGAGAATAGCCAGGATTTTTCTCATTCTGTTTGGGATTTGCCAGGTCTATAGGCTTATGGGCAACGTTGAAGTCACCGCAGATGACAACCGTCTTCTGTGCAGCCAGCCGGTCGACGAAATTATGGATATCGCGATTAAAGGCAAGCTTGTAATCAAGCCTTACCAGTCCCGGCTGGGCATTGGGGAAATAGGCATTAACCAGGAAATAACTATCAAACTCCAGGGTCAGCACCCTGCCTTCCTGGTCATGTTCAACAATATCCATCCCGTAAATCACATTCAGCGGCTCTTTTTTTGTATAGGTGCACACTCCTGCATAGCCTTTTCGTTTGGCCGGGTGCCAGTATGCTTTATATCCTTTAATGTGCGCAAGGCTCTTCGGCAACTGCTCAGGCATTGCTTTTATTTCCTGCAGACAAACTGCCTCCGCATCCAGTTCATGCATGATGTCGACAAAACCCTTTTTTTCAATGGCACGTAAACCATTCACATTCCATGATATAAATTTATTGACGCCGTTTTTCTTCGTTTTTTTCTTTGCCGAAGGTAATTTGCGTGGGGTCACACCGATTTTAGGACAATATTTTTCAATAACACACCGGTCGCAGTGGGGCCGCACCGGCTTGCAGGTTGCCTGGCCAAAGGCAACAAGTATGGAATTGATCTTGATCCAATATTTTTCCGGCAGTTTCCGGCGCAGGTTCATTTCAGTTTCAAGCGGGGACTTTGTCTCCACATAGCCCCAGATATTCATGATCCGGTGGACATGGGTGTCGACGCAGATGGCAGGCCTGTTAAAGGCAACTGCCACCACCAGGTTCGCTGTTTTTCTGCCAACACCGGGCAGCGTGACAAGTTCCTCAACTGTCTCCGGAATCCTGGAGCCAAACCGATCAAGTGCAGCCGGCAGTTTCTTGAGATATTTTGCCTTATTCTTATAAAAACCAACCGGGTAAATGAGCTTGGCAATAGTTGCCTCATCAAGGCTTGCCAGGCTGTCCAGATCGGTTACTTTTTTAAATAACCTGGAAGCGGCCTTTGCCGTTGTTTCGTCCTTGGTGCGGGCCGAAAGAATGGTCGCCACCAGAACCTTGAAAGGATCCCTGGTCTGGACAGCAATGAGGTCTACAACGGGAACCTGATATTTCTCTACTTCCCGTGCAAGGGTAGTAATAAAATGATTGATATCAATGGACATTATTTATCCTCAGCTTCATGTAACCGCTTACATTATTAATTATAAGATCAGGTGACAAGTTTGTTCGGCAATAATTCAATGTTTTACCGCTTGTCTTCAGTAACTAAACTATGTTACCTAAGCCTCTCAAACCATCTATACATAAATAAATAAAAAAACCATATAAGGAGATACAACAATGGGAACCACTATCACTGCTGATGAAATAGCCGATGCACAGAAAATTTGGGGAGAGGGCATCGTGGCCATCGGTAAAGCATTTACCGATAAAGGCGACTTCGTAAAAGCTGCAGCAAATCATATTGACACTCTATACGCTTTTGAGGCCGGGACTGTGCTTTTCAAGCCAACCAAGGCAGCTAACACCCAATTTCGCCCGACGCGAGAGGCGGCACTCTCGTACTTTGTAGGAGGCAACGACAATTACAAGGAAGATCACGGCTTTGCCATCCACCCCTGGACAAAAGTCCTTTTTGAGAATAACGCGATTTATATCCACGGAGATTACGCGGTGGCCATGGGCAATTACTTTTTCACCCAGCTTGACGGCACCGAAGTAAAGGTTGAATACACCTTTGGATACCTTAAAGGGTCGGACGGCAAATTAAAGATCAACCTGCATCACTCTTCAATTCCTTTCAACAGTTGACAAATATGTAAATAGAGCTGCCCTTCCCAAGGGTCTTTCCGGCATGAGAAAATCCCTTGATATTAACCAGGCCGATAGCCGATATCATGGTAACTTAAATCAACATACCCGGTAGAGACAGCAGTAATGCAAAAAAAAGGGCGGCCTAACTTTTTAGACAGCCCTTTTCACGTACTTAACTGACTTTAATTAAAATGTCTTCACTTCATTTCACAGCTATCCCGGTTGGGCACCACTAGAACCGGGCAGTCAGCGTGGCCGATAGTTCTCTGGGTCACGCTGCCCATGAGGAGCCGCTTGATTCCGGTCTTTCCATGAGTGCACATAACAATAAAGGCCACTCCAAGTTCAGCGGCTAATGCGATAATTTCCTGATGGGGTTCACCATGCTTGACGAGTGCCACTGCGTCAATACTCATGACTGCCGCTCGTTCTTTCAACTCATTAACAATACTCTTCGCCTTCATCTCGATTTTCCTGGTGGCAGCCTGGGAAAAAGCTGCAGACTCATTGCTGATATTAGTTTTAATTACTGTAAGCGCAGCAATTCTGACTGAGCGCTGCCCGGCAACCTCTAAGGCCACATCATTAGCAGTAGCGCAGTTCGGCGATCCGTCCATAGCCAATAAAATGGACTCCCATTTGCCGTTCCACGTGTAATTTTCAGGGACGACCAGAACATTTCTGGTTGTATGACCGATAACTCGTGCCGTAACGCTGCCCATCAACTCTCGCTCAAAATGGCTGATCCCTTGGCGCCCCATGACAATCAGGTCGCAATCTTCATCTTCCGCTATGGCTAATATCTGCTGAAAGGGTTCCCCCTGGGCAAGAGCAGTCAAGATTTGGATACCTTCTTTATCAGCAATTGCACGAGCCCCGGCAAAGAGTTCCTCGGCAGAATCTACGGAGGTTTTCTTGATATTACTTCCATCTGTTAATGTTGCTTCTCCATTATATGGCGTCACAACATCCAAAACTTTGATCCAGCTGTTGTCCTGTTTGGCCAGCTCGACGGAAACAGCCAGAGCATTCTTAGCTGATTCCGACCCATCGTATGCTACCAGTATTTTTTTATATTTAGCCATGTGGTGTCCTCGATATACGTTTTTTTATTAGTGAGCGCGTATTGATCCCTTTGCCATAAAATATGCAGGCTACCTGAAATATGCCACCTGTATTTTGATTTTCAGTCAGCGTTATCCCCACCATCTTCTGTTTTCTTTGCGCAGAACTTACGTCATGCCTTTTATCCCGAGTATGAAATATCCGGTGTCTTCCTGGGGCGGAAAGCAAGAAAGCGCCCGGATGCGGAGATAGGCATCAAAGAGTTGCTGAATCCTGGTCAATAAATTCGAACCGTTCGTTCAGTAAAGATTGAAACCATGGTCCGGCCCACAATATTCAACGGAGTTGTTAAGCTGAACACAATCAGTGCGCAGCATACTGCGGGGAGGTTAAAGCAATTGTTAAGCGCTTGGCTTGCTTATAATGCGCCTGAAAATGGAGAACTGGACAGTTGTCTTGTTCTCCATTTTCATAGATTGCATAAATATTATTCATCAACTTGCCGAAACCGGAATATGTCTTGTCAACGGACAGTTCTTGCAGCCCTCCTGGGGCAAGTCTGTATTTTCATGAACCTTCTCAACAATCGTGGCAACTGCTTCTTCTGTACCGGCATAGATGTTTTCCTTGCCGATCTTATCCAGCAGGTGGGTACGTTCCATAACAGCCATGACCTGACCTTTAATGCCGCACATCGCAAAACCTAAATTGGCGCTTCGAACCCGATCAACCAATAGAGCCAAAGCCTCCTCGCCAGATGCATCCATGTCATTAATCCCCTTGGCATCAAGGAGGATATAACGGAGATCAGGTTGCTCGGTCCGGAACTTGGCCACCTGCTCGTCAAGATAGCTGGCATTGGCAAAGAACAGGGCGCCGTCAAAACGAACAACAGAAATGTGACGACAACCTTTCAGGCGGAAATGCTCTGCACTTTTGAGGACTTTATCTTCGCCCAAGGAAAGACTGGCGACGACCGGACGCATGGATTTGTAGAGGAAAACCGCCATGGACAGCGCCACACCCACCATGATGCCTTTATCAAGATGCGGGGCAAAGTACAGAGTAACCAGAAAACTGAATATGGAAATAGCACCGTCATACCACTGGGCCTTCCAGGCATGGACAAAACCCTTGGTGTTCACCAGGCCGATAACCGCCATCATGATTACTGCAGCCAGTACTGCCTGGGGAAGATGATAGAGGAGAGGTGTAAAAAACAACAGGGTGATGACCACCATCAAGGATGTAACCACCGAAGAAATGCCGGAAATAGCTCCAGCCTGCAGGTTGACTGCAGAACGGGAGAATGAACCGGAAATCGCGTAACTTGATCCTATGGAACCGCATATATTTGCCAGGCCTTGACCGATGAGTTCCTGGTTCGGGTCCAATTTCTGGCCGGTTTTGGCGGCCATGGCCTTGGCAATGGCAATTGCTTCCATGAAGCCAAGCAGAGATATAATAATCGCCGTGGGAAACAATTTTAAAAATGATTTTATAGTCAACTGCGGGACTGTAAAGGTCGGCAACCCTTCAGGAATCTTGCCGACCACGTCGCCACCGCCCATGAGTTTCAGATTGGTGGAATCAAGGGTGGTATTCTGTACTTTAATACGCCAGGTGCCACCATCGGTTTTTATGCCGGCAGGTATGGCATCTTTAGGATAAAAAGTAAAATTGTCACCATTTTTTACCGCCTCAAACTTCATATGACGAAGATCTTTGCGGATCAAATGGGCATGGTTTTTGGCTTCATCCATGCGCGAGGTAAGGATATCCCTTTTACTTTCAAGTCTGATGAGCGCAATAGACTTTGAAGTACCGTGTCCGCTCTCTTTCTTGAGCTCCTCGTCTATCTGGATACCGGTTGCAGCCCGCTCATTACCCAATGTATTGATTTCGTTGACAGCATGGTTAAACTCGGTAATTTTGTCGCTGATGCCATTTTGATTAATAGCTGAGACATCGATATAGGCATCGTTGTTATAGCCGCTAAAAAAGGAAATCACTGTTGTTATGGCAACAGCCACCAGAACATTGGGAATGCGGGGATTTATCTTTTTGAGGACCACCATGATGACCACCGCAGCGATACCATAAAGGAGAGTGGGGACGTGCGTGTAATCCATGGCTGCCTGGGCCACTCGCACCATGGTTTCATAATGATGCGGGGCCTTATCTACATAGACTCCGAAAAATTTGGAAAACTGGGAGGAGGCGATAATGATTGCCGCCGCATTGGTAAAGCCGTTGACCACAGGATGGGAAAGAAAATTCACCACCAGCCCTAAGCGCAGAACACCAAGGGAAAACTGAAAAATGCCAACTACCATGGCCAGGACAATGGAATAGGCGATAAATTCAGGGGAACCGGCTGTTGCCAGCGGCTCCAGGGAGGCGGCTGACATTAACGATACTACCGCCACCGGGCCGGTAGCCAACTGCCGGCTGGAGCCGAACAGCGAGGCAATCATGGGTGGCAGAAATGCTGCGTAAAGACCGTAATAGGCGGGCAGACCGGCAAGCTGTGCATATGCCATTGATTGAGGGATGAGTACCAGTGCGACGGTCAAACCGGCCAAAAAGTCGACCTTGAACTTGCCGACCCCGTACCCTTTGAACCACTCAAGAAAAGGGAAAATCTTGAAAATCATTTTTGAATCTCCTGACGGTATTTTTTAATACAATTTGCAATTTTTATTAGTGAAAGCGTTGCAACATAAAACTGGTTTGCATGAAGATAAATCATGCTTATCTTAAATGAATAAACATTCATTTAAACATGCTTTTACTTCTCTCTGCTACAAAAAAATAATATTTCTTAGACTTCTGCCTTTTAGGTCAACATCAGCTTGACAGAATTTCGAGAATACTTGGAGCTCATTAGGGTTGGGAGAGTCTCGACCACTTAACGGGACCGGCATAAACCCATACGAGTTAACCGACGGAAAACAAGCGACCTGAGCAGGCAAGCTTATGGCTCTACCGAAAAAATTTGCAGGTAAATCACGCCACTTTGCATTGACGGGAATTGTAAATTCGACTAACTTTTCAACAACTCAGCAACTGAAAAATTGAGCACTTTAGCAAAACGTTTAATTTAAATAAATCATTCCGTTGTGAATTTTGTTATAAATATTCACTAAAAGGAGTCTCACAATGCCTTCCATCGCCCTATTCTGCAGCAAATTTACTAACGAAGATGCAATAAAGGTAAAACTGGCCACCGTGCTCGACCTGTCAATTATCAACGATGAAGATATCATCAACGACGTCTGCGACAAAAAGCTTTCTTCAAAAATCAAACTGGAACAGTGCCTTTACAGCAAAACATCTGTTTTTAATGCTTACACCCTCGAACGGGAACACAATGCGAATCATCTCAGGTCTGTCATGGCAGAAAGGCTGAGTCATAAGAAAAATTATTTGTATTGCGGCTTTACTTCTCTGCTTATACCCCATGATATAACTCATGTTTTAAAAGTGCTGATCATTGATAGCAGGGAAAACAGGGCCCAGCAGGCAGTGGCCGAAGGCATTACAAAAAAAGATGCCGGCAATCTCATGATAGCAGAGGACCAAAAAGCCTACGACTGGACAGATTTCCTATACCGGAAAGAAGCATTTGACTCCTCTCTCTATGACCTTGTTATTCCAGTAGAAAAACAAAATGCTGACAAGGTGGTTGCCCTTATCAAAGAAAATTTTTACAAACAAGCCCTTCTCGAGACAGATGCCTCCATCCAGGCCGTAGGGGATTTTGCCCTCACTGCGAAGGTCGAAGCTGCCCTTCTTGATAAAGGCCAGAAAGTAGCGGTTGAAACACGCAATGGCCACGTAACCCTGAAGATAAATAAAAGCACTTTCAGCTTCTCCCGTCTGACAGAAAAATTAACTGATATTGCCGGGTCGGTTGATGGCGTTCAAGGAGTAGAGGTTCAAAGGGGAAAAGGGTACCCGGCATCAATCTATCGGGACCAAGAGTTTGAACTGCCCCCAAAGGTTCTTCTTGTAGATGATGAAAGAGAATATGTGCTGACCTTGTCAGAAAGGCTTGTTACTCGTAATGTAGGCCCCTACGCAGTCTTTAATGGCCAGGAAGCCCTTGACTTAATAGGCGACGACCAGCCCGACGTCATGGTGCTTGATCTCAAGATGCCCGGAATCGACGGCATCGCGGTTCTGAAACAAACCAAAGAAAACAACCCCAATATTGAGGTGATCATTCTTACCGGACACGGCTCCGAAGCAGACAAGGAGACCTGCATGCATCTAGGAGCTTTTGCCTATCTGCAAAAACCAACAGACATTGACAAGCTTTCCTCAACAATTAACGAGGCCTATAAAAAAATTGCTTCCCGTCGCCAGGTTAAGGACAGCTAAACAAACCTGCAATAATTTTGTGAGGAAGAAACCATGGCAGACACATTAGACGCCAACGCATTATTACGTTGATGACGAAGAGCAAGTCCCTGCAGAATGACTACGCGTAAATAAAAAACTGCAGAATATAGTTGATCGAAACAGCAAAGATAATGAGCGCCAGTATGGCCTGAATTATTCTTTCCGGCACATATTTCTGGCAGGTGGCGCCGAGGTACATGCCCAAAAGTCCGCCGATCCCGAACAGTATCCCTAAAAACCAGTCAGGTGGAGCCGTTTGCCCATTATAAAAAGGTATTAGACTGTATACGGCAACGCCTACAATAGAAGTGACAAAGGTGCCGAACATCGCGGCACCGGCAACCGTGTGGACAGGTATATTCAAAAATGCAACACAGAATGGCGCTATTATAGCACCACCCCCAATGCCATAAATACCTCCAATTACCCCGACAACCAGGGAAAGGATTATTATTGCCGCCAGGCTAAACTCCACCCGCTGTGCCTGAAAATCAAATCCCATTCTGGACAGGCTGTACGTGACATTGCTGACAGTAAAATTCCCGTTTTCTCCTGTTGCAGATGCCCCTCCGGTCCGGATGATTTTTTTTACCACTCTCATGCCGATATACATCAGAATTACCCCTACAAAAAGCTTGAAGGATCTTGGATCCGGCAGATAGCGCACCCGAATGTAATAGCCAACAAGAACTCCAGGCAGGGTTCCGATGGTGATGGCCAAGGCCAGGGGCCAGACCATCCTGCCTTCACGCATATAACGCAGAATGCCGCCTGGTGTGCCCACCACGTTATAGAGAAAATTGGTTGCACTGACCGAGGGAGTGACAAATCCCAGGGCACTCATCTGGAAGGGAAGGATCAGAAAGGCACCGGTGATTCCTGCCATGGATGAAAAAAAGGAAATTACAAAAGCAATAAGCGGTGGTATAAAAATTGAGGTTTCAACGCCTGAAACCGTAAAGTGAATGGGAAAAAAATCCATCTTTTTTTCAAAGGATTTTGGCTGTCCGTAGAAATACCTAAAAAAATTGTTGTTTTTTCACATGTTTTAATTACATTTGCGCTAGCATAGATCATTTTACTTTTTGCTGAAAGCTAAATCATATTTGCGAAGCGGATTAACATAACGAAATCATCCAGGCTTTCCATGCGATATATCTATACCTTTTTGATCATGTTCGGGTTCTGGATTCTGCTGTCAGGCAAATTCGACCTTTTTCATTTGACCCTCGGGGTAATTTCCAGCGGGCTGGTATCCCTTATATCCGCTGACCTTTTCATGTATGATCCGCAAAGCCGCAACCATTTGACAACAGGCGTAAGGTTTTTGCTGTATCTTCCCTGGCTTTTGTTCCAGATCGTTCTGTCAACCCTGCATGTAACATTTCTGGCCCTGCATCCGAAAATGAAAGAGCAGATTGATCCCACAATAGTAACCTTTAAAACAAATCTGAAAACCGATATTGCCAAAGTTGCCCTGGCCAACTCCATTACCCTTACCCCGGGTACCATTACCATCAGGGTTGAAGACCAGGTATTTTATGTGCATGCCATCAGCCGCAAGGCTGCTGCCGGACTCCCGGGTGAAATGGAAGAACGGTTGGCAAAAGTTTTTGAAAGTGACTGATATGGATTCTTTTTTTATTGGCACAGGGGTCGCACTTTGCCTGCTCATGCTTCTGACATTGCACAGAGCCATCCATGGCCCTACTGCTATTGACCGTATCATGGGCGTCAACGTGATCGGCACCAAGACGACAATTCTCCTGGTGATTATCGGGACCATTTACCACCGGGTGGATATGTTTATCGACATTGCCCTGGCTTATGCCCTGCTTAATTTTATTGTTACCATAGCGGCTTCACGCTATTTTCAACAGCACAAAAACCTTAATCCCAAGGGCTATGGTTACAGGTTCCCGGCGGAGGATGACTGATGGATATTGTTGTCATCGTGCTTACTGTAATCGCCCTGCTTTTCTTTTTTGCAACAACAGTAGGACTGCTGCGTTTCCCGGATTTTTATTCAAGGATGCATGCAGCCGGAAAAGGGGACACCCTGTCTTCGCTCGTAATCCTCTTGGCTCTGGTGCTCTATAACTTCCATGAAATAAATCTGGCAAACCTGCTGGTTGCCATGAAAATTCTTTTGATTGCTGTCTTTATCTTTATGGCAAGCCCCACTGCAACCCATGCCATTATTGATGCCGGCTATGAGTCTGGCATTAAACCCTGGGCTAAAAACCCGGAGGAAGAGAGTCCATGATCTGGCAGCTTGACCTCAGCATACTTACCCTTATCGTAATCTGCGCTTTTGCAACCATCATGGTAAAGGACCTGCTCAGTGCAGCAATTATTTTCGGGGCCTACAGCTTCCTGATGTGTCTTCTCTGGACCGAGATGGGGGCGGTGGATGTCGCCTTTACCGAGGCATCGGTGGGAGCAGGCGTTAGCACTGTCCTGTTTTTTGCCGCGGTCCACCAAACCACCAGAAGGGTTAGAACTCGTAAGTCAGGGCGCATGCTTGCCAAGGTTTTTGCTCTGATGGCGGCATTGCTGACCGGACTGGTGCTTATCATTGCCGAGACCGATTTTCCCGGATTTGCCAGCCCTTTTACGCCGGCCAGTCTCCACCTTTCACCGTATTACATTACCCAGTCACTGCATGATACAAACGTACCCAATATTGTGACCTCTGTCCTGGCAGATTACAGGGGCTTTGACACCATGTTTGAAACAGCTGTGATTTTCACAGCCGGCCTGGCTGTCATTGCAATCCTGCGCCGTTATAAAAGAGACGACCGGTGTGACCTCCCCGAGCCATACGTTATCTCAGAAGGCTATCCTGACACCATTATCAGGTTTATTGCCAGGCAGCTGGCTCCTTTTATCCAACTCTTTGCCCTCTATGTAGTGGCACACGGGCATCACAGTCCTGGCGGTGGTTTTCAGGGTGGGGTCATTCTTGGCGCCAGCTTCATACTCTTGGCCATCAGCTATGACTCCAGGATGATTATTGGGATCATGAGTGAAAGATTAAATATCCTGCTGGGCAACATCGGGGTGCTGATCTATGCAGGAATCGGCTTTTTATGTTTACTCCTGGGAGCAAACTTTCTCGATTATTCTGTGCTCAGCAAGGTGCTGCCGGCAACGGACAAGATCATGGCACGTTCTCACGGTATGCTTGGTATTGAGATTGGCGTGGCGATTGCGGTCATGGCAATTGTGATTTCTATCTATCTAAATATTATTTCCCACGGCAAATACGACAAGGGTTAATAATGCAGTCAATCATTTCAAGTTATAATTACTGGATATACATCCTGCTCATGATGATCGGCCTCTATGCCATGCTGGCAAAGAATAACCTGGTTAAAAAGGTTATCGGCATGTCGATCTTCCAGACCGCCATCATTGTTTTTTATGTATCCACCGGCGCCAAAGAGCATGCCACCATCCCGATCATTGCCCACGGCCATGGTGCAGTCGAAGCCGCCGTTGACGTTGCCCACTATGCCAATCCACTGCCCCATGTCCTGATGCTTACCGCCATTGTGGTATCTGTCGGTACTCTTGGCGTGGCATTGGCAATCTGCCTGGGAATCCACCGCCGATATAACAGTCTTGAAGAAGACGAGATACAGGAGCAGCTGTAATGAGTTTTGTGAAACAGGCCCCGGTTCTTCTCGTCATAATTCCTTTATTAAGTGCCTTACTGGTTAACATCCTCGGTTTGGTCAACCGGCGGTACTGCCTCCCTGTGGCAATACTGGGCATTTTGGGTTCATTTGCTGCCTCAGTTGTAACACTTATCCGGGTAATAGAAAACGGCGCTATAAGCTATCGTCTCGGCGGCTGGCCGCCGCCATTCGGTATTGAATATGTAATTGACCATTTAAACGGACTGGTGCTGGTTACGGTTTCTTTTGTAAGTTTACTGGCAGTTATCTTCTCCAAAGAAAGCGTCAAGCAGGAAGTGCCGGAGAAGATCCCCCAGTTTTACACCCTATTCATACTGCTGGTTACCGGCCTTCTGGGCATGACTGTTACCGGCGATGCTTTCAACCTTTACGTTCTTCTTGAAATTTCCGCACTTACCGGCTATGCGCTCATAGCAATGGGTGACAACCGGGCCCTGGTTGCCAGCTTCAACTATGTTATCCTGGGAACAATCGGCGCCAGTTTCTATCTTTTGGGTGTCGGTCATCTTTATATCATGACCGGCTCTCTCAATATGGCCGACCTGCTCACCATTCTTCCCGGCTTATACTCTTTAAATGCAGTTTTTATCGCCCTGCTTCTCATCCTGGTAGGAATTTGGATCAAGATGGCCTTCTTTCCGTTGCATGGCTGGCTGCCCAATGCCTATACGTATGCCCCTTCGGCAGCCGGCTGCCTGGTTGCACCCCTGGTCACCAAGGTGTCGGTCTATATCATGATCCGCATTATGCTGTCGGTTTTTTCACCGCTCTATGTCTATAGCATCATCGGCCTGTCCGAAACCATCGTCTGGATGTCCGTAATCGCTATTATAAGCGGATCAATCCTGGCCCTGGCCCAGACCGACTTCAAGAAGATGCTGACCTATCTCATCGTCGCAGAGGTGGGGTATATGGTTGGAGGTGCCTGGCTGGCCAGCGCTGCTGGATTAACCGGAGCCATCCTGCATATTGTCAACGATGCCCTGATGACCCTCTGTCTCTTTCTTTTTGCCGGCATTGTCATTTACAAGAAAGGCGGTCACCAGCTTCAGGATCTTGCCGGGCTGTATAAAAAAATGCCGGTGACCATGGCAGCCTTTACCGTGGGTGCTCTGTCAATGATCGGCGTCCCGCCGACAGCCGGATTTTTCAGCAAATGGTACCTCATCCTCGGTGCCATCGATGCCGGGAAATATCATTTCATGGCAGCCCTGCTGGTCTCCAGCCTGATAAATGCCATCCTGTTTTTCAAGGTCATTGAAATCGCCTACTTTGAGCCCAAGGTCGACCACCACGGTGGTGAAACAGAAAAGGTCATCATCGACGAGGCGCCCCTGACCATGCTGGTGCCGCTTATCATTGTAGCCCTCAGTTTGATCGTCATTGGCCTGTACTCAGGTGATATAATTACAAACATTATCCAGCACTCAGTGCCTGCAGGATTGTTGTAAAATTAAGAATTAAAAATGAAGAATGAAGAATTATGCAATAAACCAACGATAGATAGACCCGTATAAATGGGTCATATTTTATAAAGCAAAGCAAACTTACAACTGCAAACTGATAACTGATAACTTTTTTTCATGGAAACCATTACCTCCATAAAACCGCTTCTTGCCGTCCTTGTCTCACTGGTGGCAGTCATCCCCATTGTTGCTTCCGGGAGCAGGCCCAACCTGCGGGAAGGCTGGACCTTTCTTGCCGGCATTATCAAGTTTGGACTGGTGGTGTCCATGCTGCCTCTTGTACTGAATGGTGTTATCATAGAATATACCCTTGTGGAAGTATTACCCGGTTTGGCCATCCAGTTCAGGGTGGATCCGATGGGCATGCTCTTTGCCCTGGTTTCTTCCTCTCTCTGGATAGCGACCTCAGCCTATTCAATCGGCTACATGCGGGGCCTGAATGAACACAGCCAGACGCGCTATTTCGCTTTTTTTGCCGTGGCGCTCTCCGCCACCATCGGCGTGGCCTTCTCCGCCAACCTCTTTACCATGTACCTCTTTTACGAGATGCTTTCCCTGGCAACCTATCCCCTGGTTACCCATCACCAGGATCATGAGGCAAGAATCTCCGGCCGCAAATACCTGTCCTATATCCTGGGCACCTCCATCGGTCTGGTGCTGCCTGCCATGCTCATCCTGTACTCTTTAACAGGAACGCTGGACTTTGCCAGCCAGGGGATTTTGCCGCTTGGTCTTTCAAAGTCCACAGTGACAGTCTTGCTGCTTATGTGCGTTTTCGGCTTTGCCAAGGCCGGCATCATGCCTTTCCATGCCTGGCTGCCGGCAGCCATGGTCGCACCCACCCCGGTATCGGCCTTACTGCATGCGGTTGCTGTTGTCAAGGTCGGCGTGTTTTCCATATTCCGGGTGATCACCGGGATCTTCGGCACCAATCTCCTGTCATCGCTTAATCTCGGCACCGTGCTCTGCTACATTGCCGCCTTTACCATTTTGACCGCATCCCTTATTGCCCTGTCACAGGACGGCCTGAAACGCAGACTGGCTTTTTCCACCATCGGCCAGCTTTCCTATATCATTCTGGGAGCCAGCCTCCTGTCGCCGAAAGCAATGACCGGCGGCCTGATGCATATTGCCATGCATGCATTCGGCAAGATCACTCTGTTCATGTGTGCCGGTGCAATTTTCGTGGCCACCGGCAAAAAATATATAAGTGAAATGGTCGGTATCGGCAAACGTATGCCGGTTACCATGGCCGCCTTCCTTATCGGCAGCCTCAGCGTCATCGGGTTGCCTCCCACCGGCGGCTTCATCAGCAAATGGTTTCTAGTACTCGGCACTCTAGAGGCAGACCAGATCGTCATGCTGGTCGTGCTGCTTAGTAGTTCGCTGCTTAATGCCGCCTATTTTCTGCCGGTTGTTTACCGGGCTTTTTTCTGCACTCCTGAAGAATCCATGTTTGAGGACAAGATTCAGGAGGCCCCGCTCTGGTGTGTGGTGCCGCTGGTAATAACTGCAATTCTTTCTGTAGGACTGTTTTTCTTTCCCCAGCCGTTTTTCAACCTGGCCAGCTTGGCTGTCCAGACTATTATTGGAGGTTAAAACATGCAGGACCAGGAACTGAAAGAGTTAAAACATGATCCGGTCCCGGGATACCGGCCGGCATTCTATGTGATTTTCGGCATAAGCCTTATTTACCTGGTCATAATTTTTCTCATGGCGTCACCAGGTCATTAAAATATTCCGCTTGGAACATGCAAATGGACACTGAAAAAAAACATATTTTTGACAGCAAGAAAAATGTACACCTGGTCCTGTACGGTCTTTTTGGGTCCCTGATCCTGCTCCTGGCCCTGGAGCCATTCATCCATAAGCATCCTTATTTTGCCTGGGAAGAGTGGTTCGGCTTTTATGCCATTTACGGCTTTGTCGCCTGTGTTCTCTTGGTACTTGCTGCAAAATACATTCTCCGGCCATTTGTAAAGAGGGAAGAGGATTACTATGATTGAGTTCATTCCTCCAGCCTTTATCTATATCCTGGGCGCACTGCTAGTCCCGCTGCTTCGGGGCCGGGTCAAATCCGCCTACATGCTTATCCTGCCAATAATCAGTTTTTTCTTCCTGATATCCACCCAGGTCGGTACCGCCTGGGAAATAGACTTTTTAGGCTTTGATCTGGTGCCCTTTAAAGTCGACCGGCTGTCCCTTGTTTTCGGTTACATATTCCACCTTATCTCCGTTATCGGCATTATCTACACTTTGAGCATCAGGAGCGATCTGGAATACGTGGCCGGCCTTGTCTATGCAGGCAGTGCCCTCGGCGTTGTCTTTGCCGGTGATCTGTTCACCTTCTTTGTATTCTGGGAAATGCTGACCGTCAGCGCCTTATGGTTGATATGGGCGAAGCGCACCAAGGCTTCACAGGCTGCAGGCTTCCGCTACCTCATGGTACATGTATTTGGCGGTCTCGTCCTTCTGGCCGGCATCATCATGTATATCAGCGAGCAGAAATCGATCAGCCTGGGATTTATCGGTCTGCACAGCCCGGCAACCTACTGTATCTTCATCGGCATGGGGATCAACGCGGCCTGGCCTCTTCTGCATACCTGGTTGACCGACGCCTATCCTGAATCCACAGTGGGCGGCGCCGTATTTTTAAGCGCCTTTACAACCAAAACAGCAGTTTATGCCCTAGCCAGGACCTTTCCCGGCACAGAGCCGCTTATCTGGATCGGTGCTGTCATGACTGCCTTTCCAATCTTTTTCGCTGTCATTGAAAACGATATGCGCAGGGTTCTTTCCTACAGCCTCATCAATCAGGTCGGCTTCATGATGGTAGGGATCGGCATCGGCACGGAACTTTCAATAAACGGCGCGGCAGCCCATGCCTTTGCGCATATTCTTTACAAGTCTCTGCTCTTCATGTCCATGGGAGCAGTAATTTTCCGCACAGGCAAGATCAACGCCACAGACCTCGGCGGCCTTTACAAGTCCATGCCGTGGACTGCTCTTTTCTGCTCAATAGGTGCTGCTTCCATTTCTGCATTCCCTTTGACCAGCGGTTTTGTCAGCAAATCCATGGTGCTTGATGCTGCGGCACACGGGCATATGAGTATAATCTGGTTGACCCTGCTTTTTGCCTCTGCCGGCGTCTTTCACCACTCAGGGATCAAAATCCCGTTTTTTGCCTTCTTTTCACACGATGCTGGACACCGCGTTAAAGAAGCGCCCCCCAGTATGCTGATCGCCATGGGAATAGCAGCCTTTTTCTGTATCTTTCTCGGTGTCTATCCAAAATTTCTCTACTCCATCCTGCCGTATCCTGTTGATTTCGTACCCTATACAGCTCCGCATGTTTTGTCTCAGTTGCAACTGTTGATGTTTTCAGCCCTGGCCTTTACCCTGCTGTTGCGCTCCGGCATCTATCCGGCTGAAATAAGGGCAATCAACCTTGATACCGACCTGATCTATCGTAAGGGGGGGCGCCTCTTCTATCAGGTTATGGACAAAGGACTCAATGCATTCAACAGTGCAGCGGAACAGGTCTTTGTCGGCAAATTTCTTGTTCATGTAACGAACCATGTAAAACGGCTGCCGGCAACACTGCTCGCTAAGATATGCTGGCCGTTCTGGAAAACTGCATTCGACGCACCAGACAGGAAAACGATCTCCGAGAATCTTCTGAAAAGGGCGCAGTCCGGTTTTTATCCCATTGCAATCATGGGGCTTTTTGCAGCAATATATTTCAGCCTGCTGTTCCTTTTATAGCCAATCTACCGCCGAAGAATCATGCGCTTAAGCAAACAAAAGAGCCATTTCAGGTTTGGCTAGGGCTTTGTTCATTTTTCTCAAGATATCATCTCATTTGTATCAGCCCGCTTTTTTATCCAAAGCTTCTTGAAAGGCTGCCTTAATCAAATCCTCTGGGGGCATCGCCGATGTCCCATACCGCCGTCATGTTATGCCAAACTGATTTATTTCTCTTGCCCCCGGGTCTATATCACGGCCGTTTACCTGGAC
>Ga0224502_10000053_pt1 | contig 31650 bp, 28 predicted proteins | sample SF_Oct11_sed_USG_5_FD_169104 | JGI IMG/M metagenome (GOLD analysis project Ga0224502, IMG submission 169104) | Sediment microbial communities from San Francisco Bay, California, United States - SF_Oct11_sed_USGS_13 | ecosystem: Environmental > Aquatic > Marine > Sediment | place: USA... | reverse complement strand
GCCAACGCGGTTTGCGCCGGTCTGATAATCGTTATTGTTTTCAGCGGCTTGTGGGCGATGGTATCGACTCTGGTCGATCGTATCTTCCCGTGGATGACGCTGTTTCTTGGCGGTCTCGTCGGCCTTGCAATCCGGCGTGCCGGCAAGGGCCTCGACTGGCGATTCCCGGTGCTCGCCGCAATAGTGACCGTCTTCGGGGCGCTGGTCAGCAACATCGTCGTTGCCGCAGCATTCACGGCAATCGAGCTGGAAACGTCTACGTTGCATGTCTTGCGTGCCGTGACATCGATGACCTGGCCGGTCTTTTTCGACGAGGTGCTGTCGTCGGTGGATACGGTCTACGCGCTGTTTGGCGCGGCAATTGCCGCTTTCTATGCCAACAGGCGCCTTGACCGGGCGGAGTTCCATGCACTGCGGACCTGGCAACAGGAAAAGACCAATGTCGCAAAAAATTGAGATCTACGGCGATTCGATTTCAGGTAACTGCTACAAGCTGCAGCTCGCCTGCGCACAACTGGCGCTCGACTATATCTGGCACGAGGTCGACATCCTGGCCGGCGAGTCGCGGACCGAGGAGTTCCTCGCAATGAACCCTAATGGCAGAGTGCCGTTGGTTGCGCTACCCGATGGCCGCTTCCTGTCAGAGTCCAACGCGATTTTGAGCTATCTCGCCGATGGGAATGAATTCGCCGGCCGGGACCGCTACGAGGCAGCGAACATCCTGCGCTGGATGTTCTTCGAGCAGTACAGCCACGAACCGTACATCGCGACCTCCCGATTCATCATCCGGTATCTCGGTCGCCCCGCGGATCGCGAAGGCGATCTTGAAGCGCGGCAGGATGGCGGCTACATGGCGCTCGATGTCATGGAAAAGGAGCTGACGGAACATGACTTCATCGCGAACGATGCGTACAGCATTGCCGACATTGCACTCTACGCCTATACGCACGTGGCGGATGAAGGCGGTTTCGACCTCGGCGGTTATCCGCAGATCAGGGCGTGGCTACTGCGTGTGGAAAAGCAGGATCGATTCGTGCCGATGTCAGACCGGCATTAGCAGACTATTTGTTTCAATAGCTTTGCCGGTAAACGAAGCAAGCTGGCGTTTGGCCAGCGACTCGAGTTCGTTCACGGCGTTAACAATACCCAGGAAGTACTGCGGTTCGCGGCGGAGCAACGTCCAGTCGCCCGACTCGATGATGTGCACGAGGTGCGAGATGTTGTTGCGAATCGCGTCGATGTAGGGGTTTTGACCGTCGTACAACACTTCGATATAGCGGTATACGCGATTGAACTTGCGATGCAGACGTTCGCGCATGACCTGCTGATAGAACACAGGCGTCTTTCGGAGCAAGTCCAGCCCCGATTTGTAACGCACCGTGTACTCGCCCGGGCTGGCGTTTTCGACGGCGACGCCACCGACGACAAACTCCTTGTACAGGCGGTCGCGACATTTTTCGAGATAACAACGATCCGCCATCTGCGCTATCAGGTCGGCGGTGCCGATCAGGTGACCGCAGATGACGTCGCGTGGGTCATCGAGCTCGATCTTGTCGAGGTCGAGTTCATAGCCCGTGAAATGCACGATCATGCTGCTGACGGCGACGTCTTTAGACATACCCAACTCGGGTAGATAGCGGCGCAGGAAATCGGCACTTCGAGACACGTGATATAGCGTGAACTCTGCGCCGTTGGAGAACTCACTGTCGCGTTCTTCGTGACGGATGTAGCCCGAATCGTGAAACAGCGACGTGATGATCGCCATCTGTGCGCGACGCGCGCCGAGGCGCTCGGCGGGCTCCACGCTGCGCTCGTATCCGGCGACGAGACGCGCGAGCGCAAGAGTCATGTCCAGCGTATGTTGCAAATCGTGATATGTCGTGTCACAGCCTTTATAGCCTGGAAAGCGACCCGTAAACAGGCGCTCGAAGTCGTAAAACGCTAGCCACAGCTTGTCGTATGAAGCGCCTGGAAACGTCGCGCTAAACAGATCGTAAACGGCATTGCGCACCGCGATCGGGTCACTGACCTGTACGGTGTTGGTAACGTCGTAATCGTTACGGCGATCCTGGGACATAATTCTGTTCTTATTATTTTTTGTCGCCGAGTTACGGGTAGGGGCGCTGCGTCTGATATCAGTCAACCGCGACCCCCGCACTCTGGCTCACATGCCTGCATGATACACGGCAGGCCAAGCGCGGGCAGCGCAAATATCTGAAATATGTCACATTCCTGGCTGTCTATGCAGACGATCACAGCCGGCTCAGAACTCGAATTCCGCGACCACGGGGGCATGGTCAGACGGCCGCTCCCAGGCCCTGGGTTCCTTGTCAACGTAACTGGCGCTGCAGATTTTCGCCATCGATTCACTGGCGAGAATCAGGTCGATGCGCAGGCCGGCATTGCGTCGAAAACCTGCTGCCCGGTAATCCCACCAGCTGAAGCATTTCTCTGGCTGGTCGAATTTGCGAAACACGTCTGCAAGCCCGAGCTCAAGCAACGAAGTAAGCGCCTTGCGCTCTAATGGGCTGCAAAGAATCGCGTCACCCCATTTCTCGGCGTCGTAGACGTCTTCGTCAGCCGGCGCAACATTGAAATCACCAAGCACGACGAGTTTATCGTGCCGGGTGAGCTCGCCTTCAAGAAAGTCACGCAGCGCTGAGAGCCAGCCAAGCTTGTAGTCGTATTTTTCCGAGCCGACGGACTGGCCGTTCGGGACATAGAGGTTCACGATGCGGACGCCATCGATGGTCGTGGCCAGTACTCTGCGTTGCGGGTCGTCGAAACCCGGAAACCCGGTGACCGGATCAGCGGGTCGAACGCGGCTGATTACAGCCACGCCGTTGTAGGTTTTCTGTCCGTTCGCAATTGACGCATAACCGATCTTGGCCAGGGCGTCCGTCGGGAACGCTGCGGTGGCCTGCTTGATTTCCTGCACCGCCAGGACGTCTGGACCATTCGCCGTAAGCCACTCGAGCACGTGTGGCAGTCGCACATTCATCGAGTTCACGTTCCACGTGGCGATCTTCATTCACTCAGGATACCGCTTTGTCTGAGCAGCGCATCGATCTTGGGCTTGCGTCCACGGAACGCAACGTAGGCCTGCATGATGTCGCTGCTGCCGCCGATCTCCAGTATTTTGACGCGGAAGCGTCGTGCTGTTTCCTGGTCGAAAATGCCGGCCTTTTCGAACGCGCTGAAGGCATCCGCAGCGAGGACTTCGGCCCATTTGTAGCTGTAATAGCCGGCGGCGTATCCCCCGGCGAATATGTGCGAGAAGCTGTGCGGCGAACGGTTGTAGTCGGGATGCGGAATCAAGGCCACTTCGTCGCGGACCTCTCGAAGCGTTTCGAGAACGGCAGGACCACGCTGCGCATCGAACTCGGCGTGCAGCCGGAAATCGAACAATGCGAACTCGAGCTGACGCATCATCGCGAGCGCGGCGCCCGCATGACGGCTGTCGTCGAGGCGGTCAAACAGCGACCGCGGCAAGGGTTCGCCAGTTTCGGAGTTTGCAGAGCAGCGAGTCAGCACTTCATAGTTCCAGGCGAAGTTTTCCATGAACTGGCTCGGCAGCTCGACAGCATCCCACGGAACGCCATTGATACCCGCGATGCTCGGATAATCGATGCGCGTCAAAAGGTGGTGCAACATGTGCCCGAATTCATGGAACAGGGTCACCACGGCTTCGTGGGTCAGCAAGGAACGATGCTTGCTCTTGTCAGGTGGAGGAAAGTTGCAGACCAGATAGCCAACCGGCAGCGTCGTGTGGCCGTTCAGGTTCTTGCGCACGACGCACTCGTCAATCCAGGCGCCGTGACGTTTGCCGCTGCGAGCAAACAGGTCGGTGTAGAAGCCACCGATCAGAGCGCCGTTTTCATTCCGCACCGCGTAATAGCGTACGTCCTCATGCCATGTGGCGACATCGTCCTGCACTTCGAGGCTGACGCCATAAAGGCGCTCTGCAAGCTCGAACAACCCGCCGACTACGGTCTGCACTGGAAAGTACTGGCGCAGCTCCTCGTTGGAGATCGAGTGCTTTTTCTGTTTAAACTTCTCGAGCCAATATGGGCAATCCCATGGGGTCATTGTAATGCCCGCAAACTCGGAAAGTTCGGCAACGTCTTTTTCCGCTGCAGCACGAGTTCGTGAAGCAAGCTCATGCAGGAATTCAAGGACCTCCTCGGTCGATTCGGCCATCTTTGTGGCGAGCGAGTACTCGGCGTAGTTGTCGAAGCCGATCAGTTGTGCCGCTTCATGCCGCAAGGAGAGAATGTTATGGATGTGCTCGCTATTGTCCCAGTCCGGGTTTTGGCCCTGATCCGACGCGCGCGTTACCCACGCCTGATAAAGAGTCTCGCGCAGCCCGCGGTTGTCAGCGTGTCGCATCACCGCGTCGTATGTGGGGTAGTCGAGCGTTAGCAGCCAGCCCTGCCGGTCTCTGCGGCGCGCTTCGGCCGCCGCACGCAACACGGCGTGCTGCGGCAGCCCGGCGAGATCCTGCTCGTCGTGGACATGCAGGCTCCATGCATCCTGGGCGTCCTGAATGTTGTGCTCGAATGCGGCCTGTGTCGCGGCCAGCTGCTGCATGATCTCCTTGAACCGGGCCTTTTGCGCGTCCGGCAGATCGACGCCGGCGAGCCGGAAATCACGCAAAGCGTGTTCTACAACGCTCTTCTGTGCAGCGCTGACATTGTGTGGCAGTCGCGCTTCGACCGCTGCATAGGCCGCTTGCAGGCGGGCGTTTTGCGATAACTCGGTGCCATGTTCGGTCAGCAACGGAAGCGCCGCGTTGTAGGCGTCACGCCACTTTTGTGAGCCGAGTACGCCTTGAAGATGGCGGACCGGGGACCAGACACGAGCCAACTCATGTTCCATTTCCTCCAGCGGTGCGACGAGGGAGTCGAAATCCGGTTCCGGCGTCTCGTCGAGCAGCGCTTCGAGCTTTTGTCGATGTGCTGCGATAAGCTCGCTCAGCGCTGGAACGACCTGGTCGGGCGCCAGTTCGGCAAAGCGGGGTAGTGATGAGGTATCGAGGAGCGGGTTGGGCATTGATGCGTCTGATGTCCGTTTCAGGCGCAGGATATTAGCACGTAGAGGCTCGCGATGCGGGCGATTGTGGTAAGAGGAAGCCAGGCTTTGAAAGAGAAATTTGACCTAATCGTCATTGGTGGCGGAAGCGGCGGTATTGCACATGCCCGTCGTGCCGCCGAGTACGGTGCCCGCGTCGCCGTCATTGAATATGGACCGCTTGGCGGAACCTGCGTCAATGTGGGTTGCGTGCCAAAAAAGATCATGTGGTACACGACCAGCCACAAATACCAGTTGGATCATGCCGCCGATTACGGGTTCGAGGTAACGGTTAACGGGCACGACTGGGCCGGACTCAAGTCCCGGCGTGACGCTTACGTGAGAAGGCTCAACGGTATTTACGAAATTAATCTCGACAGAAGCGGAGTTACGTACCTTGCCGGCGTGGGACGATTCATTGACGCACACACGATTGGAGTCGGTGATAACCAATACCACGCCGATCGTATTGTCATTGCGACCGGTGGCCGGCCCATCGTGCCGGATATTCCGGGTGCGGAGCACGGCGTGACCTCGGACGATTTTTTTGCGCTCGATGAGCGACCAGAAAGGGTGCTGGTTGTAGGCAGTGGTTACGTCGCCGTGGAACTGGCCGGCGTTTTCAACGCGCTCGGTAGCCAGACGCGAGTCGTCGTGCGTAAGGACAGCGTTATCAGGAGCTTCGATGACATGCTCGGGCAAGAGCTCATGCAGGCGATGGTGAGAGACGGCATCGAATTGGAGACACAGGTCATTCCAGCATTGGTCGAGAAAACCGACCAGGGCTTCGTGCTGCAAGCGGAAGATGGCCGCTCTTTCGGCCCGGTGGACTGTATTCTATGGGCCATAGGTCGTGCGCCCAACGTGGAAGGCCTCGAGTTTGATCGCGCTGGCGTTTTGAGTAACGAGCGCGGCTTCATTCCGACCGACATGCTGCAGCAGACGAATATTGAGCACATATTCGCCCTGGGTGACGTCACGGGACGAGAAGCGCTAACCCCGGTTGCGATCGCCGCGGGCAGGCGGCTCGCCGATCGTCTTTATGGGGGCATGGAGGGGCGCCACCTCGACTATGATCTGATACCCACAGTTATTTTCAGTCATCCACCGATCGGAACGGTCGGTGCCACAGAAGATGCGGCTCGTGCCGAGCATGGCGATGCTATCAAGGTCTACACATCGACGTTTACGCCCATGTATTACGCACTCGGCGCCAAGAAATCGCGTTCAGTGATGAAACTCATTACTGCAGGCAGCGAAGAAAAAATCATCGGCTGTCACGTAATCGGCGACGGTGCGGATGAAATGTTGCAGGGATTCGCGGTCGCTATCCGCATGGGAGCGACGAAGGCTGACTTTGACGATACCGTCGCCATCCATCCGACAAATGCAGAAGAGCTCGTGACTATGCGTTGATGTTCATTTGTTTGAGGACGGGCGCGGTATCGGGACGCACGCCGCGCCAAAGATGAAACGACTCGGCCGCTTGTTCGACGAGCATGCCCCAACCCATAACCGATTTTGCGGCGCCATGATCCCGCGCCCAGGTGCTGAACGGTGTGGGACTCAGACCGTAGGACAAGTCATAACAGAACGTGTTCTCTGTAACGGCGGCCTCGGGATACGGCGGCGTGCCACCATGCAGACCGGCTGACGTCGCGTTGATGATCAGGTCATACGGCTCAGACGCGGGCACGTCATCAAATCCGCAGGCGGTTACGGGCCCGAGGCTCTCGAAGCGATCAACAAGCTTCTGCGCCTTTTCAGGGGTGCGATTTGCGATGCGCAATGACGCCGGCTGCATTTCGAGTAGCGGCCCGACAATTCCGCGCGTTGCGCCACCGGCGCCGAGAATGAGGATGTTGGCATATTCGAGGTTGACGCCGAGGTTTACGTTCAGGTCGCGCAACAAGCCGATGCCGTCGGTATTGTCGCCGTAAAGCTCACTGCCTCTGAAGATGATCGTATTGACCGCGCCGGCCGTGCTGGCGCGCTCGCTCGACTGGTCCACGAGTTTCGCGACGGCGTGTTTATGCGGGACGGTAATGTTTAGACCCTTGCCGCCAGTGCGCTGAAACTGGCGTATGGCCGTATCGAGTTTCTCGGGGGCGACCTGCAGCAACTCGTACCGTATTTCCTGACCCGTCTGCAGCGCGAACAGCCGGTGAATAACAGGCGAGCGACTGTGGGACACCGGATAGCCCATCACGCCATAGCGATCGATTGTGACCTTTTCATTCACGGCGCCAGCCAGCTCGCGGCGGCGATTGAATAATATGACAGGATCGCACACGCACCAGCTCGTTTGATGCACAGCAATGACTCGAGGACGGCCGAGCGCTCATCGAGCCAGCCGTTAGCCGAGGCAGCTTTGAGCATCGCGTATTCGCCGCTGACCTGGTAGGCGAATGTCGGCACGCCGTACGTCTCCCGAACCCGGCGAATGACGTCGAGGTACGGCAGCGCTGGTTTGACCATGACGATATCGGCGCCCTCGTCGATATCCAGACCGACCTCGCGCAGCGCTTCGTCACTGTTGCCGGGAGCCATTTGATAGGTCGATTTGTCGCCGCCGCCAAGGCTTGCGGCGGAACCGACGGCATCGCGGAAAGGCCCGTAGAAGCACGAGGCGTACTTTGCGGCGTAAGCCAGAATCAGGGTATTGCTGTGCTGCTGCGCCTCGAGTTCGCTGCGGATGGCACCGATACGGCCGTCCATCATGTCCGACGGCGCGACGATATCGGCGCCCGCCTCCGCGTGAGATACGGCCTGGCGCACGAGCATCGCAACGGTCTCGTCATTGAGCACGTAGCCGGAATCGTCGATGATGCCGTCCTGGCCATGGGTCGTGTACGGATCCAGCGCGACGTCGGTTATCACTGCCAGATCGGGGTACTCGGTTTTGATGGCCCGAACCGTCGACTGTACGAGACCGTCAGGATTGGCACATTCGGCCCCATCCACGCTCTTCTTGTCCGGCTCGATCACGGGAAACAGCGCGACGGCCGGGATGCCGAGCCTGGCAGCCGCACCCAGTTCCCGCAGCAGGCCGTCAATACTCCGGCGCTCGACACCGGGCATCGAGGGTACCGGCTCGGAGCGCTTCGCGCCGTCCAGGACGAAGACCGGGTAGATAAGATCGTCCGGGCTGAGTCCGGACTCGGCCACGAGCCGCCGCAATGCCACAGTTCTGCGGCTGCGCCGCAGGCGAACTTGAGGGAACTGGCCCGGTCTGAAAGCACTCATAGCTAGACGATATAAACACAATAATTTCAGATTTTCCCAATATTTAGGTAGGGTTTCCACGCTTGAATCACAGTTTTCCGCCGATTCAGTAATAAATATCAAAAGAAGCGGGTCATCTCGTATGCAAAGCAGCAAAGCTGCCTCTCTGAGGCGTCAAAGATTTGACGAATACGTGGCTGTATATCACCAGGACATGTATCGCTATGCGGCCTGGCTCAGCCGGGACAGGTCGATTGCCGAAGATGTCGTTCAGGAAGCGCTCATGCGGGCCTGGAAGTCACTGGATGCATTGCGCGATGAGGCGGCTGCCAAGCAGTGGCTGCTGACGATCGTCCGGCGGGAGAATGCCCGCTATTTCGAGCGAAAAAGGCTCGAAACGGTCGACATCGACAATCTGACGGCGTCGCAAGCGGCATTGCTGGCGGAGCAGCCCGACGAAGAGCTCGATCATATGCGTCAGGCGATTTATGAGCTGGATGATGATTACCGCGAACCGCTGGTGTTACAGGTCCTGATGGGCTACAGCACCAACGAGATCGCAGAACAGATGGGACTGAAGCAAGGCGCGGTATTGACAAGACTGCACCGCGCACGAGCCAAACTTAAAGAGCAGATGGCAAAACCGTGAAATGTGAAGAGTACAGAGAGGCCATAGCAGCGGACCCGTCGTTTGACGGTAATGCCGGGCACCTGTCCGAATGCGCCGCGTGCCAGGCGTATCGCACGGAAATGCTGGCGCTCGAGCAGACGATCGGCCGCGCGTTGCGGCTCGATGTGCCGGAGCTCGAGATGCCGGAGCTGCCGGAGATTGTCGCAGAGGAATCTCGTGAGTCATCTACGTCTATGTCCGATAATGTCGTCGCGTTGCCGAATCGACGTCGGGTGTCGCCAGCTTGGTTCGCCATGGCCGCGACAGTTGTCGTTGCCGCATTGCTGGGTATTCGGCTGCTTAGCACGGGCATCGAGTATGAGTCGCTCGCAGACGAGATTCTGGCGCACGTCGACCACGAGCCCTATGCGCTGCGCGTAACGGACGTCGCCGTATCGGACGAGCGACTGGCTTCCGTCGTGCCGGCGAATGTGGCAAAAATGGACCACGGCGCCGGGTTGATCACGTATGCACAGAGCTGCGTGATCAACGGACATGAGGTTCCGCATCTCGTCATTCAGGGCGAGCGCGGTCCGGTAACGATACTGTTGATGCCCCATGAGATGATCTTAGAGGCACAAATTCTGGCCGGAGAAAACGTGAACGGCGTCATTCTGCCGGTGGGTAACGGCAGCATCGCGATCATCGGCGAGAGCGGCGAATCCCTGGAAAGAATACAACAACAGGTTATGAAATCGGCGACGTGGAGCACATAGATTCGGCGTCACGCGTTAATCTGCCAACGCGGGCAAACAACCCTTGTAGGAGAGAGAGAATGTCTGAAAAGAAAGTTGTAAAACCAATCGCGCTGGCTGTGGGTGCTGCCCTGGCTGGATCTTTTGCTTTGTCGAGCAGTATCGCAAGTGCTGACACCGTCCAGAGCCCGTTCGCAATGTCAACGATGAGCGTCGGCTACATGCTCGGCGCAGGCGAAGGCTCATGCGGCGGCGACAAGGAAGGCAAAGAAGGCGAAGGCAGCTGTGGCGAAGGCTCATGCGGCGGCGACAAGGAAGGCGAAGGCAGCTGTGGCGAGAAAGAGGGCGAAGGCAGCTGCGGTGAGAAAGAAGGCGAAGGTAGCTGTGGCGAGAAAGAAGGCGAGGGCAGCTGCGGTGAGGGTTCCTGCGGTGGTTCCATATAGAAAATAGTTACCGTTTGCATACCATTGCAGAGAAAGCCCGCGCGCTGCGCGGGCTTTTTTGTGTCCAAAATAAATATTCGCGGCTTATTGCCGCCGGCGCCGGGATGGTAAATTAGCTGGGCGAAACGAATGGGATGCTCAAATGGCAAAAGCAGTGACACGTTGTGCATGGGCAGAGGGCGTTAGCCTCGACTACATCGAATACCATGACAAGGAATGGGGCGTACCAGTTTTTGACGACCGCGCGCAGTTCGAATTTCTGATCCTCGAGGGTGCACAGGCGGGTCTTAGCTGGTCGACGATCCTCAACAAACGTGAAGGCTATCGCAAGGCCTTCGCCGGCTTCGACGTCGAGAAGGTCGCGCGCTTTTCGGAAAAGCGAATCGAGAAACTTCTGCAGAATCCGGACATCGTCAGAAACAGGCTCAAGGTCAGTTCAGCCGTCACCAACGCCAAAGCGTTTCTGGCTGTGCAGAAGGAATTCGGCTCCTTCAGCGAATATGTCTGGAGCTTCGTCGGCGGCCGGCCGATTCAGAATCGCTTCAGCAAGGACGGCGACATTCCGGCGACGTCGCCCGAGTCTGACGCCCTGAGCAAAGACCTCAAGACACGCGGTTTCAAGTTTGTCGGCAGCACAATAATTTATGCGCATATGCAGGCGACGGGCATGGTGAACGACCATGTAACCGGCTGTTTTCGCTACAAGCCCTGCGCGGCCTTGGCAAAGAAACGATCCTGACACCGCGGCTCCGTCGCTTGCATTTGGTGATTTGCCGTTGGATCATCATGGCATCCCACTAACAACAAGATAAGCAGGGGATCACCATGTCTGACATATTGAATGGCAAACCGCCCATGACATTCTGGTTCATCGGTGGTGCCGCACTGATCTGGAATCTGTTCGGCCTGATGGTTTACGTGATGCAGGTCAGCACATCTCCCGAAGAGCTCGCACAGGCGTATACCCCGGAGCAGGTCGACTTTATGCTGGCCGTGCCCAAATGGGCCACATCAGCGTTTGCAATCGGCGTAACCACAGGCGTACTGGGCTGCCTCTTGTTGCTGCTGCGCAAGGCCCTGGCCGGACCGATGTTCGTGATCTCGCTGATCGCCGTACTGATTCAGGATCTCAACACGTTTGTACTGAATGATGCGATCGCGGTATTCGGAACGACGCCAGCAATCATTCAGTCGGCTGTCGTAATTATCGGCGCGGCGCTTATCTGGTATTCGTGGGCCGCCAAAAGCAAAGGCTGGATATCCTAGTTGCCGATTCGAATAATCGTGATTCCGGAGAGCCCCTGCGGCGTGTTATGCGATATGCCGCCGAGATAAATAGTATCCGATAAGAGGCCGGACCAACTGACCGTGACGTTCTCGGTATTGCCCGCGTTGACAAACGCAGGACCGGCAGCGGTCATGTTGCCCTGGTCGTCGTCCAGGCCGAATGACCAGGCGAGCAGGCTGTAGTTTGCGCCAGCGCCACCTAAAAACTCGTCCGTATCGAAGCCGTGCACAAGCACCGTATAGCGGCCAGCGGCCGGTAGCAGAAAGTTGACCTCTTCCTGCGAAGTCGGCTCGCCACTTTCTCCGACGCGCACGCAGTTGATGAGATCCGCGCAGTAATAGATGTACAGATCAAGATCGTCAGCGCCATCGGTCAATGTGTCAAACAGCGCGAAGCGTAAATAAGCCTGATTTGCGGGCACGTCGATCAGATGTGCCGTCACGCCATTGTCGAAGCGGAATGAAAAGGTTTTTGTCGGATCGTTGTCGACGAAGCCATCGATGACAAGCGGTAAACGAAGTCCATGCACGCCCGGTGTATAGGCGCCCGTATAGCCAAACTCAACATCGAAGTCGAGCGCACCATCGGCGCCAAACGCCGTTACTTCAGCAGGCGCAGTAATCGACGTTGGCCGAATCGCGAGTGCGCTGTACACTGTGTGACTGTCGCTGTCCCATGTCAGCGATCCGAAGCGCCACAAGTCGAGCGGACCGGACTCGAAGCTGAAAGTGATGTCAAACGACGCTGACTGCCCTGGCGCCAGATTAATGCTCTGCGGCACTATGCTGACACCTATGCCGGACGGCGCGATGACGTTCGCTACGTAAGCCTCCGCCTGATCGGCAACATTCGTAACGCGTCTGCTGACGGTACGTTCATTGGCAAGCCGCGCCACGGCGATGGACGGTTGATTGAGATCCGCGGCCGCAAATGACAAGCCGGCTGCTTCGAGTTCGTCGCAGCGCGCCGACGTTACGGCGGGTGACTCGACACCACAAGCGAACGCGTCGAATTCGTCATCGCTAACGTCATAAACAAGCCCCGGGTCGTTGGCGTCGTTAGGCACGATGTGTCCGGCACCGAATTCGAACGGATTTGCGGGTGTCTCGCCATCCGCGACGAAAACCGACTGTCGCGCGGTCGTCATCAAGGCAGACTTGATTGCTGAAGGGCTCCAGTCAGGATGCGCCTGCAGCAGCAACGCCGCAACCCCGGCGACATGCGGTGTCGACATCGACGTGCCCGACAGGTAAGCAAAGTTCTCGTCGGGTGTCGCATTCGTCGCATCAGGCGTATAACCGGCCAGGATGTTCACACCAGGTGCCGTGACATCCGGCTTGAGAATGTCTGCAGCCGGCCCCGGCCCGCGCGCCGAGAAAGAGGCCATGACGTTGCCCGTTTCGTTCTCGGTCAACAGCTGCCCGTCATCGAGCAGGACCGTAACCTCACTGCCTGCATCGAGCTCGTCAATGATCAGATTGCCGTCAGCCTGCCCGATCATGAGCGCGGGAATATCCGATTCGCCCGTGGTGCCGTTCATGACGATCGGGTCGCCAGCAATGTTATACACCAGCGCAGCGACGGCGCCGGCGTCGGCAGCATTCTTGATCTTGTCGGTGAACTCGCAGCCACCGCGCTGAATCAGCGCTATGTTGTCGGCGACGTCGGCACCGTTAGCGAGCGGCTCACATGCGTCGCTCGTTGTTCCGGCAGAATCGTCATCGAGCGTGTCGTCGTCGTCATCGACCAGCACCACGGTGCCATCAATGGGGCCGCGATCCGCCAGCCGGGGCGTGAAGTTCGCCTCTTTGACGGCAATAAGGCCGGCAATCGCAGGCGGCGTTTTTATCTCGATTGCTTCAGAGGAGAATTTGCCGTCACGGCTGGAGGCTGCCGCGGTAATGACCCATGGACCGCCGGCGGGCGAGCCGATCGTACCCAGATTGGGCCCTTCGTTGCCGGCGGCAACGACCGTGAACACGCCGGCCTTGGTAGCCCCCATCAGCGCCACATCATCGGGTGCCGTGACTCGCGTGAGGGAGCTGCCGACAGAATAGTTGATGATGTCGACACCGTCGGCGACCGCAGCGTCGATGGCGTTCGCAAGGTCAGATGTATTGCAGCTTGCGCGCTGATCGTCCGGGCGCAACCAGCATGCTTTGTAAACTGCAATTCTTGCTCGTGGTGCGATGCCCTCGATGCGTCCGATCGACGTGCCGAAGATCGACGCTTTGACGCGATTGCCCGCCGCCGTGGTCGCAGTATGAGTGCCGTGGCCGTCGACGTCGCGGGCAGAACGGATTTCGCCTTCGTCAATGGGGCCCGACGCTTCGGCACCTGCAATGAAATAGCGTGCGCCGATGAGCTTGTTGTTGCAGTCTGTCGCCTCGAAGTCTTCGCCGGACTGGCAGATGCCGTTCCAGGCCTCGGGCGGCTCGAACAGCAGCACATCGTCGCGCCTCTCGAATCGATGGCAAAGCCAGCGGCCAAGCAGTGAGTTCTCGGCCCAGTCTCCCTGGCACAACCGGGGCCGATCTGCTTCCCGCAGGTCCTTCAGGGCCGGATGCTTTGGTGCGACGCCGCTATCGATGACGCCGATGATGACATCCTCACCATCCAGCCCCGGTGCGCCGCGCAGGCCAACGTCAGAATCGAAGAGTCCCAGGAATTCGAGGCTGAAGTTTGTTGCGAGCGGGCGAATTTCATCCTCCCAAACGTGCAGCACCTCAGGCAGGCTGTCGAGCTTGTGGGCCTGCGACGGATGCATCTTCGCCGCGAAACCGTTCAGGCTGTATTGATAACGATAGATCAATTCGGCATCGGGACCGGCTTTGGCAAACACCGCATCCTGCTGTTCCGCTAGCTGCGCCGTGTAGCCTTGTATCGCTGCACCGGCCTTGTCGAAGCGTACGCGTGGCGGGCCAGCGGCACCTGACTTGATCGCCGCGCTGATTAGGGCGGCGTGGTGTCCCGCGGCTGCTGGTTCCTTGAGCTGCACGATATAGACCTTACGAACGTTGGGGTCTTCGGTACCGGCCAGGCGGATCGCACCGAGGCTCCCAGCGTCGCGCAATTGCGATTCATACTCGGCAAGCGCATCGACAGACGCCAGCAACAGGAAGATCGCCAGTAGTCGCAGCGTAAGCACTTATTCGTCCCGATAGCCGCTCAATTCTTCAGCCGAATACGCAACGCCGAGGCCCATGGCGATGCGGTTAACAAAGTTGAAATATGCGACGATAAGCGTCAGGTCGAGAATGTCCCTGTCTGATAGTCCGACCGCGCGCAATTCGCCGAGATCACTCTCGGTCATCGCAGAGGGCGCCGACGTCAGTTTTTCGGCGTGGCGCACGATGTTGCTCAAGCGAGGCTCGAGCGTCTCCAGCCCGTCGGCGCTCGTCAGCATCTCGAGCGTGTCACCATCTTTGATGTAGCGCTTCAGAGCTTCGGCGTGGTGATTGACGCAGTAGGCACATTCATTGGTTGCCGACACGACGACCGCGATCGCCTCTCTTTCAGCGCGGCTCAGCCCTGATCGGCCGAACATGATTGTCATATAGAGGTCGAGATGGTTTCCCATTGCCTCGGGATTGAGACTGTGCACCTTTAGGATATTTGAGATTTTGCCACGCTTCTTCACGAGCTCGGCATACATCTCGCTCAGCTTGCCGTCGGCATCGCCTGCTTCGATTTCGTCAATCCACGACATCGTTCGACGTTACCACTCGAGGCGCCAAAAGAGAATGTTCGGCAATCACGTCTCTGCAGCTAATTACCGTGGTGTCGGTGCGCCGCCTCCCAGCCAGTCTCGTGGCCGCAGAAAATCGCTGTAAAGCTTCGCCTCGGCCGAGCCGGCTTCCGGATGCCAGTTATACTCCCAGCGCACTCGCGGCGGCAGTGACATAAGGATGGATTCAGTTCGGCCGCCGGACTGCAATCCGAAGATCGTTCCCCGATCATAGATGAGATTGAATTCGACGTAACGGCCGCGACGATATAGCTGAAACTCGCGCTGCCGTTCGCCGTAACGATGATCTTTGCGTTTCTTAACGATCGGGCAATAGGCCGGGAGAAACGCGTCTCCCGTCGACTGCAGAAACTGGAAGCTTTTCTCAAAGCCAAGCTCGTTCACGTCATCGAAAAACAGACCGCCAACGCCGCGTGTTTCATTTCGATGCTTGAGAAAAAAGTACTCGTCGCACCACTTTTTGTACCGTGGATAAAGATTGTCACCAAACGGCGTGCAGGCATCTTTCGCGACCTGATGCCAGTGAATGACGTCCTCTTCGAACGCGTAATAAGGAGTCAGGTCAAAGCCGCCGCCAAACCACCACGCCGAGGCGTCTTCGTTGCTCGCCGTGAAGAAACGATAATTTGCATGCGTTGTCGGCACGTACGGGTTGCGCGGATGAATAACGAGCGACACGCCAACGGCCTGGAAACCGCTGCCCGAAAGTTCCGGCCGATGATTGGTTGCCGACGGCGGCATTTTGTCACCAAACACATGCGAGAAGCCGACGCCGGCTTGCTCGAAAACGGCGCCGCCGCTGAGCACGCAACTCAGGCCACCACCGCCGCCAGGGCGATCCCACGCGTCGCGGCGAAAGCGCGCCTTGCCGTCGAGCTGTTCGAGCTCGGTAACGACGCGGTTCTGCAGGGCCTGCAAGTAGTCTTTGACTTGATCGAGGTCGTTCATGCAGCGTAGGGTCGAATGATTTTGCCGGTTGTCAGATTGCGGATTTCCGATGCTCCAAATGATGGTCCGCAGTCGCCTGGTACGATGTAGTCTACACAAGCCCCGAACTTACGGCGCAGCACAATACGATTTCGGACGACCCGCTCGCCAGCGAGGTTTGCGCTCGTCGATACGACAGGCGACTCGACCGCGGCGCAGATTGCGGCAGCCACCGGATTGCTTGTCAGTCGGGCCGCCAGGCTTGCATGATCACCGGTGACAAGCGACGACACATGGCTTTGTGCCGGTGCAATCCATGTTGTCGGATGGGCGGGGTCAGGATCCGGAATGCGGGATGCGTCCGGATCGATCCAGGCATCAAGCTGTGATCTGTCCGATGCGATCAGAATCAGTCCTTTGCGCGGATCGCGTCGCTTTAGCGCCAGCAGGCGCAGCAATGCTGCGACGTCGTCTGGCATGCAGCCCAGACCGAATACGCCTTCGGTTGGATACGCGATAATGCCGCCGCGGAGCAGTGTGTCAGCAGCTCGTGTAATTGACAGCTTCATGGGCATGTCCGGCGTTTAATTGGCGAACTTTTTCTTTGCCGCCTTCTTTTTGCTTTTCTTCTTAGCAGCTTTTTTTGCTGTCTTCTTCGCCGCCTTTTTCTTGGCCACCTTCTTCTTGCCACGCCGGCCGCGCACTGGCGCCGCAGCAAGCAGCTCCTTGCATTCCTCAAGAGTTAGTGACCGGGGCTCGCGGTCCTTCGGAATACGGGCATTTTTGGTTTTGTCCGATATGTAGGGACCGTATCGACCATTCAGGACCTGAATGCCGTCGTCTTCGAAGTCCAGAATGATGCGGTTGGCGTCTTCGATCTTCTTGGCTTCAATCAACTCAAGTGCGCGCGAAAGCTCGATCGTGTACGGGTCATCTTCTTTCATTGACACATACTTGTCACCGTAGCGAACATAGGGCCCGAAACGTCCGACGCTTGCTGAGACCGGCAGGCCGTCCGGTGTTTCGCCGAGCTGGCGCGGCAGCTTGAAAAGCTCAAGCGCTTCTTCCATCGAGATTTCGTTCATCTTCTGACCGGGACGGAGGCCGGCGAATTTCGGTTTTTCTTCGTCGTCCTTGGTGCCGATTTGCACAAAAGGTCCGTAGCGGCCCATGCGTACCGTTATGGGCTTGCCGCTCTTCGGGTCGGTGCCGAGTTCGCGGGCCTGAGCGACCTGTTCACGCGTGACGGATTCTTCCTTGTCGTCGCAGAGGATTTTGAAGGGTCTCCAGAAGTTGTCCAGCAATGGGATCCAGTCTTTCTTGCCAAGAGAAACTTCGTCGAGGTCGTCTTCAAGCCTGGCCGTGAAGTCGTAGTCCACGTACTTTGAGAAATGATCCGTCAGAAAACCATTGACAATGCGGCCAATGTCCGTTGGAAAAAACCGTTTGCTGTCTATCTCGACATATTCGCGATTCTTCAGCGTTGCAATGATGCTCGCGTAAGTTGAGGGTCGGCCGATGCCGTATTCCTCGAGCGTCTTGACGAGACTCGCTTCCGTGAATCGCGGCGGTGGCTCCGTAAAATGTTGTTCAGGGCGCAATTCGTCGAGGCTGATAACATCGCCTTCGGCGATGTCAGGCAATAGCCGGTCGCCGTCGTCATCTTTGCCGCCGTCGTCCCGGCTTTCCTTATAAACGGCCATGAAGCCGGGCTCGACGAGAATAGAGCCGTTCGCGCGAAACCGGTGGCCGTCGTCGGTTTGGCCGTCCGCGGCGGCGAAGTCGAAGGACCCGGGGGCCAGCTCAATGGCGACGGTATCGAATACCGCCGGCACCATCTGGCAGGCCATCGTTCGCTTCCAGATCAGCGAATACAGCTTGAACTGATCGTCGTCCAGCGCGTCTTTCAGCGTTTCCGGACTGCGTGCCGCAGAGGTCGGCCTGATTGCCTCGTGAGCCTCCTGCGCGTTTTTCGACTTGTTCTTGAATTCTCGAGGCGACTCGGGAACGTTTTCATGGCCGTAGCGCTCGGCAATGACCTCGCGAATTTCGTCTACGGCCGTGGTGGCCAGGGTCACGGAGTCGGTACGCATGTAGGAAATCAGCCCGACGTTACCCTCCCCCGGCACTTCAATTCCCTCGTACAGCTTCTGTGCGACGCGCATAGTCCACTGGGTATTGAATCCGAGTTTTCTTGACGATTCCTGTTGCAGCGTCGAGGTCGTAAACGGCGCGGCGGGATTCCGGCGGCGCTGACGCTTGGTGACGCCGACCGTGGTCAGCTTGCCGTCAGCGGCAGCGATAATCGTCTTTTCGACGTCGCGCGCCTGCGCCTCGTTCTCGAAGCTGAATTGTTCGACTTTTTCACCGGAATAACTGACCAGTCGGGATACGAAGGCCTGCCCATCCTTGCTGACATCAGCCTCGATGGTCCAGTATTCGCGCGCCTTGAACGCTTCGATCTGCTGCTCACGCTCAACAATCATGCGCAGCGCAGGGCTCTGCACACGACCTGCCGACAAACCGCGCTGCACCTTCTTCCACAGCAGCGGAGACAGGTTGAAGCCAACGAGATAATCGAGCGCGCGACGCGCCTGTTGTGCACCGACCAGATCTCCGGAAAGCTCGCGAGGGTTGTCAATGGCGTCTTGCACGGCCGCCTTCGTGATCTCGTGAAACACTACGCGATGCACGGGCTTGCCGTTCAGTGCTTTCTTCTCCTTGAGCAGCTCAATCAGGTGCCACGATATCGCCTCGCCTTCGCGGTCAGGATCAGTCGCAAGGTACAGCGCGTCAGCTTTCTTCAACGCGCGGATGATCGCTTTAACATGCTTTTCATTGCGCTCGATGACCTGGTACGTCATCGCAAAGTCATTATCCGGGTCCACAGCGCCAACCTTCGGCACGAGATCGCGCACATGACCATACGAGGCCATGACATCGAAGTCCTTACCCAGGTATTTGCTGATTGTCTTCGCTTTCGCAGGCGATTCGACAATGACAAGATTTTTGGACATAAAATTGGGCGCTCAAAAACACACAACCGCGGACAGTGCCGCGGTTGAATACAATGCTTGATAGCAGCGTGTCAAGAAAATCAATGAATAGAGCCGGCGCTCTCCTCGAAAACCAGGTCTTCCATGCGTGCGTAAGCCAGCTCCTGTCCGGGCTGGCTGAACAGAACCATCAGAACAACCCACTTGATCTGCTCGACGTCGATATCCCCAGACTCAAGCGCGAGCAAGCGATCGACGAGTATCTCGCGTTGTGGCGGTGACAAAATACCGATTTGTTCAAGGTAGGAGATAAAGCCACGACTCGCGGAGTCGAGGCGTTCGTGCTCGAAGTCATTGTAAACGCGTGTTCCATGCGCGGTTTGCGCATTGAATGCAAGACCTTCCTGATGGTCAGTGAGGCCGTCCAGCCACTCGAGCGCGCGGTCTATTTCCGGATCACCGAAGCCCGCTCGAGAGAGTTCATCTCGCAGTTCGTTGTGGTCGGCTTCGGGTTCTTCATCGGTGTCGACGTAGGTCTCAAAAAGATACATCAATACGTCGAGTACATTCTCTTTCATGCCTGGAGCGGCTCCTTACGTTTCCCATTCCAGTGTCAGTCAGCCCAGAAGTGAATATCGGCCACCGGACAGTGATTCGACTTCTCCCTCTAGCTCCAGAATCAGAAGCATGGAGGAAACCTGATCGATCGTCAATCCGGAGTTTGCGGCAAGCTCATCGACACCCGCAGGGTCGTGGCTCAGAAACTTCCTGAGCTGCAGGTATTCATCACTGCTCGTCTTGGCTATGGGCTCGTTTGCCGTTGATTCCAAAGTCTTTTGTAGCATATGTGACGCAAGTGGTATGAGCTCCGCGATGATGTCGTCGGCCGTCTCAACGAGTTTTGCCCCTTGCCGGATCAGCTGATGGCAACCACGCGACAGTGGATTATGGATAGAACCTGGCAGTGCAAAAACCTCTCGACCCTGGTCACCGGCAAGCCGTGCAGTAATCAGCGAACCGCTTCGCCGCGCAGCTTCGACCACCAGCGTGCCAAGACTCATGCCACTGATAAGACGGTTGCGTTGTGGAAACAGCGATTTCTGCGGATGTGTGCCGAGCGGAAACTCGCTGACAAGTGCACCTTGCCGAGCTATCTTGTGTGCGAGATCGAGGTTTGCGGCTGGATAGACGCGGTCGATACCATGACCGAAAAAGGCAACCGTTGGTGCTCCAGCCTCGAGCGCGCCACGATGCGCCGCCGTGTCGATGCCCTCGGCAAGTCCGCTGACAATGCAAAAGCCACTATGGCCGAGATGACGTGCGAACTCGAACGCGTTACGGGCGCCGCCGCGAGTCGGATTGCGACTGCCGACGATTGCAATGGCCGGCATGTGCAAAACGCCGGGATCACCATTGATATACAACTCGGCCGGCGGACCCGGGATCTGCTCGAGGAGTTCCGGATAATCCTCGTCGCCGCGAGCGACAAGATGGTGGAACGGGTCCTGTAGCCACTCCTTGTTCATGCGCACAGTGTAAAAAAAACGGCGCTCGAAAGCGCCGTCTTTAATTCTCTGCAAGTCCCAGAATCAGCCAGGGCCATTGGCGTCAATTGATCAGGTTGGATTGCGGACGTAATCCAGCGTGTGCAGGGCCTGAGTCGCCTCCATGACGAGGCCATAGCCGATGCGATCATAAACCTTGAAGACCATTACCGTGCCGGCCGGCTCATCGGGGAGCAGCACACTGCCGCCTTCAACCCGGTCTCTGACTTTCTCGCCTTTCTGCCAGACGGTCAACACATCGCCGACCGACAGCCCGTGGTTCGAGCCGCGGTTCATGACCACGACCTGATACTGACCGATCTGCGTTACACCGCCGACAACGGCCATGATCTGACCATTAATGTTGCTGGAGGGTGCTTTCGGGAAGAAGTTCAGTGGAATCTCGACTGACGCAGGAATAAGACGGTCGCCCTGCGAGGCCTCCTGTTTGGAGGAAATCAATGCCATCGAAGCGGGATCACCACCGGCACGTATCGTGCCTTCACCGATCTCGATGCCCTGATAGCCGATCAGGTCGTTGTCTTCCGGATCCCTGAGTTCGTCACCGATGTGTACGACGTTGAATCGCTCGCCCGGCTGCGCGCTCGTGCCGCGCACATAGACCAGGTTGCCCGCTGCGGCGATCAGGTGATCGCCCTTTGTCGCAACCAGGTACGGCAGTGACTTGACTTCATCACGTGCGATTACGACGCCGCGGCTTAGGAAAGCGGAGACCGAATCATAAGAGATACTCGTAATGGCCTCGGTCAGCGGCGTTACGCGGGCCTCTGGCGACAGACGGTAGCTTGAGCCACGGACGGTTGTGATTCGCGGCGCACCCTCGACATAGACGAGCCCAAGTACGTCGCCCGGATAAATAAGGTGCGGATTCTCAATCTGGGGATTGACATACCAGATTTCGGGCCAATACCAGGGATCCTTGAGAAACGTTGCGGCGATATCCCAAAGCGTGTCGCCGACCTGAACGACATATTCATCGGGAGCATTATCGGCGAGGCGCGCGCTATCCTGCGAAAATGCAGAGATAGAACCCAAAGTGAGTGATGCGACGAGCGCGATAGCGGTCATCCGGAGACGGTAATTCAGGCGAATTTTGCTGAGGGACATGATTTCCTCGGACTCCATACTAGGTGCTTGGACCTGTGGCTTTTTAGCGTTGGTATAATATGTCGTTCCAGTGCCGTTGAGACTGCTAATTGCGTCACACTTCCGGCCCCAACCACCCGCAAAAAGGCGAAATTTCTGGCGGCATTGTCTGATATCTTATTCAATAAAGTCAAACATTTAGGTCGTTATTGTAGGAATTTACACGAATTGAACACGGATTTACCGTAACGAAATTATGGCAAAACTAACAATTTTGGAGTTTCCGGACCCCCGGCTCAGAACCAAAGCTAAGCCGGTCGAATCCGTCGATGACGAGCTCAACTCGCTCATCGACGACATGTTCGAGACCATGTACGGCGCGCCAGGCATAGGTCTCGCCGCGACGCAGGTCGATGTGCACAAACGGCTGCTCGTTGCAGACGTGACCGCAGACAGGAATGATCCGCAAGCACTAATCAATCCGGTTATTCTCGAGAAAGACGGCGTCACGGTGACGGAGGAAGGCTGCCTGTCTGTTCCGGGCTATTACGACGAGGTCGAGCGCGCCGAACATATCCGCGTACGATTCATCAATCGCAAGGGCGATGAAGTGGAGATGGAGGCAGAGGGATTGCTTGCCGTCTGCATACAACACGAGATGGATCACCTCGAGGGCAAGTTGTTCGTCGACTATCTTTCGGAAGCAAAACGGCAGCGCATTCGTAAGCGCCTCGTCAAAGACAAGCGCCAACGGACCGCGGATGCGGTAACGTTGTAGCAGGAGCCCGCCGCGGCGGACGAGCGACAACTACGGCCGGCAGGCTGCGCGAAATGTCGCCCGCCGGGGCTGGCCCGTGCAAAGTACGATTTCCGATCACCATGACCAACCCAAAAATTATTTTCGCCGGCACACCGGAGTTTGCTGTTGCCTCTCTGAGGGCGCTTGTCGATACGGGTGCTGCACCGTGTGCGGTGCTGACACAACCGGATCGCCGGGCAGGTCGCGGCAAGCGACTGCAACAAAGCCCCGTCAAACACTATGCGCTCGAGCAAGGCATCACGGTCAAGCAACCGTCGACACTGCGCGACGACGCTGCCGTTGCAGAACTGGTGGCGCTAAAACCCGACCTCATCGTCGTCGCCGCATATGGTCTGATCCTGCCACAGAAGGTGCTCGATATTCCGCTTGCCGGCTGTTTGAATGTGCATGCATCGTTGCTGCCGCGATGGCGCGGAGCCGCGCCAATCCAGGCGGCGATACTCGCAGGTGACAAAGAGACCGGCACGTGTCTGATGGCGATGGAAGCGGGACTCGATACCGGACCGGTTTATGCCTGTGACGTTGTATCGGTCGGCGAATACGAGACGGCCGGCGAGTTACACGATCGTCTCGCGGCCAGTGGCGCGGGCCTACTCGTACGACATCTTGGCGCAATTATCGATGGCACGCTCACGGCAACCGAACAAGACGAAGACCGGGCGTGTTATGCGCCGAAGATTAGTGCCGACGACGCAATAATGGACTGGCGGCGGCGGGCCGTCGACCTGGAGCGCCAGGTGCGAGCATACAACCCCGTGCCGGGCGCGTGGTTCATGCTCGATGACGAGCGCATCAAATGCTGGAAAGCCCGGCGCCTCGCGGCGGTCGACGTGCCGCCCGGCACCGTTGTGGCGGTGGAGCAGGATGGCATCGTTATCTCCTGTGGTGAGGGTGCATTGCGGCTCGAGTCGCTGCAACGACCCGGTAGACGCGCCATAACGGCTGCGGAATTCGCAGCACAAATCGATCTGCGCGGCCGACGGCTGTGAGCGATATCAAGAAGGGGGCAAGGCTGCGGGCAACAGCGGCAGAGGTTGTCGATGCGGTCGCCTCCGGGGGGCGGTCACTCGACAAGGCGTTGCAACAACGTGAGGACCGTGTCGCCCCGGAGGACCGCTCGCTGCTGCGCTTGCTGAGCTTCGGCCCATTGCGCCATCACTGGCGGCTGCAGTCCCGAATAGATAGTCTGCTTGACCGACCATTGAAGCCTCGTGACAGTGTCGTGAACGCGTTGCTTGCAATTGGCCTGTACCAGCTCAGCAATACTCGTATTCCCGACCATGCCGTCGTGTCGCAAACGGTCGAAGCGACGCGGTTTCTGCGCCGGCCGAAACTTGCGCCGCTTGTCAATGCGATTCTCAGGCGAGCAGTGCGCGACCGAATTTTTGACCAGCCGCCGTCAAACGAAATGGCGTTGCACGATCACCCGCAGTGGATTATCGACGTGTTGCAGGCGGACTGGCCCGATGACTGGCGCGACATCATCGCGGCAAACAATGCGCGCGCACCGATGTGGTTGCGCGTCAACCCCAGACACGGGTCGGCGGCAGACTATGCTGCGCGTCTCGCGGCGGACGGCATCGACAGCGAGTTACTGCCTGCTGCGCCGCAGGCCGTGCGACTGGCGGAGCCGCAGTCTGTTGATTCGCTGCCGGGATTTGCCGACGGCCACGTGTCGGTGCAGGACGGGGCGGCCCAGCTCGCTGCGGCGTTGCTCCTGCAGAATATTAAAGGGCGCGTGCTTGACGCCTGTGCTGCGCCGGGCGGCAAGAGCGGGCACTTACTGGAATTGGGTGATGGCCGGATCGATCTGACCTGTATTGATATCGCCGTATCCCGGCTGGCCGGGGTCTCACAAAATCTCGATCGGCTCGGGTTCCGTGCAGCCCTTATTGCCGCCGATGCATCGAAACCCGATGAATGGTGGGATGGCTCGAGCTTCGATGCCATTCTGCTTGATGCACCTTGTTCGGCGAGCGGTGTCATTCGCCGTCATCCGGACATCAAATTGCTGCGACGACCGGAGGATCTTGACAGCCTCGCAAAACTGCAGTCGGACCTGCTCGGGGCGCTTTGGGCGTTGCTCGCACCCGGTGGGCGGCTGCTTTACGTCACCTGTTCGGTATTCGCGGCAGAGAACGACGGGGTTGTTGCGCGATTCCTGAGAGACAACCCTAATGCGCGGGAAGACGATGTGTTGCAAAATAACAACATCCGCGATCTAATGCGGGATAAACCCTGCGGTCAACAGATTCTGCCCGGAACGGCTGGATTGGATGGCTTTTATTACGCGGGTCTTGTGAAGGCCTCCTGAAGAAACGATGTCGCGCACAATTACCAACAAGTCAGGCAAGCTGTGGTCCCTCAGATTTGGGCTCGCGATGTTGGCATGCATTTGGCTGGGCGCGAGCCACGCACAGAACCGGGATGATCCCGATCGCCCTGGCTATTTCGACGTACGTTCAGCATCCAGCCGGCTTGTCGGTGGCGTGCATACCCTCGACGCAAGATTGCAGCTGGTACTGAGCAGTGAGGCGCTCAATGCCCTGTCGAGCGGCGTGCCGCTGACCATAGAGTTACAGATCGAGGTGATTCGTGTGCGGCGGTTCGTCTGGGACGATGCCGCCGCTGAGCTTGCGACTCGCTACGAGCTGGAGTATCGGCCGCTCAGTCAACGGTACATTGTCAGAAACCTGAACAGTGGCGATCAGGATTCATTCGCGACACTCTACTCCGCGCTGAACAGTCTCGGTCGCGTGCAGGGCCTGCCTGTTATCGACGATGCGCTGTTGGAGGCCGATACGCCGTATCGCATTCGGCTACGCGTATTGCTCAATACCCAGCAATACCCCGCGCCGCTCAGATTGTTGTTCTTTTGGCGTGATCAATGGCAGTTGGAAAGCGAATGGTTTGAATGGTTGCTCGAGCGATAAAAAGAGGCTTATTTACAGTTCTTGCCGCGACCGGCGTTGGGCTCGTACTCGTCTCCTTGTTCTTGCTAAGCCGCACCGCTCAAAACTCAGACGACTTCGATCGCCTGCACAACGTGATACTTGCGATCAATATTGCGGGTGTGCTTTTGCTGTTCGTATTTCTGGTTGGCAACCTATCGCGCTTGCTGCGAGAGTATCGAACACATGTGCCCGGCGCGAAACTCAAAGCACGAATTGTTGGCATGTTTGTCGGGCTCGCCGTCTTGCCTCTGCTGGTTGTGTTTTACTTTTCGATTCAGTTCATCAATCGAGGAATCGATACGTGGTTTAACGTCGACGTTGAAGCAGGACTCGAGAACGCACTGAAGTTAAGTCGTGCTGCGCTCGAAATGCAAATGCGGCAGCACCTGTACTCGACCCAGCAAATATCGCAACGCTTGAGCGATGTTAATGAGCGACAGCTTATCTTCGAGCTCAGCATGATGCGACGGGAGAGCGGCGCCAGCGAAATTACGATTTACGGTGCCAATAACCGCATCCTCGCCACGAGTTCGGACAGCTCATCGGCGAGCCTGCCGCGGCCACTCGCCGAGGAAGTGTTGCTGCAAATGCAGCAGGACCGGCCATATGTCGTCATGGACCCCGAGGACTACGAGATTCGCACCGCAGTCCTGTTCAGGTACCGCGGTCGACCCGAGCCTACAGGGGTATTGCAGGCGTCCTTCCCGGTTACGGACAGGCTTGCGCGCATGGCCAACAGTGTCGACACCTCCTATCGTGAGTACCAGCAGCTCGTGTTTTTGCGTGGCCCGTTGAAGGCTACTTTCACGCTGACGCTGGCTGTCGTGCTGATGCTGAGCCTGCTGGCTGCGATCTACGGAGCGTTCGTGCTTTCGCGACGCCTCGTCGCGCCGATTCAGGACCTTGTAGCCGGTACGCGCGCAGTGGCCGAAGGCGACTTCGATACGCTACTGCCGACGCCGACGCGGGATGAAATTGGGTTTCTGATCAGTTCCTTCAACGACATGACGCAGCGTCTTGCTACGGCACGACGCGAAGCGAGCCTCTCACAATCGCTTGTGGAAGCAGAGCGTACCAATCTGGAAGTCATTCTCGCACGGCTGTCGACAGGCGTGCTCGCCCTGGAGGCAGACATGCGCATCCGCACCGCAAACCAGGCATCTGGCGCGATACTCGGCGTTGATCTGGAGAATCGTACGGGAGAGGATCTGACGGCAGTCGCAAAGGGCAAGCCACTGCTTGAACAGTTCGTCGATGTCGCTCAGGTTCATCTTCGTGCCGGGGAAACCGAGTGGCGGGAGCAAATTGTGTTGCGCGGCGAGGTTGGGCGTCGGGTGCTGACATGTGCGTGCACAACCTTGCCTGGCGACGAAGATAATGCGGCAGGCTATGTCATCGTATTTGATGACATCACTGCCCTGCTGCAAGCGCAGCGCGACGCGGCCTGGGGTGAAGTCGCCCGCCGTCTTGCACACGAGATCAAGAACCCGCTGACGCCGATACAGCTATCTGCAGAGCGAATGCGTCGCAAATACCTGGGCACGATGTCCGATGATGAAGCGCAGATTCTGGATCGTGCGACGCACACGATAGTGCAGCAGGTCGAGGCCATGAAGGAGATGGTTAACGCGTTCAGCGACTATGCGCGGGCCCCCGACATCGAACTGGGCGTTTTCGACATGGACAAGCTCGCGCATGAAGTTGTGGATCTATATCGCGCCCAGGAAAGTGGTATCGAGATCGTGTTGATGTCGGATCCGACGATGCCAATGGTCGAGGCCGATATTGGCCGCGTGCGACAGATTCTGCACAACCTTATTCGAAACGCGACCGAGGCACTCGAGAATACGGACAACGGCCGCATCGAGGTTCACGTCAGCGCGGCAGAAATTGATGGTGTCGACGTTGTGCAGATAAGTGTGGAAGACAACGGACCCGGTTTCAAAGAGGCCTCGCTGAATCAAGTATTTGATCCTTACGTAACGACAAAACCAAAGGGTACTGGACTTGGTCTCGCAATTGTCAAGAAGTTGGTCGAAGAACATGTTGGCTCGATTCGGGCCCGTAACAGTGCGACAGGTGGCGCCGTGATCAGTATACGGCTGCCACTCAATGAGGCGGCGCGCGAAGCGATGATATCGATGTCCCCCGGGCGCGGTAAAAAAAGGAGGGAAAGAGCGTGAGTAAATCTCAAGTGCTGGTGATTGATGATGAAGCCGATATTCGGGCATTGATTCAGGAGATTCTCTCCGACGAGGGGTACGGGGTCACGGTCGCGGCCAATGCAGCCGAGGCGCGACGCGCGCGGGCGCAGGCAAAACATGATTTGATTCTCCTGGATATCTGGATGCCGGACACTGACGGCATCACCTTGCTGCGAGAGTGGTCAGATAGTGGTGATCTAACGTGCCCTGTCGTCATCATGTCGGGTCATGGCACCGTTGATACGGCTGTCGAAGCCACGCGACTCGGCGCATTCGATTTTGTCGAGAAACCGCTGTCGCTGGCGAAACTGCTGCGGACCGTCGAGGCGGCGCTGGAGTCGGCAGACAAGCCGCCGGCCGGCGCGCGCCGCATGCTGCCGTCATTGCTGGCGCCCGTCGGTCGCAGCGCGCGAATGCAGGCCTTGCGGGAGAAAGTTCAGCAATATGCAGCACATGACGAAAGCGTGCTGCTGAGCGGCGAACCGGGTTGCGGTCGCGGTGCATTTGCGCGTTACCTTCACGCCCTGAGCCGACGAGCCGACGAGCCGCTCATCAGCGTGACCGCCGCGTCACTGACCGAAAGTAACGCCGAGGAACAGCTGCTGGGTCGGCAGGCGGCAGGAAAAATTCACGCTGGCGCGTTCGAACGTGCCGGCCGGGGCACCCTCATCATCGATGAACTTGCCGATCTGACCGAGGCCGCACAAAAAATAGTGTCGGCGGTTCTGGAGGATCGCGCGTTTCGTCGCGTCGACGGCGGTGAACTGGTTAAACTCGAGGCCAGGGTCGTGGCAACGATCGGTGCTGACTACGATGCAAAAATCGACGATGGTTCGCTGCGCCGCGATCTCGTCGCGCATCTGGGTGCACTGAGCTTAAGTATTCCACCGCTACGGGACTATGCCGAAGACGTTCCCGAGCTGCTTGCGTACTACGTTGACAAACTGGTTGACGCCGAGGGCCTCTCATTTCGGCGTTTCAGCGTCGCAGCACAGAATCGGTTGCGTAACTACCCATGGCCGGACAATGTTCGCGAACTCAAGAACCTCGTACGACGATTATTGCTTTCAGGCTCCGAGTCCGATATTTCCCTCCAGGAGGTTGAGGCTGAAATCAGTTCGGGCGCGCCGACGGATGAACCGCTGGTCAAGCAGGACCTGCTGTCACTGCCTCTGCGCGAGGCGCGCGAGCAATTCGAGCGAGCATACCTGCAACAGCAGCTCGTACTGTGTGACGGCAAGGTCGGACAGCTCGCCAAACGGGTTGGCATGGAACGAACGCACCTGTACCGGAAGTTGCGATCATTGGGCGTCGACTTCAAATCGGTAACGGCGGAGGAATAAGGGTCGCGGGGCGATCAATTATCTCCCTCATTGCTCGCTACGCTGCGCTTTACATCAATCAATAAACGCGCCGCCCGTGAGCCGGATTCGTCTGTCGTTCAATCGGAATAACTCGACCGTCGGATTCGAAACGGACGCCCGGCGCACCAAAGTCCTCAATACTGAGGCCGCGCATTAGATTCAGGGCGCGTTGCTTTTCGTCGATGCTTGGTCCGTCAGGGCGGAGCTGGATCGTCGAGATGATTTCGCCCTCGATGAAGCGGCCCTCGCCGTCGAGTGTTGTGATCAGGATCGGCGCAATGCCCTTGATGCCGGCAACGCTGATGCCGTAATAAGTCGCGAAGTTACCGAGGCTGTAGGCGATCAGCCTGTCCTTGTAGCGCTCGATGGCGCGAACGACATGGGGCCCATGGCCGATGACGAGATCTGCCCCGACATCAACCATGCGCCTTGCGAATTTCACTACGTCACCGCGTGGCTCGCCGAAGTATTCCTCTTCGGCGAAAGGCAGGTTTGTGGCATCCACACCTTCGGCGCCGCCATGGAACGTGACAATGACGATGTCGTGCGATGCCGAGTATTCGGCGACCGTCGCTTTTGCAAGCTGCTCGTCGAGCATCATGTTTGATTCTTTGGTGACCGCGTAGGCCAGCACCGCGATTTTTAACCCGTTCGATTCGAAGCTCGCGAAGTCTCCTTCACGGCCTGAGTGATAGATACCCACCGCATCGAGTGCCTGCATTGTGGACGTGCGGCCGTCCTCACCGAAGTCGCGAGCGTGATTGTTCGCGAGGCTCAGCACGTCGAAGCCGGCATCGCGGTAGAGTTTCGCGTAGCGAGTCGGCGAACGAAACAAATAGCAGGCACTCGGATTCTTGCACGTCTTGGCAGGTTCCCCACCATCGACGAGTACGCCCTCGAGGTTGCCAAACGCGATATTCGCCGAAGACAGCGCGGGCGTCACGGCCGCAAGAAAGCTGACGCCATCGTCATCGGGAAGATGGTTTTCCGGATAGTCGGTGCCAAGCATCATGTCGCCAACGGATGCGATGCTGATTCGCAAGGCGCTTTTGTCAGGTATGGGTGGCGCCGGAGATTCGACCGGCACGGCCTCCGCCGGTTCGATTCTCGCGACGTCACGCGGCTGCTCCTGCACCGTGCTCGTCGAGCAGCCAGCCAGCGCGAGCAGCGCCAGATGAGCAACAATCTTACGAGAGTTAATCACCGAGCCTGATGCGGAGCACATCGATCTGCGCCTCACGCAGCCGGCTGCGCAGGACGTTGAGCTTGTCGAGGTCCGAGGTCGGGCCAATGCGGACCCGATGATAGGTTTTGTCATCAATCGTTACGCGCTGAATCTGCGACTCGATGCCGTGCAGAGCGAGCTGCGCGCGGCGACGGTCGGCATCAGCATATGCGGAGAAAGAACCGGCCTGCAGCACATAAAGACCGGGGTCGACGACGGCTCGCGGTTCCACGTCCGCAGCAACATCAGGCTCTTGCTCGGGAATGATGACCTCGAAGTTCGGCAGCATCTTGTAAAAAGTGAAGCGCTCTTCGTGCGGCTCCTCTTTATTACCCTGCTGTGCGGCAATTTCACTGTTGTCATCGAGAGCGTTCTGCAAGCTCGCGGGTTGCTTAACAGCGGCGGATTTCGCCATGGCCGGCCGGCGATCCTTGACGTAAACGGCGAACGCAACCGACAGGCCGAGGGACAGCCCGAAAAGCATCCACAACCAGCCTGGATAGGCCTGCTTTTTTGTCGAGCGGGTCGATCTGCGGCGCTTGCGTCTTGCCACTACATGGTCTCCGGCGCCGACACGCCGAGTATTGCGAGGCCATTTGCGATAACAATGCGTGTTGCAGTGACCAGAACAAGTCGCGCATCACGCAGTTTGTCATCGTCAACAATGAATACGTGCGCGTTGTAATAAGTATGGAAGTCGTTCGCAAGATCTCTGAGGTAGTGCACGAGATGCTGCGGCGCGCGGTTGTTTGCTGAGAGTTCGATAACCTCGGGATAGCGACTCAGTGTCGTCAACAGCTTTTTTTCTTGCGGCTCGACCAGCAACGACAAATTGTCGCAGCCGCTGGTATCGTTCCACTCGAGCGACCGTTCTTCGAGCTGCCGAAACACGCTGGCGATTCGAGCGTGTGCATATTGAATGTAATAGACCGGGTTGTCGTTTGACTCAGACTTTGCGATGTCGAGATCGAAGTCGAGATGCTGATCATTAGAACGCGACACATAAAAGAACCTGGCGGCGTCGTTGCCAACTTCGTTGCGCAACTGGCGCAGCGTGATGAACTTACCGCCCCGGGTAGTCATGGCGACCTTTTCGCCGTCGCGGTAGAGCGCGACAAATTGTACGAGATCGACAATAAGATCGTCAGCGGCGTAGCCCATGGCCGCCAGCCCGCCGCCAACGCGCGTCACATAACCATGATGATCGGCGCCCAGTATGTCGATTAGGAGATCGAATCCTCGCTGCCGCTTATCGAAGTGATAGGCGATGTCGGACGCGAAGTAGGTCTTCTTGCCATTCGCGCGAATGACTACGCGATCCTTTTCATCACCAAAGTCGGTTGCTCGAAACCAGACTGCTCCGTCTCTTT
>Ga0224502_10000048_pt1 | contig 33489 bp, 54 predicted proteins | sample SF_Oct11_sed_USG_5_FD_169104 | JGI IMG/M metagenome (GOLD analysis project Ga0224502, IMG submission 169104) | Sediment microbial communities from San Francisco Bay, California, United States - SF_Oct11_sed_USGS_13 | ecosystem: Environmental > Aquatic > Marine > Sediment | place: USA... | reverse complement strand
GAGACGATGCGAAACCAGTTAAACCCCTGATTTGCCAATTGAAATAACCCGTTGTTGATAAACCATAGGTTTGTATACCAAAATAGCAGGGTTGTTCCGGCGATGTCCCGCCGGTACTGCGAAAGATTATCTGATCGTGATCTTGATTATTATTTGACGCCGTCTGCATTAATTCATCGGCATCACCTTGCGGGATGCTGGACAGTGGCGACGTAGATGCGCTGCGTTCTTCTTCTACAACCCAATTTAGACCATTTGATCCGATCGGGCTAACACTTTCCCCCGTCAAAAAAAGTTTTAATTTTTGAAGAAGATCACGATAATCTGTAGCTGTTCCGGTTTCTGTTGCCATTAGTTCAGCGCCCTTTTAATCAAATCTGGATTTTGCTGTATTGCATTTATAATCGCATTTTGTCCTTGTGACGATTCCATTGCGCCGATCATTGCTTGCGGGTCCGTAATATTTGTTACTGGGACATTAACGTTAACTTGCGGCGGCGCTTGTTGTAACATCGACATCGATTGCTCATTCGGGATTACTGTAGAGCGTTGACCCGGAACAATCAGTTCCGGGCCTTCTTCGCCGACTAGGACGGGTTGACCGGCGGGGAAAGTTCCGCCATTAGCAGCACCCAGCAACCCGGAGAATAAGCCACCTAATCCCCCGCCTGCGCCCCCGCCAGCCGACCCGAAAAGGGAATCAAATATCTGCGCGGTTAAGGCTTCCGCAGCCATTCTTTGCAGCGTATTGACCCATGATTGAAGCATCTGATCGAAACCGTCTTTTGTTGGTTCAACCAGAAAATCAGTAAACGCGCCTTCAATGCCTTGCGCGGCGGATTGCGCGATCGCCTGCATTTTTTGCAGAAACGGATCGGCGGCGATTGTAGCTTCTTCAAAAGCGGTTTGCGCTGCTGTCGATAACCGTTCAAATTGTTCTGGCGATAGTGCTTCCGCCTCCAATAATGAACGAAGTTCAGCCATTTTTACGTTAAATTCTTCTTGTGGCGTTGCGACTTCCTTCAATAGTTCCGCAGTGCGTTCCAGCCGTTCGTTCTGTGCTACTAATGCCGGATCAGATTCTTCCAACTCCGCGCGCGCTTCTTGAACACCCCGGGCATACGCTGCCCACGACAATTGACCAGAATCGACCAGTTTGTCCAGTCGCCCGACAGTTTCGGTAAATACTTCTGTCGGCGATTTTAAATCTTCGATTATTTTAAGATTTTCCTTCAAAGCTTCCTTATAGGCTTCACCTTCCGGCGTACCTTCCGCGAATTTGATCCCGAGTTGTTCGACAACTGTATTGTATTTTTCTCCAACCAGCGCCCCGGATTCGTGAAGTTTTTCGATTTCAGCAAGTTTTTCCGTAAATGCCTGTTGGGGCGTGCGAAGTTTTTCATAAAGCTTTTGCGCGTCAGAAAGTTGCTTCGTAGAAGGCCCGGCGTTGACTCCCGAAGGATCGCCCTTCGCATCTAGATCAAGAGCATTCGCGCGCGCGCGAGCGGCAGCGCGTTCGTCTATAGCGTCCCGCAATTGCCGTTCCTGCCCTTGAATATTTTCGAAAATTCGATCGCGTTGCGCCTGAACGTCAGCTTCGATGCTTTTTTCGTCTTCCAGCAATCGCAGGCGTTCTTGTATTGCTGCGGCTTCGCCAACGTCGTCGCCGGTCAACGCCGCGAAAACGCCTTCTACGGCGTTAGAGAATAATTGTGCTTCATTCAGTATATCAGCGAAAAAGCCGCCGATTTCAGTTTGTGCAACATCGAAAGCATTGATCATATTCAATGGCAATTTGACTAACGCGTCACCCACAAACCCCAATACTTCGTCTATATCAATACCGGCATCCGAGAAATTCTTTCTAAAATTGTCGGAAAGTTCCCCCGCTTCTTGGAAAGTGACCGCCATAACATCACCGAATTCAAGAAATGCCGGGGTAAAATCGTTTTCTATGAAGTCAGCAAGATCGATTATAATGCCCGCGAAGCCGCCTGCTGCGCCCGTAGAGTCGCTAAATTGACCGACCGCCCGTGTGATAGCGTTTTCCAGAATTACAAAGGATTGGGCTACTGTGGGCACTGTCTTGCCAAATTCTTCTTGTAGTACACTAGCTTGACTTTGGATTGCGGCGATTACTTTTGCAGAAGTCAGTTCGCCTTGCGCGCCAAGTTCCCGTAAAGCCCCTAACGGGACATCTAGACCGTCAGCAATAGCGCGAGCAAGTCGCGGCGTCTGTTCTAGTACAGAACGCAGTTCGTCGCCGCGAAGCGCGCCAGCGGCTAATCCCTGACCTAATTGGATTATGGCGGCATTTGCAGAATCAGCCGTTGATCCGGAAATCGTAATCGCTTGATTAACGGACTCAGTTACCCCCAATAATTCACGATTCGACAACGCCAGTTCTTCACTAGAGCGAGCTATTCTGGAATACAGATCACCAGTCGCAACCAGACCGGAACGGGAACGCTGTGCTATCTGAAAAAGTTCTTCTGTTACTACTGCTAACTCATCACTGGTTCCTGTAACAAGGCGCAAGCGGTTTTGTAAAGTTGTCCACGCGTCGGAATACTTCAGTAATTGCCGGGCAACCAGTAGCGCGCCCAGCCCACGCAGGACCCCGCCTAGTTGAATACCAGATCGTCCGACACGGTTCATCGCCCGGGAAGTCCCAGCCAAGCCGCGTTGAGTTCGTCTGGTTCGCCCGTTGATATCGTCCAGCGAACGGATAACGATGTCAGCCCCGCGTTTTGCGGGCCTTCCGTCGATGATTACTTCCAGTTCCGCCACTTTTCGCCTTACCCGCTAATCGCTCAAAATACGCATTGTCCAGAAATCGGACAATTTCCAAAAGGAACCCCGTATCTTCCCGATCGAGTTCGACCAGATCACTATAAGCCATCACGTCCAGCAGAGCAATTGCCTGTGGTTGCCCCATGATCCACGCACGTCCTTTATGCAGGGCTTGATAAGCTTCCCAAATCCATAGAACGCCGATATCAAGTTCTGGCTTTCTATCAAGTGCCGGAACTGTATTCCCCGCGTCTTGCAGGGCTTCCAACTGTTCTAATCTGGGGCCAAAATCCATCCCCCAGACCAGTAGTTCTTTTAACCGTTTCCCACTTCTTCGGCTTCGATACGGGCAAACGTTGCCTGTTCATCGGCTGTTTCTTCAACTAAACGTCGAAAATCTTTCAAATCTCGCATCAACTGAAAAGCATTTTCAGTCGAATACTTGATTTTTTTACCCTTATCGTCTTCCAGACCTTCCCAATCTAGCAAAACGGTTCGGGATAAAAGCTGCAATTGAATATCAAGTAGTTTATCTTGAGGCACGGAGTTTCGACGAAGTTGCTGCCGTAGAGGTTTTGCAAGTTCCCGCTGCAATTTTGTGTAAGCGGGGTTTCCGATGCGCGCCAGCTTAAGGCGCGCACCGTCCCCGATGTCTACCCAGACGCCATTTTCTTCAAGGTCTAGGTCGGTTGCGAACGAACTGATTTTCATGGTGGCTTTCCATTGTGGTTGAAAATTAGGCTGCGAAGCGGCTGATCCCGATAGTGAAATCGTCGATCGGGTCCCTTTTACCGTTGAATTCTACCGTGACAAGAACGTCCTGATCGTTTCCGCCTGTATCCGTGCTGCCGGTCGTGAACTTGACAGACGGAAAATCGAAAATGTAGTTATTCCCGCCAAGCGTTGCACGGAAAGACAGGCTTGTCGTGGTAAAATTCAGATAACGATCGAGAAACGAACGATCCAGAAGATAGGCTTCGATTGTTCCGGAGATAACCGACCGTCCCAGACCGATGCCATTGTTCGCAAGTTGACCGATACACGGCTGCGGGCGCAGGGTATTGTCGATCGTGAATTCGACATTTGTAAACTGACAGTTCACATCCGCTACGCCGTCTATGAGAATATCGCGAATGTTATCGACGGCATTCAGAACATCGTTCGCCGAAACAGTTGCTGGGGCACCATCGCCGATAGTTGCGCCGACGCTAAAAGCTTGTTTACCCTCAAAAGACATCGAACCATTGATGATAGACCCGGGCGCGATCGCCAGATTCATCGAACCGACGCGCATTCCGGTGTAATACTGAATTACCGAAGATTCAGGGGAATCCGACGGGTCAGTAATGTCGCTGAAAAGCTTTTCGATCGTGAACGATTTCCGGGTCGTACCGTTGCGAACGAACTGACCTTTGACCGTGAAGGTTCCAGTCGGTTCGGCTGTTATCGGTGACTGATCAAAACGGATTGTCCCGTTTACGGCGTCGACGCTTGAAACTTTATAATAGCCGTCGTTATTCGGAGACACCGCCGATCCGCCGAGTTGCAGCCATTGCCCGGGGACGACGTTCAGCAACCAGTTCGGCGACGGAATAACCGGGGAAGTCAGAATCTGAAAAACACCCGGACCCGGTGATCCAGTCGTGAAGCTGGCGCTTACCGCAAGTTCATTCACCAGAACGGACCAGTTATCAGCAAGTGCCCCAGCGATCAAATCAGCGTGTGAAGCGTAGGAAAGTTCAAAGCCAACATCACCGCCCGCCGAAACAGCGGTTCGAATAATGTCGGAAACTTGCCGGTCACTGCGAATTTCTTCACTGATCGCGGTTTCGGTATTCTGCGATAGTGAATCCTGCGTGAAACGTAATTCGTTTAATTTCGGGGGACCGGCAGGAACCTCGCCCCATGTGGTTTCTTCCACATAGTAAAGCTGAACGGAACTGGAATCAGACATTGTTTGTTAACCTCTAAGCGATAGCAACGCAATCGTCAGCTTGAAACGGGGTATCTGCGGTCCAAACAGACCAAGCCCCATCGACACCGACACGGGTCAAACCGGTTCCCCGGAAAATGACCCCGTTTAAAGTTCGGCCTTGAATGATGTTTGCCACACTATCGGCAAGTTCTCTCGCAAGACCGTCGCCGCTTCCCGCTGGCACAAAAATTTGACAGGCAACAACCCCGATTCGACGAAATCTTCGTAGATCACCTAGCCCGACTTGCGTCTGACCGCCCGGCAGGATCGTGACACGAACCCACGGATCGCCCTCAATTGGCTTATAGTCTACATCAGAAAACGTCAAATTTATAGTAGGTTGTTCTATCGGCCACGCAGAATTGAAGCGTTCTCGGATTGTCTGGGCATCAGTTGCGTGCGGCATAGCTTATCTGAAAACTGCCGATACGCTTTTCGTTTCCGCAATGGACACTTTCACCATCCCTCGCGGGGCTTGTCGGCTGGAACCATCTTCCAGCGCCTTGATGTATTTGACATTATTGAACAGCGTGATTACCCCAAACGGTTTCGCGCCCGAAACGACAGCCGTCCCCGTCGCGACTGGATCAGCCAGCGGTTCGATTTCAGATTCGTTTGACCCGCCGATAGCCGTTTGCCAATTACCTCGCGACCTGCCCGTATCAACTGGGTTTTTGAAAACAATTCGGCTAAGTAAATCCAGTGCGGTTTTTTGCTGCAATTCAAGCACGCGCGCAGGAACAACACGATTACCAAACGCCCGCAATTCTTTTTTGAATTTGTTTAGGTTTTTGAATCGAATAGTCATTTTTCATTTACTGTCGCAATTGAAGTTCGTAAATCGCAACTTCTTCGCCGCTGAATACCGGATTTACACGAACAACCTGCCAATCTGACCCGTTTAAATCGATCCGATCGCTAATCGCTGGAACAAACGAAATTGAAGAACCTGCAATATTTGCGACGGCGTCCCCGGCTTGAATAGTTGTTCCATCTATCCTATTTTGCCGATACGGTTCCGGCGGTGTAATTATCGCAGACGATTCAGTTTCTGTAAATGTTGTTTTCCCTGTTGTGGCATCATAGGAACTTACGCGTTGCTTGTAAGTAACCGTTTTTCCAAAGTCGTTCACTAGCTTATTCGCTAACGGAACTAGTACCGAATCAAGTTTCCCCGGCATGTCAAGACCTGACAACCATGCCAGTTTGCGGGCGTTCCGGACGCAGGAAAGGTTCGACAATTTTCATCGCGTCCCAGTAGGTTTGTGTCATTTGCGTGTTCCCCCCATCTTCGCCGGTCATGTATTCGACTTCAAGTGATCCTACTTTTTCGCGGCGTGTCATCCGCCCGAAAGACGCCTGAAGCGAGCCGGTAGAAACACCAGCGGACGACATTGTTTCTAGAGCTAGTAAATTCTGGCATTCTTTCACTTCTGGCGGAATCGTATCTTCCCCTATGAAATACGTGTCTTGAAACGCGCGGGGCACGTTCACGTTCGTATAAAACGGATCGAAGAAATCCGGCAACGGTACGCCCCGGCGGGGCCACGATAGCGGCTGCAACGCGTCGACAATAGACCCGCGCCATAGCATCCGAAATTTTTGCTGCATATACTGCGCGCCTTTTCGAAGTGCGATTTCGACTTGATCGTCATCCGCTTCCGACGCAGCGGCTGCGCCCCGATTCGCCGCAAATGTTTTGAATTCGGCAACAGTGACGAACGATTCCGCCCCGGCGATTATGCTGCCATCTTCAACCGTCAAAGTCATTTCGTGATATCCTGTTTGACCACGAATTTCCCGATCAATGGTGTGCTGATCTTTCCAGCCGGGTCAGTTATTTGTATGTCGTAAAAATAGTTACCGGGAGCAACTTCTGGCGAACCGGCAAACGCGCTGAAATCAAACCGTAGAATGGCATCTGTTGCCGGACTGTTCGGAATTCCGTTCGCCTGAAAAATCTGCGTTCCGATTTGGGGGCTTGAAAACGGATTCGGGTCCTTGACCGTATTCACCGTTAAAATGCCGCTATATCCAGCAGCAGACGGGATTACTACGCCGTCTTGCGTCAACCGGATCGCGATGTCCTTTGTGTCGCCCCGTCTGCGTTCAAGATTGCATTCGGCGGGGGCACCGATATTTGTTGTTGCTGCCATTAGCAGATAATTTCCACGTCAATAATTTCAAGGATTTCCACATCTGGGACATTTTCGACGATTTCGACATCAATGTCCACGTCCAACAATTCGACTTCTATCATTTCGAATACCTCGATCCCGAAAGTTTCGATGAATTCAGTCCCAGCGGGAGCCGCTGCACCGCCGCCAGCTTGTGCTTTAAGGAATAAAGGGAAAAGGCTTGGCGTCGGCATATCATATCAATCTAGTTCGAATTCGACCATCGGCAGAAATACTATACCGTGCTTTGATGGTACGCGGCGACGGAATCGGGCTTTCGTTTTCAAAAAGCGTTACTGTCAGATCATCAGATGATACCACAGCATCGCCCGCAATTAACGCGGCGGTTATGTCCGTATAAGCCAAAATCTGCTGAACATCGCCGCCGCTCACAAGATCCGAATCATCAACAATGGTGGAAGGGCTTCCCAACAGGGTCGGATCGTATTCGCCAACCCCGCGCACTTTTATTTGTCCGCCGGTATTAGTAGGCCCCAGAATTAACGTGCCCGGGTCAAGATCGATCGAAGCAATTGCTTCCGGGCTACGAGCAACCATGTTCTGAATTTCCAGACCGCCGCTATAATTTCGGAAATTAGCGTGATGCGCGCCGTTCCAATTACAAATCGCCGCAGTATTTCCCGGCCTTTCACTATAACAAGAATCGAAAACACAGTGCGCATCCGTACCAAGACCAAAATTTGAAGGGAATCCGCACCGCGCGAAATGCCCGGAAATATTTATCACTTGATTAAGGCTGCAATCGTCTGCCTGTATATCGTTGCTGTTACAATCGCCAGTTATCTCGACGTTATTAAAAAGTGTGCGCGGAATATTCTGCGCATTCAAATTAATGATGGCGGATTCAGTTGCGGCAATTCCAAAGAACCCCCAATCCGAATAATCCTGATCAAGCGTTATGGACCCGCGAAGATAATAACTTCTAACTTTAAGAGCATCCGCGATTATCCTAGCGTCTACAATATTGTTACTAGGAAGCGTCGGCGTCCCGATCTGCGTTCCGCCGATCGTTCCAGTTCCAGCAATTCCGCGAACTGTATCGATATAAACAGCGTTCAATAATTGCGCAATATCAAGGCGCGCAACTGAACTGTCAACAAGGTTTGATACTTTGGTTTCTGTGTTGACTGTGTAGGGTCCATCGGTCGGAACAAATACTGACTGCCCCGGCGGATCAGTCCAGACGTTTCCGTCGATTGTCCATTTGTGATTACCTTCCGCCGGTTTAAATCGCCAGCCATTTGTAACAAAGTAGGTTACACCTAAATTCTGCGTATCAGTTACAGGGTCCCCCGCTACCGTTCGAATAGCAGGGGGGAAACCAAGCCCACCAGTTGACGGGGAACCCGCTGTATCCGCGATGAATTCTTTATACTCGCTGTAGATTTCTTGCATAGACGACACATTATCAAGCATCGTTTGCGGGCTTGGCGTGGGACTAACTGAGGCATAGACAGGAATTTCGATTATCAATAGCCGCGTAGTGTCAAATGTAACGATATTTGGCATTTTTACGGATTCCAGAAATTTCTGTCAGGAATTTGTGAAACCGGAAAAGACGTGGCTGTCGTCGGGACCGTAAAGTCTTTTATTCTATTGTTTGGGGGAAGCACGTACTGAATATTATGAACAACGATATCAACAACAGTTCCAGCCGGGGCAGAAAATGTGAAAGATGTCGGAGAAGCGGCGGTATCCTCTATACCATCTATTTCAGTTATGTTTATCGGGCTTGTGACTGATTCAGCATTAAAGACTCGAACTTCTGTTCCCGGTTTCAAATTTGTTAAAGTTACACTGACGTTACTGTTAACTGTTGTCGACGCCCCGGTTCCGTTCCGAACCGTGGGGCTATCCCCGTCAGTTACGTTTATCGTTACTGCTCCGCCGCTATTATTGTAAATCATAGCGGTCGATGATTCATCGGCCCCCCAGCCTCCCGGGAAAGTGTTCCCGGTAAAAGTATATGTTCCCGTTTGCGTTATTTCTATCGCATGACCGTCGTTTCCATCCGTATTTAAAAAGTTGAAAATATTGTTTGATACTTTTGAAATATCGTCTGCGATCAGCAGTGCATGGCGGTCCGTGTTCGCGTGGGGCCACGTTTGATCGGGGTGCGTTACAATGTAGGGATCAATAAAAACACAGCCGCTAATTGTCGCGCCGTTTTGCTCCATTCTGGTTAGCCCGATGAAAATTGTATCGTTAACCGAACAACGATCCGTTAATTCCCAAACCTTCCAGTTTTCATAAGTTCCCCCGTTTACGGCGAAAGAACCCGAAGGGGATACGGTTTGCGTAACGAAAAGATCAGGACGGTTATCGTTCCATTTTCTTAAATAATGGGTTTCTTCCGGTGAAACTGTTCCAGCCGTTAAATTTTTTCGCGCGGTTCCTGTGTCGTTTATCGCATCAATCCATAATCCGAGGCTGGTATTCATTATATCGTAAACTTTTAATGTAGAAGCGGTTAACGCGCTGGCATAAACAAAACGTTCCTGCGGTCCAGTCAAAGGCGAACCAACGGTATCGTAGGTAGTTTCCAACCCGATGACATCTGTGTCGCCATCATTTCTTTGATTCTCTACAATGTCGCCCGCTTCAAGATTTACCGGCATATCGCCAACGATAGTTATAACGTCTGTCGTTCCGTTGACATTGACAGGTTTATAGCCAATCGTTCGAACTGCCGTGGCTTGACTTTTCATCGTGCAGTTAGTGAATGTGATGTCCGTCGCAGCGGCATCCAAATCTATTTCTATTCCGGAAAACCACGGATGCGCTTGATGATCTGGGAAAACTAGAACTTTGTTACTATCAGTGAAGTATGTTGCCTCAGAAGAATTTTGCGGGCTTGCATCGCGTCCAGACCTGCCGATATGCAATCTACCAAGGACGTATAAGACCCCCTGTTTTGTTATTACATGCCCGTAACGATTTGCGATAGTTTCTTCGTCGAAAGTTACAAATTCCTGAAAATTTGCAGGATCATCCGGCGACTGTGTTCCGCCAACAAGAAACAACCCCATTGAAACGTCTATAGAATCAATAAAAAGATTTTCTGATTTTGCTGCACCTGATGTAACACCCGCAACCGGTCCGATCCCAGTTAAGGCAGTCGCTATTTTGCTGGAACTGCCGATCGCAGTTTCATACGGAAGTAAAAAAATCGGTGCCCCGGGCGTATTTGGGTCAATGAAATTCCCCATAAAATACGCGCGGATAAGCCACGATTCCGTAGGTGGGTAGGGGGTAACATACCGGTGTGGTATCGTTCCATCGTCACAAATGGGTAATTCAGACCACGAATTTACAGTACCGTCGTCAAATCGGGTCCTTAGACCGCTAGAACTTAAATCCTGCCCATCCGACAGATATACTTTTATCAGCATAGTATACCCGTGCGGGAATGTTGCCGATGTTATTTCATCAGTATATCGTCGCTGATTTAGTATGATCGGGGATGTCGGCGCGCCAAGTGCATTCCGGACGTTCGATCGAATGCTGTTCGTTGTCAGACCAGTTGCTAGAAATCCAGCCGTTGTCGAACTTGTTACCTTACGCGAGCCGGACGCAGCACCTTGAAAGAAAGTTACTAATTCTTTACCAGCACCAGCACCGCCGCCAATACTGGAAAAAGTCGGCGTTCCTTCGAAATCCTGAATACGCGTCGCCGTAACTGAAACAACACCGCCCATTATCCGGTAGTCCCGACATTAGCTTCCACCAAAGTCGGTTGCCCGGGGAAGTTTATATTCGAAACGTCGCCAATAGCATCAAGTTCATCCCCCGCCCGGTCTTGCGCTTCAGCAGTATCGGGCGCATCGACAGTTATTGTAATTCGACAGTTTACAATAATCTGGTAACGATTCAGCGGCGTCGATATTGGCGACCGGGGGGGATAATCCGGAGTAGGTCGCGGACTTATTGGCATATTTAGTCACCGTTTACGGGTTGCTGAAGTTACGTTCCAAAGGCGCAACCAGTGAAAAGTTATTTGTCGTTGTCCGCTGAATTTGCCCGGTAGTTTGAACAAATTGCGCCGTGGTAGTACCTATCGCGCGAACAATGACATCCGCAACCGTTGCGGGCGTCCGCCCGCCTTGCGAATTGTTATCGTAGTCGAAATCGTAAGACGCCGACCCCCCGGCAACAATACCGGTTATTGGTAACGGGCTGAACGACCCAGCAGAATTGACAACAGTGGCATCCGGAGAATCTATCGGATTTCGATCGACGTTTCCAGAAATCGGGCCTTCGGCTGTGATCGTTAACGTGCTGTCGTAACGCTGAATTGTCCAGAATCCTTGTTCTGGCGATCCTTTCGCCAATATCAACCACACGCCATTATTATTCGGATCAGTAAACCCACTTAATCCGACATATGATCCGATCGTCGCTGCGGCTGGAAGCGCGTCGGTTGCACTCGATAGCGTCGCAGTTGATCCGGTAATTCCGGAAAGCGTAAGATCACTGACAGCCGTTCGAGTAGTCCAGCGGAAAAACATAGTGAATTTCGCCGGACCTGCATCGTTTTGCAGGTTTTCGTTGAAGCTGATAACACCAGCGGCAACGAACGGAAATGACCGGGTCAGGGTGTCGTTATCAATCTGGGAAAGCCTATTTGTATCGGCTGCACTGAAGTTGATGACCGCAACACCTGTTCCGCCGCCTGACGGATTAGTTGCCGCCAGTGTTCCGAGCGAGTCGCCAACAAATTCAAGCAATTCGTCCGCAGTCCGTCCAGTAACAACCCCGCCGCCGGGGGAAAGCGTGTTCGCGTTAATGTTCGCAGCCTGCCGAAGCTGGTACTGAACATATTCGTAAACGAATTCAAGCGAAAGACCCTTCGCATCGATAACAACGCCGAAAGCGGCGTTCGTTTGCGGGGACTGTGTCGAACTTGCGTCGGCATTGAACCCGCTGATAACTTGCGGCGTCGCGAAATACGAAATTGTCACTGTCGGCGATCGTGTCGATACTGTAGCGTCTGAATTCAAAACTTTCAGATCGGCAGAATTCGCCAGCGGGAACCGGTAGACTTGGTTTTGAACGCTGGTAACACCGATGTCGGTCAGGTTCGCTTGTGCGTAAGTCTTTCCAGAATCCGGATTCAGTGCAACCGAGAAACCTTCACGCAAGAACAGGGTCAAAGCGTTTCTGTTATCGACAGCAACGTCCGCCGTTCTCTCGTTCGGTGATCCAGTTGCGGTAAAGGACGCGGCTGGAACAGTAACAGTCGACGCAGTGACTGCCACGACCAAAACTGTTTTATCGTTAAGCGGCGACGTGCCCGAACAATTTTCAATTGTGATTTGACCGCCGACTTGAACACCGTCCGCAATCCACGAACCGCCGTCATTTCTTGTGATCGAATTTGTCGTGAAGTCAAGCCCGCCGGTCCCACCGTTATCAATGATTCGGTTATAAATCAGAATGGCTTCGTTTACCGGACCATCGAAATCGAAGTTAATGCCCGCGCCGGTATCGGTTGGATCGTTGCCTTGTTGATAATACGCGCGGTCGGTTGCTTCAACAAAACCGCCAAGCGTGATCGCCCCGGCATATTGCTTGATTAGAAATCCAGCCGTATCTAGTTCGGACCAGCCGCCGGTTCGAATCAGCTTGCGCGTGCGGTACAGAGCCGGGGACGATCCGACATCGTCTTTCGGATTCCAGTTGTCGGAAAATTCGTATTGCTCCGGAGTGATCGCCACCATCGGGAAAATGTAAGGAATAAGGACCGGATCGTTTTTCCATTCTTCTTTCAAGAACGAATACAAAGCTTGTTCGGTTACACCATCCGGATCGACAAGCCCCTGTTCCAGAATATAAATATCACGATCGTCAGTTGCGATATGGACAGATTTTTGCGTTGATGCGATAGGCGATCCGCTAGAATTTCCCAGCGTGGTGATCGCTTCTGATGCCGCCGTAACTGGATTGTTCCCGCTGATCTTTCTGGCTGTGATGCTTGAAGTTGTTGGGGACCCACCGACTTCCAGATAAAGACCGTTATTTCGACCGTCGCTGTGGTCGCGAACTTCAAAGAATTCACCAGCAGTTAAAATCGGAAGTGTAGCCGTCGCGGTCATTACGACTTCGTTAAGCGGCGAGCCTACTGTAAAAGTTACGCCAGCACACGCTAGGCTGGAACCTTGTGAAAGGTCATCGGGATCAATTCGAAGGGTCATGGTTGAAGCTCCATTGCTGCGTATTCCGCGAAATATGCGCGGGGAATAAAGTGTCTACCCTTCAAGGCTTCCCGCAGCAAGGGTTCAGTGCCCATGATTATAGCCGAATCCAAGAACGAACCGCAACAGATTGGAACAGCTTCGAATAAAAACAGGGTTCCAATATTTTCTATTGGATCACTGTCGTCGACGTAGTAACGTGCATTTTTTGGCGGAGTCGGTAAATAAAAAGCGTCGAAAGTAGCAAATACCCGGGAAGCAACCCGAGTTTTCGACGATTCGTAGCAGTGTATTTCCCGCCCGATCCCTGCGATTATCCTGATCTTTTCCGTATTGGTAAGAATTCCGGAAACTATCGTGGCCCCAGTTTTATATACGGGGCCACGACAAATAGAATAAATCAGACTGTTTAAACTAGCCTTTTGTTCCCCCGCTGTCATCGCCCGCTTCAAATTCCGCGTCGTCAGCGGCTTCGGCTTCGGTTGAATCAGCGGCTTCAGTTCCGGTTTCGCCTGAAGTATCGGAATCGCCCGTCGGGGCGGTAGCAGTGTTTTTCGCATTTTCTTCCCGAGAAGCTTGCGCTTCGGCGTCAGCAGATTTTTCCCATTCCGTCAAACCGTCGTCCTCTGCGCCGTTGATAATAGCGGCTTTCGCTGCGGCGACTTCTTCCGCTGTCGGCGGAACAGGTTCAACGGGTTCCGAACCCTTCTTCTTCAAGGACGGCATAACAAATCGACCAGTGTCTTCGATCTGGGGTCCCGCAACAAAATCGCCTTCGCTGTTGAAGAAATGAAGTTCTGTTTCTGGAAACGTTTTTTTGTAGGATGCTGCAATCAGATGCACTTTCGGCGCATCTGCCTGAATTGCGACTGCCTCGCATTTTTCACAGTCTTCCGGGCCATTGAACAGGTTCGCATATACCATGTTTGCGAGTTTGTTCCCAGCACGCAACGCGCCTGCTAATTCCTTGGCGATCTGTTCGTGATCACGCTGGAAGTAAAGGATAGCCCGCTGTTTTCCTTTCTGGGCTGCGACTACTTGATCGGTATTTTCTATAGGCATGGTGGCTACCAGTTTAGTTAAAAAAAGGGGGACCCGAAGGCCCCCCGGTTGATTACAGTTGCGAGCGAATTCCGACGCCCGGCAAATCCTTGATGCTGTCCATCACGGAATCCCAGTTCGTCGAAGTTCCGAGCGCGGCATCGTTCGGGTTTACACCGCCGTTCGTAACGTCCCACTTCACACCCTTGCAGCCGACATTGTAGGCGTATTCACCTTGCAGACGGGCGACAAGATTTTCCTGACCGGTGATGATCTCGGAATGCATCATGTCGCTTTCGCTGTCTTCAGCAATGGCCGCGTCTTCGGTCAAACCGAGCGTGATGTATTGCGTCGGGGAAACGCTGGCGTCGATCAGTGCAGCCGAGTCAGTGACCAGAACCGGGCGGTTCAGGGTAATCGGGGTTGCGCTGGCAACGTTGAAGTTTGACACGCCGTCGATATTGGCTGTGATCTGGCTTTTGACCAGTTCGTAGTAAGGCTTCGAATGCATAACCCAGATGCGAACCCGGGATGCAGCATCGCCAAACAGCGCCAGACCGTCGACCAGATCGTTCGTATCCATACCAGCCGTCCCGACATCGCCGTCGTGAACAAGCGAGGCACCTTGCGCGGTAATGGAAGCGACCAGCGAACGGATCAGAGTGTCGAGCATTTCGACCTGCATCGCTTTCGCGATTTGACCGCCCAACAGAAACGATAGAACTTCCATATCCGGGTTTGACCCCAGTTTCCGGAATGAATCCAGCGTTTGATCGATCGGACCGATACGGCGATTCAGCTTGACTGACACGAATTCGTCGATCGGAACGCCAGTCGATGCGACTGCGGGGTTTGCCGGTGAAACATTTACGTCCCGGCGTTGAACGATGTTGGTAACGTTCTTGAAGAATGATTCCTGTGCGAAGTCACCTTTCTGGCGATTGGTAACGATGCGCAGTGCATTCAACGAAGCACGGTTGAAAGCGTCGGTATTTTGGACAAGAGTCTCCGACATGCCGCTATGGACTAACTCCGGATAGATAATTCCTTCCGGAAGCCGACCAGAACCGGCAAAAGACTCGCGAGAACCTTCAGGCATTGTATTGACCTTTTAAGTTGCGGTTAATTAAATCGATTCACAACGGAAGTTTCAGAAATTCGTCATTGCCATGCTGGTTGACAAAATCAACTTTTTGGCGTGGCGTCATCATCGACCGTTTTAAATCACTAGGAATCCCTCCTTTTTTGCCACTGCCTTCGCCGCCGCTGCCATTTGGCGGGGTCCCACCACCGCTTTTGACATCAGCCGCAAATGCTGCGGCAAACGATTCCTGATCCCGCATCTCGCTGACCAGTTCTTTCGCTGTGATCGGCTTGCCTTCCGCGTTAACCCGAACGGTTCCGGTTTCATCGATCACACGGGCATGGAATTGCCCGTCTTCTTCAACAAGTTGCATCCGCGTTTTCACATGCGGCAGCAATAAATTAACATTGCCGTGCAACTCGTTCAACGCAGAAACGACTGCTGCGTCAATTTTAGATTCTTTGATCACATTGATCAAGTGCTGTTCGCGCTGGGAACGTTTATCTAGTTCCTGCTGCTGTTTTTCCTTCACCTGTTGAATGCGCTTGTCGTATTCTCCGCGCTTCAGGGCTTCTTCTTCTTCGCGTTTTTCATGCTCCGTCAGAAGTTGCTGATATTGTTCCGGGTCGATTTCCCCGTATTGCTCCTTAATCTGGGTCAACTGCCGGGTAGCGTTTTTCGCGTTCTCGCGTTCCTTTTGCAGCGCGGACTTCAATCCGCTGACATCTTCGACCTTGTCGTTCGGCGTGTAATTCGCCAGAATTTTCAGGCGGTAGGTCCCGTCCTCGGTTGCTTCGTATTCGTCGTGAAGAGTTTCGTCGATATTTTCCAGACTGGATAAAGTGGCTTCTAATGGCATTTCATTGCTTCCCGCTATAATAAACAGTGTGGCGATTATATTAGCAACAGAGAACAAAATGCAAACAAAATTGTTAATTATTTTCTACGAAAACGCTTGCGTTTTTGCTAAATTATGCTAATATTTAAAACATACAAGACAGAAAGGATAAATTGACATGATTACAAAAATTCGCAATGCTTACAAAATCTGGGTTTATACCCGAAAAGTTGAAAAGCTTTTTTCTTAACGGAGAAATGAAAATGTTTGTTGAAATGGTAAAGAACGTCAAAAGCACAATCGTTATCGAAGAAATCACCCTGTTAGGTGATACCGATACGACTGAAACTTCTATTGTCGAAATGGAAGATATAACAGTATCAGAACTGTTAAATTCTGATCAAAGTGCCTCTAATTGATCCAGCGTCAGCGGGTTCCCCCGGAAGTCGACAAGCTGGGTAAGTGTTATTTTGCCGCTTCGCCATAAGCGCGCGCGACCCGGTCCCAATAGATCATCTTGAAATGATTTCGATTTTCCACGAAGAAATTTGTCAAAGGTAATATCGCCGGGTACTTCCCCGTCCATACTGGCACGGGTTGCAATCGGTATTTCTTCCGCATCTATCCCCAACTCTTCGAACGATTTCAAAACTGGAACCATACGGCTTCGGCAATTGAAATGCCGTGGCGGTCCTCCGTTGAATTGCAGATTGTGCCCGATCGGTTCCAGTGTATTAGCGTCCCACGCCAGACCAGAATAGGCGATACAGATATCGCTTGTCCGGTTGTCCAGTGTGCTTATCTGCTGAATAGCCTTTACGACTTCCATGTCCTGATAGGATTGCAACGCGGCAGCATTGACCACTTGTGCGATCGCGGTGCGGACCAGTGTTTCGGCTGCGCGTCTGGATGTCTGCATAACGCCGGGAACCTGAACACCGTTTATTTTACCCCCGGTGATTCGCGTCGTTGCTTGCTGCGTAGACTCCCCGGCTTCCAAAGATAGTCGGACCTGATCCATAACTGAATCCTGAAGTGTTTTCGATTGGCGGCGTGTCCACGTTAAGATAGTCGCGCCAGACAAGGCGACGCCGGTTGCAATCGCGTTCGTTACTTCCGGCGGCAATGCTTCCGTTTCGAATTCAATGATTTCAGCCACTTGCTATCCACCATTTTCCCATGCTTCTTTTTTTGAAAAAGTTTTCAAATCCTTTTCGTGCTGTGCTTCTATTGCTTCGCGGATAAGTGCCTTGATCGCGTCGCGTCCGACTACTGTGGGATGAGAATGCGCCGGACCTGCCTCGATGTTGACTTTTACGTCTGCTGTTGCCGATGCTGGTTGATTCTTTGATGCCCGGTATTCTTCAACTTTTTCGTATCCGAAATAACTCAAAATAATAGATAACAGGATCGCAAAAATCCTGCTAGCTATCGGGCTATCAATCCAACGTAAACCTTTCATGTCAGTTAAAGTGCATTGACGCACCGACCCCGCCGGAATATTCGTCGAAATCTTCGTCGAATTGAATGCCAAATTTTATCATTGTATTGTCGATCCTTGTGGCGAACATAGCGTTATAGCCGTAATAGTTATCATACCAACCGACTGATCCGCAGCCTTGCCAGCCGCGAGCATAATCGAAAACGCAAAAATTCGGCGCGTTTAGCATGGCGAATAATTTGCTATACGGTTGAATAGATGCCCCATTATCGAAACCGTCGTTTGTTCCCGTGTTACCGCCGCCTTCAGGCGGGGCTTCATATTCGTGCAGGATCGTGATATTGATATCGTCATGCGATGCGCCATGCGCGGCAACCGGGGTCAGGATCATTTTCAGCATCAGGAACGCGAACAGCAATCCAACAATAAAGGCGAAAGCGTTTTTTAAATTCTTTGTCATGGTAAATTCTCCGCGACGATTTTGTTAATATTCTGGGCTTCTACTTTTGCGATACGTCGACCAGCCGCGCGAAGCAACCCGTTTATTTCTGAATACGCAGTTCTGATAAGAACGCCCAATTCGAAATTTAATTTCTTCAGCCGTCGCTGTCTTGCTGCGACTTGCTTGGTTCCGTTAACGTCGATTTTCAGCATCATTGCGACGATCGATTTTTCTAGTTTATCGAGTCGTGCATCTACATCATTCCGAACAGCAGCATCGGCCCGGCGATAGCGTATGTCCTGCGCTATGATATCGTTTCTTATTCGTTGTGCAACTGTTTCCGTCATTCATAGAAATCCAGTTGAACGCCAAAATCATCCGCGACACCTGAAACGTTTTGAATACGAAACAAATAATTCGAATTTGGTTTCAGAATGAATTCGCCCCAGCCTTCCGATTGTGCCCCGGGCGCAGAACCGCCGTGTCCGCCGGGTACAAAAACAGGCCCAGCAATCAAAATCCCTAACGGGCTAGATAACACGGGATTCTGGTAAACTAATATTGATGACGTAACTTTTGCGGCACGAATCCGGTTCCGGTTGATGCTTGGAAGAACGTCTTCCGGGCTTGCCGGAACGCTTGTCGTGTCTTCGTAGATCGTTATCAAACCATCCCCACCGCACCCGGCAATATACCGAAGATGCGTAATAGAACTAGTAACAGCAAGCAAATCAATAAAAGCGTTCGACCCTAATGATGCATTATAGGTATCGATAGAAAAAAGATTTCTGTCGTGTATGTGTTGATGGATAACATCAATTGTTACGTCGCCTTGTGAAATATTCGGCATTATTTACCACCGCGCGCGCGGATTGCTCTACCTTGCCGGGCAGCTTTTGCCTTACCGCCCTTGCCCGTGTAGCACTTTCCACGTCGTCCGTATTTAAAACCCGACTTCCCGTTTTTCTGGCAAGGTACGACGGGCATGTCAATAGTGTCCGGGGTCCCACCTGTTCAGGAAATGCCCGATCGTATCAGCTACCGTGACCCGCCATTCATCAAGCCAGTTTTCGGGCACCATGTATTTGTAACGTTTCAGTCTGGCGGTAGTGGTAGTTTCCCGGGGCGGATCAAGACAGATAATCGACATCGCAACAGTATTGACAATGAAGTTCTGTGGTTGAAACCACACCCCGAAAATGATCTTTAAAATCGGATGCTCCCCGAGTCTGTAATAGAGCCAGTAACAAACCGCGAATTCGACCATCACTATCGGGATCGACAAAAGCGGATTCTCGATTAACCAGACTAACAAGTTCGTGTAAAAATCCATCAGATTACCTCCGTTTGCGCCGCTTGTCCTTGTGGCGTTTCTTGTCCTTGTGGCGCGCTTCGTTCAATAGTCGCATCTGCAATTCCCCTTAATGGGTGCGTATGCCCGTCGGCTTCGCTAGTTTCTGAGCCTGTAGGTTCCCACTTATGGCGATGCCCGTCAACTTCATTTGTCCAGCCGTTCGACTGTAAAACGTGCGTATGTCCTTCAGCATCGCCAGTTTCGTCACCGACTTTATTCCCGGCGTCGATTTCCGCTTCCGTGAATCCTGTCTGACTGTCTTGATATTCCAGATCAAGTAAATCGATTTCGTTGTCCGCGTCGAAATCGTCGGACAACAAATTGCGGCGTTTCAATTCGTCCCAGTAAGTGACTTGACTGATATCACGTGCCGCACGCATATCCGCCAGCGCCTTGATGTCTTCGCCGTCGCGCATCGTTATGCTGAAATCCTTGTAAACGGTAACACTTCCGCCAGCATCTTCACCTAAGTTCAAAATCATCGCGAATAAATCAAGCATAGCTTCCAACTGTTTTTCTATATGCCGGGCGAACATGCCTAGCGGAGAATCCGCTTCGGACTGATCCAGCGCGCGGGCGGTCGCAGTAACATCGCCGGTCGGACGCTTCAAAATCATATTCAAACCCAGCTTCGCTATTCTGTGTTCAAGAACTTCAAGGTCATTTGCCCCGGCTGAAATACCCGCCCCGGAATGCTCGACGTATTTCATATCGCTGCCTTGCGGACCCCGGGTCATGGTATTTGCGCCGATTTGAATTTCAAAATCACCGCGATCTGGATCACCCAGACCAGAACCGAACAGAATCGGCACGCGTGCAACGTGCAAAATGTGTCGTTGATCAGAATCGCTTTGCCAGTGGGTCACGTTCAGATGTGCAATTTCTAGCATAGGCGGTTCGCCCTTCATGAAGTCGACATGCTCGCCGTATACCGGAACCAGTGGAATCACAAGAAGATCGACGACGTTGTCTTCTTCAAGAATCCATTCTTCATTTCCATTTTCGTCAACATCCTTTCGGTATATCCGACGACGACCGATTTCCCATACATGGATTCGCTCGATTTCCTGTTGACCGAATTCATTGCCCGGAATATCTTCTTCCGTAATCATCAAAATCCGGGCTTGTGTTAAAACGATTTGCCCGTCAATAACTTCTGTTTTCCAGCCGAGAATTTGCGGGGCCTTAACATGCACGGCATAAGGTCGAAGTGTTCCACGGTTGACATCGGCCCGGCTTATCTCGCGCCCGTCTTGCTGAAGGCGCTGGATGTTAGGGGAATCGACAAGGATGTAAGTGACGCCATGATTCAATGCCCAGTAAGCAATTCGCCGGGTCCATTCGTTGATATCCGTCCCGCCCGCATCGATGTCATCTTCGTATCGACTGATGGCGACGGGAACATCTTCTTCCAGAATGACCGGTTGCTTCATAATCTTACCGACCATTTTACGAATTGTATCTTCGTATAAAGGCGTTAACACGGACCGAGCTAATCGGTTTTTGTAAGCTTCTTCGGGTTCGCGCGGCTCTTGTGGTAGATACGATTTTCCTGCTAACCGCATCGCGTGCGTGCCGTGGGTCAAATGGTCGACCATCTGCCACGTATCAAATTTCGATTCCCAGTATTTCGACGGGATGGCTACGGGATTTTTGTCTGGCATCAGTAGTAAACCTGTTGCGTTACCGCTCCCCGCTTGAACACGGGGAATTCGTCGGCGATATAATAACCCAGACCGTCAGTTAAATGCGTTAACTTCGGGTCCGCTTTTTTGTCAAGTTCGCCACTGCCTCCCGCGAGCAAGCGAACACCTTCAAAATCTTTTACGACGTGCGGAGCATGAACGGGGTCGACCATCATGTGAATTTCGCCGTCGCCGGACTTCAATCGTGTATTGACGGCGTTGATTCTAGCACGTTCAGTCGGGTTACTGGAAGGGACTCTGAAATGAACCCGTTCGACGCCATAGTGCGCATACATAGCTTTTTTTACTAAATCCCAATCAGACCCCTCCGTCTGTGCAGTTCCACGGGACCCACCTGTTGCATCGCCGTGCAGAATAATGCGCCCGGCATGATCACCCCAGTCGGCTATGAGTTTGTTACATACTGCTGGCGTGTTGCTGTTTCGTGGAATGTAGACTTCACCGAGTACGCCGGTCCCGCTGACTGCCGGGACTGATGCGTTTGCAAAAAATGTCGCGCCCTTCACGTTAACCGAATCAGCAATAGCGATCTTTCTGGGAAAGTTAACTTCCTGCGCAACGACTGCGGTTCCGGGGTCGACGTTAAAGTCCATGCAGAAAACAAGATCGGCCCGGGGGTTGTATTCATCACGAAGCGCGCCGCAGTGGGTAACACGATCGAACGGGTAGTAAGCCTGCCCTTCGAAGTTGACGAAACTGGCTTCGTATTCCTGCTGAAATGTCAGCGGGTCAAGCGTTGCCCGGGCAGATTCAATTTCCGAAGCGGGCAGAATATCAGAACTAAACCACGTGAAGCCGTCCCATTCTCCGCCGTTCGAAATGTTCCACGGACCTAGTGCATTGTTGAAAACGTCGTAATAGTGGTTTCGTCCTTCGGGAACGCCGATCAACCAAGCCCAGCCGTTCCGGTCAGATAATGCCGGGCGGACATTTTCGCCCCATGCAATTTCCTTCATGTTAGCGAATTCATCCAGAATTCCGCCGTCCCACGGCGAACCCTCGATTCGTTGCGGCTTGTCCATGCCGATAACAGAAAGACTCGCGCCGGTTTTGTACCAGATCGTTAATTCTGTTTCGCTAGTCTTCCAGACGAATTGACGGGGCGATAGTGATTTCAGATCGTCCCAGTAAATCCGTTTTGCTTGATCGCGTGTTGGGGCAGCGGCAAAATAATTCGGATCAGGAAATTGCGATTCAGCCGAAAGACACGCGCGGACAAGTCGACGCTTGCCGCGTTCTGTTTTACCAGAACGGCGTCCCGCTGGCACAACTTTGAATCGTGCTGGGCTGTGGATTAATCGATGCTGTTCGGGATGGTAACGAAGCGGGGTCCAGCGACTAGTTAAGACGCCTACCTGTTTCTTCGCTGCCAGACCCCGAAGGCGTTTCGACTGGAACGGAGTCGCCATCTAAAATTCGCATTTCCTGTAAAGCCGATTGAAGTTGCTTCGCTGTTTCTTCTGGCGGCGTTGTGTCATTGTCGCCCTTTCCTAATAATCCCATCATTTGCGCTAGATCATTGTTAGCCTTATGCGCGTCGAACATTTCAACTTCAATGTTTCGACCGTGCGCAGAATGAGTCACTTTAATTTTTTTGATGCATTTGCGCTGCGCGTCTGGTATTTGCTCCTTAGACTTCAGCGTCCAGTCTGCGTTAAAAATACTGCAAACGTCCGCTTTAGCCCACATTGCCCAGCGCGCGATAACAGACTCTTCCGATTCCTTCGACGCCGCAAGCTGGTTCGCGATTTCTTCTTGGACCGCGTCGCGGACCGCTTGTTGTTTCAGCAGCCATTCGGAAGACTTGTCCGCCATGCCTGCATCGCGTGCAGCTTGATACCCGTTACCATGCCGGGCCACATGATAAACGAATTCCTGACGCTTAACCGTCCAGCGGAATTCCGGCATAGTAAAATCTGGAACAGAAAATAGTTCGTCGTCTAGAAGATCGTCTTCGATTTTAATTTCATCTTTTGCCATCGGGCTTCCCGCTGTTCGCTTCACGCTTGCGCAGATAGTAATCTAGTTTCTCGTTTTGTTCAATCGCATATAAAGTAAACAGGATTTTCGGCAGGAAATTTTCGAAAACCAAAATCGACTTTCTGCGCGCGCGCGCCCTCTAAGAGCCTTGCTAATATTCTGCACAAAAACTGGCATGATTCTTGAAAGTTTGACATTTTTGTCAAACAATTGTCAACATTTGACAAAAATGTAAACTGTAAATGTAAACGCTGTTATGTTTCAAACACACCTTCAACTGATTTTTTGTCAAATCCGCCGTTTACTATATAGCGAAAAACGAGAACAAAACGAGAAAAAATACGGCTTATCCACAGCTTTTAAACAGAAAACGAGAACAAAACGAGAACCTCGAAATGTCACCAGTTAGCGACAAAACGAGAACAAAACGAAAACTTTTTTATTAACAGAACTGAAAAGTTTCCGATAATCTTTACAGGAACCAGAAAAAACCCGGCAATGTTCCGCCGGGTTCGTTTTGTCTTATGCCGCGACCTTGACGCGGGGCTTGCGATTGATCCAGAAGTTCCCCCAGTAGCCGTTGATCACGTTTCTGGTTTCTTCCTGAAGCCTATATTCATCGTCTGCGGCATAGTTAGCTTCGACATAAGCGCGGGCTTCGGCTCTTAACTCGTCGCTGTAATCCATGTTGACGAATACAAATTTGACTTGCGGAAGATCGTCGTTGCGATTGTTGTACTCGTAAATATCTTCCATGCCGTTAAAGCTTCCCATTTCAAAACGATCACAAAAGGCGCTTATTTCTTTAACCGCTGCCGGGGTAATGTCTTCCAGAATGTCGACGGTGATGCTGCTGCCGCCGCTGTAAGACTTGGCGCGAACGCTGGCTTTGATGCCGTTCTTCTTCAGTTCTGCGCGGATCATTTTTGCTGCTGCTGCGTGGTTGCTAGTGTTTTTCATTTCGTTGTTTCCTTTCTAGTTGCTGTTTCAATGTTTTAATTATAGCACTATTACCAAAACTGTCAAGCTTTTTTAAAGTTTTTTTGCAATTATTTTTCGAGTCTGTTACTATTTTCGTCTAGGTAGATTCCTCCCTGCCAAGGTTTGCCCCGGTCATGTTACGACACGCCGGGGCTTTTTTATGGCGTCTATATTTCTTCGAGCATCGACATGCCCCGGTTTCCCGGGGCGGTTAGTTTACAAATAACAATCCAAGCCTAGCGCCTTAATCATTCCTTCGGCTAAGTAGTTAAGATAATGAAACACGTCGCCGTTTTTGAAATCGATCATGACCAGAGTCTTCTTAATCTGCGCGTGATATTCTTTCGCGCCGTCGATGTAGTCAATCAGCATTTCATAAGTCAGTCCGAAGTGACCTTCGATAATAATTTCTTGATCAAGGTCGACGCCTTTTTCAGTAATCAGAGTTTCAAGATATTTTTTCATTTCGTTGTTTCCTTTCTGGGTTGATTTGCTTAACTGTTTTAATTATAGCACTATTGCCAGAACTGTCAAGTTTTTTTAATCATTTATTACAACTTTTTTCAGGCAATAAAAAGCCCCCTTTCGGGGGCCTTGATTTTATTACTGTCCAAATTCCGGAACCGGGATGCTTTTCCCGTCGACGATCTTATAGTATTTGCCGCCGTTCAACCATCCTATATGTGGGTTGTCGAGAAGCCATTGCGTCACTGCCTGATGATGCGCGTTGTAAATTTCGTGTTTTTGATTTGCCTTACGATTTTCTTCGTGTACTTTCGGGTCCAGCCTGCTCATTTCGTTTTCCTTTCTGTTTGTTTAACTGTTTTAATTATAACACTAAACTACAAAAAGGCAAGCGTTTTTTTAAACTTTTTTACGGTTCCGCGGCTCGCATTTTACTGCGTAATCAAAAGCCCAGTCTGGAATCCTAGTATCGCCCCGCATCCAGTCGTTAAATTCTCGGGCGGTAACACTAAAAAGCTTTTTCGCTTCTTCATGCCTCAATCCTGCCCGGCGCAGCAATAGCCAGAACATTTCATGACGCTTGACAGATGTCAGCTTCTTAGGATAAATCTTCTGGATATCTTCCGGTATGCTCCGCAGCCCGTTTTCGATCTGGGCAATGAACCCTTGAGTAACTCCGGCTTCGTGCGCGAGATCATCTTGTGATTTACCTTTTCGCCGACGTTGAATCGCAAAGTGTTCGTATGAATACAGTTTCATAATTTATTTACCTTTTCATCCCGGGGTTTCCCCGGCGCTAAATGGTGCCCGCGTCCCACGAACGTCTGATTCCCGCCCTTGTTTCTAAGATGTTCCGCCATTTCTTCAAGAGTAGGTTCCTGATAATCTGGTTTCCCTTCCGGCGGTCCTTCGATAAATATCCATTTTTCGGTTTCGTTTTCCCGCCGCCAGATTGTCCCGTCTTCACACAACGCGAAAATTGTTATCGTCCAGTGCATTAGCTCCGTTTCGGCGGACTCAGTCACCGCAATTTGTTTCACCTTTCGCATAATTTTTCGCCTAATTCTTCGTAGTTCATTTTACCAATCCATGACGCAGTAGCAGATATTAGCATTTCTTTTTTATTCATATACCCGACAGACTGCGCCGCGTAATAATCGAATAATAGCACATCACGCGCGACCTTTGCCAGAAGCCACGTGTTGCCCCCGGCTTCACCTTTGCGACGCAGCCATAAACGTTGTTCGTCCGTGTAATTCGGGAACCGCACGATCGTCGATTCACGCTTCGGCCAGTCTCCAAGCTTTTTCAATTCTATCCAGCCATGATTCCCGCTGTTATTCACCATTGACACGTCCGCGATGCCGCGTTGCAGTTTGTCTTCGTGCCGCGTTGCTTCGCGCCATCCGTCACACTTCGCCATGTTCATCGACAACGTGCGCCAGAATGATTTTTCAGACATCGTGCAAACACTCCTTTATGTCGTATAAAATATCAATAGCTCGCTTTCCGTCCGTCCAACCTAGTTCCTCGATGCGGCGTAGCTTCCCGAACGCGTTCAACGCGTTTTCGTCAGCGACACACGAATCCATAGTGCAGAAAGGTTCGTCTTTGTTATGATGCTGACACCATTTAAAATAGCATTCGATCATGTCGGACACCTATATAAGTAATCAACCAGTTCGCATTTAACGCCGCTGCCAGCGCATCCAGAAAACAGCAGCACCAGAAGAACAAACCATATTTTCATTCCCCCGCCCTCGCTTCTTCCAAGACTGCTATAGCAGAGTTGACATAAGGCGTACCCGGCCTTTGCAAATATTCTAATGCTTTAACCAAAACCGCATCGAGGCGTTTGTTTTCATTTACCAGTTTTGCATCGGCATTCGGAGTGAATGCGATTGTTTCGGTCAGTTCCGCGATACGTTTTTCAAGGCGGTTATTTCTGATGCGTTCATAATCACGTTCTTTTACTGCAAGGTCATGGAATGATTTAGCTAGATCTTTTGATTTTTCCAGTTCCGCGATACGTTGACCCATTTCACGGTAGCCTTCGAGCGTACCTCCGCTCGCTGCTTTTTCGACCATTTCAGCGTTCCATTTTTCCAGTTCGGCAATGCGCTTTTCCAGTTCCTTGATACGCTGCTCGGCTTCTATCAACCTCAATGCCATTTCATTTGCATAATTCTTCATCTTCCCCCGCCCTCGTTTTTTTAGCCAGTGCTGCGGCTGGTGCCCATCCCAATATATGCGCGTTGTTTTCAATCTCAGCCAAACCTGCATCGAGTCGATCACGGTCTGCCAGTGCTTGCCCGCACCTCTGTTCCCAATTATCCCTGTTTTTTTCGACTACTTCCTGCTGTGCTTCCAGTTCCGTGATACGCGCCATCAACCAATAGATCAAGTTATCGCCGGTAAGCTCGCGCCATCGTTCGCCGTGGCGGTATGCGATTACTCGATCGCCTTCATGCTTGATTTCGTATTTTCCGCCGTCCAGTTTCATCGGATCATCATGTCCGGAATAATAAAAAACACCCAGAAACAAACCGCTAATAATGCGGCTAAAAGAATCGTTAAAACAATATCGTAAGTATTCATTATTCCCAGTCCTGTTGAAAAATCATGATTCCAGCTTCTTTATATTCATGATCATTTATTCGCATTGTCCAACCGTCTTCCAGTAAAAGCGAATCTCCGATCACTTTAAAAGGGAATGTATACTGGCATAAATTAGTATCATTAAAATAAGACTCTTTTACTCGGCTATATAAAGAACGCAAGTCCACCTTTTCGAAAATAGGAAGATCAACGTCAACACGTTTATTTTTAGCGTCTATATCTATACTGATCACAGTACAAAAACCCCGTAATACCAGTCACGCTCGATTGCCCCGCTTCGCTTTGTTTTGTGAAAAATCTGCTCGATTGGTTCCAGCGGAAAATAATCAACCGTGTTAAATGTCGACAAAAGAAGCCGTGATTTGCTCGCCTTGAAGTTTTCGATTGCTCTATCCATTGCCTCAGGTTCATATAAATGATTCAGCATATAGATGCACATCACCAGATCGTAGGGATTCGGCAGAATATCGGAAAGACAGTTGAATTCGTGAACAGTTTTGTTTCTGGGTTTGATGTCGAAACCGTCGTAAGTTCGATCAGTAAGGTTTACCAGTTTCAGCCAGTTCTGATCACCGCAGCCGACATCCGCTATCGTCGTTATATTGTAGCGACTGAAAATTTCCGGTAACAATTTGCGGATTAATTTCGTTTCCGAAATCTGGCTTCCTTTTCCGCAAACCGTTTCCGGCTTTCCGCTGTTCCATTCACTGACCATCACGGCGATACCACGATAAGACAATATTCGCCGGGCAGAACACGCAACAGCTTGACCGTGGCCCAGTATTTAAACATTTTCCGAACCCACCAGTCCGGTTCGCGAACCGTCATGTGAAGCGTTTGGCCGATCTTCTTACCGCCCCGATCCGGTCGCGTGCTGATCAAGAACGCGACACTATGCCGAACTGACACGCGTATATTACCTAACGCGTCATCAATTAAATTTGTTGGTATGTGTTCCATTACATCGATAGAAATCGCGTAATCAAAGCAATCTTCGCCGTCTACATACCATTGCGTGATGTCGTCGATGATGTCCGCCCCGGAATTCGGCGCGATATCGAGCGACGTATAAAAAACGCCGTCGTTATTATCGAACCAGTCTTCAACCCTGCGATCGCCCCCGCCAATATCAAGGACTTCGTGGCCCGGTTGCAGCCCGCGATCGATCAAGGCAGCGCGCAGAGTTTCGACGATTTCCTTCCAGTACGGATGATTGTAGTTGTTCCCGTAACCTTGCGGCAGGTCCCATAACAACGTATATTTTTCGACTTCTTCCATCATTCTTCCCGGGGTTGGTAAGTGATCGCCAGCAATTCAGATTTACGGCGTTCCATAGCAACGACTTCGGCCTGTGCTTCCGCGCGGACGACTTCGATATGTTTGTCTAGTGCTGCGACCGCGCGTTTTGTCAACAATTCGCGGTTGATAGCGTCGACGGGGATGTCTACCACAGCGATAAGTTCCCCGCCGTAAGGTAAATCCTTTTCCTGCCAGCGCCGATACTTTTCCGCAGTTACTATCGAAATTGAAAAATCAATTTCACCCTTTAAAAATTGTTCCGGGTCCCGAATATAAACTGCAAATTCCATTATAAAACCTCCGTCAATACAGACCAGCCTTCGAGCGTCGTCCGGTTAAAAGTTACACGGATCGGCTTTCCGACCAATTCATGAATAAAACCAACTTTCGCCGCAGACAACAGATTACGCGTATCAATGGCTAATTTCCCCAGTTCTGCAAGATGCTCGGCTTCGGTGTATTTCGCGGTTTTTGGTCTATTTTCCCACGTGCCCCAAAAGTCGCCGACGCCCCAGCCATCACCGCCGAGATCAAAATGCAATCCTAACCTGCCATCGATAGCGCCAAATTTCACTGATTTAATTTTGCCTAGTCTTTCCGTCATCATGTCGTCCAGACCCCCGCATTAAAAACAGCACCGTCGGCACAGACTAGAACGTCGGCTTTATTTTCGAACACGGTAAAATATTCGACGCCCCCACGACTGAAACACCACGACACAGCGTCAACCAGAACGCCCCCATTGATCGTATATACCGGGTCCGGAGCATTGCTGCCGCTGCACCCAGTAATAGACGCCAGCGCAAGACAGATCATTCCGACAACAATCCACCAGCGATAAGACGGGAAAGGTATTCGCGTGCGGCGCAGGAATGTCCAGCCGTCAGCCAAACGTTTCCGCGCTACCGCACGCCGTTCCGGGCGGACCGTAAAGTCCCGCGCTGGACCGATAGGATTACCCCTTGCCATTTTCTTCCCACGCTTCCGCATTCTCCGAATCTTCTTCCTTCGTGGTGACATACATACCACGCTTGAATGATCCGATCGCGTGACCAAGATCGCCAACCATGTTCGTTATTTTCTTGCCGCCGAACAGAACAACACAGATGGCAAAGATTAACAACAGCGACCAAACAGAAATCCCACCTATACCCATGACAATATACTCCTTTCTAAACCCGGCAAAATTACCGTGTTTTAAACATTAGCTTATTTTTAACTTTTTGTCAAGCGATAATATGCGGGTCCTTCGTTTGATTTCTTCGTATAATTCCGCCGTCGTCCGACCTTCCGCATCGATCACAATGCCGTCGCCGGGTTCGTACCAGCCGCCTTCGCGGATCACTTTCCGCGCTGAAATATTAGCACGCCATCCATCGCGATCCTCGATTGATTCATAACCGTCAGAAACGTCCACGACTTGATACAAACCATTGTTTGCAGGGTTAGCAGAACTGCGTATTTCTATTGATCCGCCGAATTGACGAATGTCCGGGTCGGAAATTTCGCCAAATGTGACAAACGAAGTATAAACATCCCCATCAACCGCGCGTGACAAAATCTTCGGTTCCGGCGGGACATAAATATTCATCAAGCTGCCCGCGCGAACGAATGCCGGAGCCTGCGCCGCAGCAATACAGCCTGATAACCCTTTCAAAAAGTCACGCCGCTTCATGCTTGTTTCCTTGTCGCCTCTTCTTATGGATTAACGCCGAGATCAAGTTTGGCTTTGTATTTCGGTCCGAAATCATTTTGCGTCAGATATTCCGACATACCTTTTCGGTTCATGAACGTGTTCATCACCAGTTCCCCGGTAGAAATATCAACTAAATTGAATTCCGGTTCGCCGTTCGAAAAGCCGCGCGATACGACCATGAATGATTCCGTCTTGTTTTCTTTGCAAACATGAATCCCGCTTATAACGTCACTTTTTTCCCAAAAGCATTTTATTTTCATCACTTTCCCCAGTTGCGGCAAATCATGTGAACTGCCTGCGCGATTGGCGTCGCCATAAATGCGCGGCGGATAGATTCGCGTCGCTGCATTTCGCGCATGTGGTTGAAGATTAATTCATCCTTATGTTTTTTACGCAGGCGCTTACCCTTCCCCATGATTTTCAACCTTTCTAATTTGTAAAATAATCGGAACGACTTTCGGAAAAGCTTGATCACCGAATCGACCCGATGCGCGTGCGGCACGCATGGAATCGACCGCCTTCACTTTCGACATGCAAATAATAGGGCCTTCCTTATCCTGTAATAGTTCGCGCCCGTCGCGCTTTTTTATTTCGATCGCCCATGCACGTCTTTTATATTTCATTTATCATCCCCATTAATTGCTTTTATAAAAAGTATCGACGGCTCTTTCAGAATTTCCATTCCGTAGCGTTCGATTAAATCTTCAACTTTTTTCGTCGTGGCTTCGTGTTCATAAACAGCTTCTACTTTTACCTTAACGATAACTTCCAGATCGACAACTTTCATTTGAAGGATACCACTATGCAAAATTGATTTCTGTGATCATAACACTTGATCAATTTATCCACGAATACAGTATTCGATAGTAGAAGCATAACGATTCCGATTAGTGTCGATGACCATTCAATCATAAAAAATCGTCAACTGTATAGTCGCCCCATTTACCGCCGCCCGCTTCGTTCGCAGCTTTGCATTCTCGTTCGGCTGCTCGATACCCGGCGATCTGTTCTTTTATAGATTCTCCCCAGTTCCAACAAAAACCCAAATCTTCGACCGCTGTGATCAAATCGCTGCATTCTTCGCAGGTATACCACGGCGGCAACTGTTTTTCATCGCCATAAATGCGCCATTCAATTCCGTCGTCGCGCGTCGCCCTTGCTCGCGGGAAGCGGAAAACTTCTTCACCCCAGTTGATCAGGTTGCCGCAGCATTTGCACCGCTTGCGCGGCGCTGTCGGCGGCATGATAGTCAGATAGTGCCCTTCCCAGTACCACGAATCGGGATCGCCATCGTATTCGAAATCGCAGTTACAAGACAGCATCACACCACTGCCAGAAACGCGACTGACCCGGCAAAGACCATAACTTCAACAGGTTCGAACGTATTGCGCAAATATTCTGCTGTCCGAAAACGCCACAGTATCAACGTCCCCAGATAGACCATGATCACCACAGCGACATATTCCGAAAACATAACCCAGTTCATCCGCGTGACCCCTCGAAAAAGTGCAGCGTTATCCGCTGGCTTAAAGATTGAACAGTCCCTATAAAATGGCATCCGGGGGGCACCACGCCGTAGGGTCCGACCATATAAATTAAAACAGTACGCTTCCGGGTAGCGTCTTTCGATTCGCGAACCCAGCACATCGGACGCCGGGCAGTCGGATCGTATGTTACTGACAAGATATCCGCATCGACAGAAACTTCAAACGATTGAAGATCGATAATTTCTAGCGGGTATCCTGTAACGTGTCGCATATACTTGTATCCTTCTTTAAATTAAACCTTTTTCCTTCGCGATCCATTCTTTCATCAACACCGATGCCGATCTAACTTTCGGATCATATCGGCGGATTTCTTTTATCTGCGATTTCGGAATCCACTGTTCCCCCTGACCGTCGTGCGCGTCAATTAAAAGCGCGCCGCCGTACCTGTTATCGGGTTGCGTCTGCCGAATAATATCGCAGGAAACTTCTACGAATTCGTCTTCTTCGTCCATTTTAATAACTCCATACAGTTTTGATTAAGTTATGAACAACACGATGAAAGCCGTTCGCGAAAAAACGTCGCCAGAAATATTTCCTGATCAACGATATTACTGTGAATATTATGGTTACACCACCGCCAACCGTCGCCGACGTTTTCAGTTCCGGATAGAATACGGGAACGATAAACAACCACGACAGCCACGCGATGACGAAGCCGGTTCCCAGATCAGTAGCGGATTCAATCGCCGATTCAATGCGTGATTGATCAGCCACGATTCCGCCTGCGCGATTCCTTCGCAATATCACGTCGCCTACGCTGTCGGCGGACGTGCGGGAACCACCACGATTCCGATCCGCGCGCTGATCTTCGACCCGTGTTCGATTTATTGCTTCGGTGCATCGTCATTTTTATCCCCTTTTAATTTAAACCGGATCGGCAACCAGTCGCATTCAGTCCGGCCTGTGGTCGCTTGTATCAACCATTCGCATCGACTGAAGTGAACGCAATCGCCGCAAGTCAAACCGTTCGGAATTTCAAATTCCTTAATTTGTTTAACTGTTTTAATCACAACGCCGCCCCGTACCCGTTCAAGTAGTTTATCGTCAAGCGTTCGCAGTAACGTCAAGCTGATATTACCTTCGCAGGCAAGGCTTGCCGATGCACAATTCAGCCGCGTTGCAATCCAGCAAGAAATTGTATCCGACGCCGCGTGCTGCAATAGGTCATCGAGTTGCTTCATTTCGTGGTTTTCGAGATATGGGCCTTTCATGGCGAATCGTTTTCCCAAACGATATTTTTTCCGATCAAAAGTGTATCACCAGAAACTAGTTTTTCACCACCGACAAAGGTCATGTCTTGAAACAAGGCAATACGGGGCGCAGTGATAACTAACCAAATACAGCGCAATTTTAATTTAAACACTAGAAACTCCGCAGTTCTTTTCAGCCGCGTTGACGCGCTTCCCCGGCGGCGTGATATAGATACCCTTTCCCATCGGGCACGTATGCGGCGTGACGGGTTGATAGTGCGGATCGGGGTAGACGAACGTTGCCGGATCGAATGGTTCAACGCGCTGCGCACCGATACAAGTGACCCATCGCTTACGATCTTCGTTGACTGTAGCAAGAAACATTTCAAAGCCGTTCGCCCGAACCAGCGACATCAACCATCCGGGGGTAGGCTGGAAAACGCCATGATGATCCCAGTGCGTCGGATATGGCTGCACTATTGACAGCATACAACCGGGCTTCGCTGCCAGCGCCAGCACGTTTTCCCAGCATTGCCGCTGATCTGTGAACACGTGTTCAGTAAAGCCGAAGTTCGTGACGATGTCGGCCCAGCCGATCAAGGGGCGGATGTTCTTTTCAGCGTGATGATGCACGCCCATATCCGCG
>Ga0224502_10000045_pt1 | contig 33683 bp, 36 predicted proteins | sample SF_Oct11_sed_USG_5_FD_169104 | JGI IMG/M metagenome (GOLD analysis project Ga0224502, IMG submission 169104) | Sediment microbial communities from San Francisco Bay, California, United States - SF_Oct11_sed_USGS_13 | ecosystem: Environmental > Aquatic > Marine > Sediment | place: USA... | reverse complement strand
AGTCGCATATCTCCAATCTACTCTATGCTCTATGCCCTATGCCCTTCCAAATCCGCAATCCGCAATCTAGACTGCCACCTGCCTGTTAGCTCTCTTCGGTGGCGCGCCGGAATTCAGCCACTCAACTCCCCGCCTGATCCCTGCCAGGGTGAGGTCTTCCATGGGAAAGATCTCGCCAACTTGGTCGATGGTCTGGCTTTCGCGGGGCCACCTTGATCGGGGGATGGGATTGAGCCAGACACTGTGAGTGAAGTGATTGCGGATCTGCAACAGCCAATCTCGCCCTGGCACTCTAATTTTGGAAAAATAGTCCATGGCGCCATTGGAGAGCATGAGCTCGGCCGGAGCCATGTTGGCGTCGCCTATAATGATTACCCGGGTCTCCGGGTCACGTCGAACCAGGTGGTGTACAAGATAGGGGGCAAGCCGCTTCGGGTCGCTATAGACACAGCCGTAGACGCAGTTGTGGAAATAATAATAATCTAAGTCCTTGAAGTGATCGCGCATGAGACCGAAAACCAGTTTGACCAGATCCAAATAAGGTCGCATGGAAGCCCCGCCATTGTCCAGCAGCACGATAACCTGGATACGATCTCGCAGTTCTCTTTTAAAGACCAGTTCGATTTCCCCGCCGTTTCTGCAGGAGCGATCAATGGTCTCATCCACATCCAGTTCGGTTAGGGGCCCTGCAGGTGCCATGTGCTTGAGGGCGGCGAGGACCTGGCGGAGATTTTCGGCCCGAAGGGTGGCGCTGGTGGCATAATCGACATAGCGGCGGCTCTCTATGACCTTGAGCGCAGAGCCATGCAGCGAGTCTCCGTGCACCCTGATACCTTCGCGATCAGCACCGGAGTGCCCGAAGGCTGAGGTGCCGCCGGTACCAACCCAGGTATGACCACCTCGGTGTTTCCCTCTCTGCTCCATGACCACATCCCAGAAACGTTGGAGAAGTTCAGACAGCGACAGCCGCTCCAAAGCATCTTCCGGCAATGAGCCTTTGGCCATCTCTTCTTCAAGCCAGCGGCGAAAATCTTTCTCTTCCCAGGCCTGATGGGAGAACTTTGGGATTTCGCCACCCTCAGCCCCAAGGAAATAGGCTGCGAATGCCTGCTCGAAACCGTCGAAGTGCTCAACTTTCTTAACGAAAATGAGTCGCATGAGAATGAAGAGTCGATCCAGGTCAGGAGCAAGCCCCTTCTCCATGGCCTGGTAGAATTCCAGCACATGGCGGAGGCTGATGGGGACACCCTGATCCCGCAGTTGGTAAAAGAAAGGAAGGAACATGATTGTAGTTCTTGTACTCGCTAAACGTTTTCCCGCTTCACGCCCTTGTGTTGCAGCAAGTCTTGAGTACGCTTGAGGAGAGTTCCGAGAAAAGGAAGTTTGTCAGGCGTGAATGGCGGTTTCGCATTATCTAGCTGTAGGGCACCGAGCCAGTCCAGCAGTTCCGCGGTAGCAGGCGGCTTCTCGAAGCCTTGCTGCCGCAAATGATAAAAGATGGCCAGGGCTGAATCCATAAGGGGAGCAGAAATCTCAGGGTAGTGCAAGCGGATAATCTCGGTCATCTCTTCCATTGAGGGAAAGGGAATGTGGTGGCAGTAACAGCGGCGGAGGAAAGGATCTGAAAGCTCCCTTTTGGCGTTGCTGGTGATTATGGTTATGGGCATATGGTTGGCCTTCACCTTGTGGTTTATCTCGCGGATGATAAAGGAGGCGTCTTCCAGCACGTCCAGCAGATTGTCCTGGGTGTCCGAATCAGTCTTGTCGATCTCGTCCAGCAGAAGGACGCGTCGATCCTCTGCCAGAAAAGCGCGGCCGATCGGGCCGAAGCCCAGGTAATCCCAAATGTTGTTTACATCCCGACCGCTCTCTTCGGTGCCGAAGCGGGAGTCGTTGAGGCGCAAGACGGTGTCATAAACGTAGCAAAGCTCCTCGCCCTTGAAGGTGGATTTGCAGCGAGCCTCTTCCAGAGTCAACTCCAGTGCCCGGGAAATCTCGAAGGCCAACTGGGTCTTGCCGGTTCCGGCCTCCCCGGTGACCAGCAAGGGTTTTTCCATGGCAGTGGAGATGTTGACGATCTCTTTTAGTTCGGGATTGAGATAATACTTGTCGGTGCCGAGAAATTGCATTGATCCCTCTCTTTACACTTTCTATTATGTTTTCCAAAGGTTAAAGTTATTTTAGCGAATTCAATGGGAAAATGCAATTCACTCTCCTATTTTTCACATTGCCCCCATGCAGCTGCATACGTATAGTTAGAAGAGTTAATCCAGCGGGAAAACTTACCAGGGGAAGAGGTAATGCCAGAACGAAGGACAGTGCTTTCCAAAGATAAAATAGAGTTTCTGAAAACCTGGAAAGAAGAGAAGCACGACCACTTGCAGAAAGAAAGGATTTTCAATGGCGAAAATACACATAGGTGATCAAACATGTGTTCTACCCATGGCAACCACCATCCTTGGCTCTCATTTTCAAGGCCGACCGAATTTCATGGCCCTGGGTTGGCTGACAAGAGTCAACTTCAAGCCGCCCATGCTCGGGGTGGCCGTAAACCAAGGCCATGCATCCCACGCTGCTATCGTAGAAACAGGAGAGTTCAGCGTGAACTTCCCCACTGTTGATATGGTGGAGGTCACTGATTACGTTGGCTTGGTTTCCGGGAAGCGTGTCGACAAGTCCAAGCTCTTCGCCATATTCTACGGCGAACTGAAAAATGCACCGATGATCAGCGAATGCCCGCTAACCATAGAGTGCAAGCTTTCAAAAACCGTGGAATTACCAACCAACTCTTTTTTCATCGGTGAGATTGTGGGTAGTTATTCCGAAGAGCAGTTCCTCACCAACGGTGCGCCCGACATAAAAAAGGTAAAACCATTCTTGCTCACTATGCCAGACAACCGATATTGGTCAGTGGGTGACAATATCGGTCGTGCCTGGAGTGACGGCAAATCCATACGTTCAGGTTCAAATAAAGATGTGGAGGCCTGATTGGATCTAAAAGCACCAGTGGAGAGGAAGTTTATTTAGTCCTAGAAAACCTGGTCCTTCCCCGCATAGCGGGATTCAGCCTGTTTTCTATTTTGAATATCGAAACTGGGGACCCGCCCACAGGGTGGGGAGTCCGAAGGACAATATCGAACAAGGAATTTCGAACAGCAGAAATTTTTAAAAAACAGACAATATTTTTTACTTCGATATTCTGCGGTTCCTTGTTCAGCGGTTCAGCGGTTCATATTCTCGACGAATTAACAGCTGATAAAGGTTGCGATGGCCGCAAGGAGTAATAGATGAAACTCTTCTCACCTTACAAATTGGGCCCCTACGAACTGAAAAACCGAATGGTCATGGCACCGATGACCCGCAATCGTGCCGGTAGAGGAAATTCCCCACAGCCCATGAATGCCCTTTACTACGCGCAGCGAGCCGGAGCTGGCCTTATTATTACCGAGGCCGCTCAAGTTTCACCCCAGGGGTTGGGGTACCCGGACATGCCCGGCATCTACTCACCCGAGCAAATTGCCGGCTGGAGGATGGTGACCGATCTGGTTCATTCACGTGGAGGGTTGATCTTTCTCCAATTGTTTCACTGTGGACGCATTTCGCATCCTTCCCTACAGCCGGAGGGCGCCCAGCCTGTTGCCCCCTCAGCCATCAAGCCAGAAGGTGAGGCGATGACCTACGAAGGCCCAAGCCCATTTGTTACCCCCCGAGCCCTGGAAACAGAAGAGATTTCCGGGATTGTTGATCTGTTCAGGCAGGGGGCGGAAAACGCTCTTGCGGCTAACTTCGATGGTGTTGAAATACATGGGGCCAATGGATACTTGGTGGACCAGTTTCTCCGGGATGGCACCAACCAGAGGACGGACCAGTACGGTAGCACCATCGAAAATCGCGCCCGCTTTTTATTTGAAGTAACCAAAGAGGTGGTCAATGTTTTGGGGCAGGGCCGCGTTGGAGTTCGCATCTCCCCCGGAAATCCTTTCAACGATATCTACGATTCCAATTCGGAGGCGATTTTCAGCCATGTTGCTGAAGGACTGAACCGCTTCCCCACTGCCTATCTGCACGTTGTAGAGATGGACCTTTCAAACCCAACTGATTTCAACGGTGTTATGAATCCCATAACCAAAAAACTCCGAACAATCTATAAAGGGACGTATATGACCAGTGGGGGGTATGACAGGGATAGTGCCGAACGGGTGCTAGAAGCGGGCGGCGCCGACCTGGTCTCCTTTGGCCGGCTCTTCCTGGCCAACCCTGATCTTCCAGAGCGTTTCAAGAAGAACGAACCTCTGAACGAGCCCGATCTAGCAACTTTTTATGGAGGGGACGAAACAGGCTACACCGATTATCCTTCTCTGCATTCCGAGAGTTAGAGCCGCTATTCAGGTGGCCGCACTCCTCATACCAATTAGCATAAATGGCTATTCGATCATCAGAAAGGCATAACGGTCCATCTGCTGCGAATAATCCGTACGGACTTCGATGGGAAAGCCAAACTGTCTTACGGTAGTAAATACGTCCATAGCCATAGCCTCAGGAGAGGGGCGGGCCAGTCTTGGCTCCTTACAATTTTCTCTTTCCTTGGAGCACTCTGAACATATGCAGCAGCTGTCCATGTACAAGAGAAAAGCTCTCTCGTAACCGGCCAGAAAAACTTCTCGCTCTAACTTGACAAGTTTCATGTTGACCTTACTGGACCAAGCGTGACGGTCTTCAGGCTGCTCCACCTTTTTGTCGAAATGAAAGACGACAGCGGCACTGTATTCGCGGAAGAATCTCTCGCATTCAGAAACGGAAGGCACGTTCGGGGGGCAGGAAGCGTTTTGTCCGTATTCCCCGCAGCCGTACATACATTTCATCCGTACCCACTGGGAGACTACAATTTTCTCAGGATCGATGAATTTGAAATCTTTGTAACCGTATTTTTGGAAGAGTTTTTTCAAGTCCCGGTAGTTGCTCTCGATCAAGTTCGATTCTGTATTCACTCGTGCCCTCCTTAACCAGAATAGTGGTGCATAGATTTGGCACCTATATCTACCATGTGTTGATTTGTCAATGGTCGGATCGCAAGGAGGAGATAGACTTCAAAAACAAAAAATTTGACCCTATAACGTTGTTGTCGAGTCTCTCAGGCTGCTGTATAGTTGCCCGAAACTGTTCACTCATGATTGAGAAAGACTCAGTATGGTTATCAATCACAATGAAGAAAATCCAGTTGACTGGCTGATCCGGAAAATAGTGGATTTTGTAGCTACCTCTCCTTTGAACACCCTCGGTTTGCCTGGTGGGGAGGTCGCCTGGGATTCACCTCTGGTTGGGTTCTCTCGCGGTGATGATGCCATCTACCAGGAGTACAAAGGTCACATAGGCGATTTCTACTGGACGCCAATGGAGATTTTCCAGCTGACTTTTCCCGATGCTGAAGCGGCCCCGGAAGATCTGACCGTGATCAGCTGGATCCTGCCTCAGACCCGGGTTACAAAAGATGAGAATGCTGATCAGAAGGTCTATCCTTCGCCGCGCTGGGCAGCAGCCCGAGATTTGGGCGAGAAGTTTAATGTGGCCTTGCGCCAGCACGTTGTTAAAATACTGTTGGATGAGGCCGTCCAAGCGGTGGCACCAATGCTTTCACCCCATTGGGGTAGGCAAGATTCGCAGCTGTACGGCTTCGCATCCACCTGGTCCGAGCGCCATGCAGCCCATGCAGCGGGATTGGGCACCTTTGGCCTCTGCGACGGTTTAATTACCCCTGTGGGCAAGGCTATCCGGGCTGGTTCAGTGGTGGCCAGACTGGAGATTCCCGCTACCCCACGGCCTTACCAGAACCACCAGGCCTACTGTCTTTTTTTCAGCCATGGCATCTGCAAGAAATGCGCTGAGCAATGCCCAGTCAAGGCCATTAGTTCCGAGGGACACGACAAGATAAGATGCCGAGACCATCTCGGAAAGGCCAGGGGCTATGTGCGGAAGAAATATGGCCGGGAAAACAAAGTGGGCTGCGGTCTTTGCCAGGTGGGAGTCCCCTGTGAGTCACACATCCCCACGCCCGACGAGGGCTAGTCTCAAACATCCCCCAATTTCGCCAAAAAAAAATTGTCTGATGTAACTTTTTTTCTTTACCAAAGACAAAAAAAACATCATAATTACGCGTCATTTCGCTTGAATATATAAAATATCAATAATATCAATTGTATATTTACTTTGGACTGAACGCTTTGCCGGTAAGGGTATTGAAAACTCGAAGCTTCCACAAGAACTGGAGGAGAGTGTGGCAATGACCTTATCAGATGAGAGCAGACAACGATTGCGGAAGACACTTGAGGACATGCGCCAGGAAATACTCGACGAGGTGAGAGTCCAGATTGAACGCGCCAGGGTGAAGGACCATACGGGAGACTTGGGGGATTATGCGACCGCAGACATGGCCGCCGAGTATGCTCACTTGTTTGGTGAACGGCTGAGGAAAAGACTCCACTTGATTGAAGATGCTCTGGACGGCATTAAAAATGGTGATTATGGTTCTTGTGAGGAGTGCGAAGAACAAATCAATGAGAAAAGGTTGCAGTTAATGCCCTTCGCTCTATTCTGTGTTCGTTGTCAGTCAGAACTGGAACGTCAGGCCAAGATCAGGGGCGAGACGTTTGAGGAGTGGTACGGAACATCCAGAAATGAGTAATGCACTTCATTGCTAAACGTTTAAGGTGGAATAATGGCTGAACAAGTCTGTAGTGGAGACCACTCAGGTCATATTTGTGTTCTGGCGAGTTGCGGTGATTTCGACAAGATCAAGGAGTTAACAAGAGACCCCAAGTATATATGTTTCAACTGTGGCAGAGTGGCAATTTCGGATGAGTATCTGTGCAATCCCATGCCAAACGAATGACCCCAAGATCTCGCTAATGGCTATCAGCCTTGCCCATTAAAATATGAATGGTTAGATTTTCACATAGAGCAAGGTCTCGAAACCTCCTTGTCTATACGAGCCCCCTCTGGCTGCTTGATCGGCCAACGGGGGCTTTTTCTTGGTAGAAATGAGGTGTACAGACTTTCCGGGTGGGGAAAAATGGGGTTAGAGTTTCTTGTTACAACGATTGCACAGATAACTGTCGTCCTTCAGGATCTTATCCTGGGTTATAGCCTCTTCCTCCGCAATGTGCGACAACTCCTCTTCAGTTAAACAATCTTTGCAGATTATCTCTCCTTTATTTGAATCAATGAGGCCTAATATGTTGTCCGCATCTACGTTTGCCATACCTGTACTCCCTTCTCTCCAGAAGGCAATTTATTGCTTGCGATTTCACTATCGAGATGTGTTTTAGTTGGCTCTGCAATTACGACTCATGCGCAGGCAGAATAGCCCGAACCGGTCTAGAATGTCAAACTAACCAGTTATGGCCTGATCCCCACCTCGCCATAAACGAACCAGAATATAAAAAGGTATGGGTTGCATTTTTTAAATGTTTCCGCAACTATGTTCGGCGATGGGCGCTAAGGCTCAGGTGATGTGGGATGCGGGATGTGGATAAGGATATGATTATGCAAGGAGAGGAACCGTGATGGAAAATATAAAAGCAGTTGGCTTTGACCTCTTCAATACTCTTATCACCATGGAACCCCTTGCACTGAAGGATGCCCTGACAAGGCTCACCGGCAGTCTTAAGGAAAACGGCTTCGCCATTGACCACGGCCAATTTGTGAAGGCTCACAGTGAAGCGGTGCTGGACTTCTTAGAACAGACCAAGCGAGATGGGAGGGAAAGTCACAACAGGTTTTGGATCAGCTCCGCTCTAGCCAAACTAGATCATGACGTTTCGCCGGACGATCCCCATATCTCAGACGCCGTTGACCTCTATTTCTCGGCCTTTATTCAGCATGCCACAATCATTCCTGGAACCAAGGAAATGCTTGCCACTCTTCGAGACCGGTACCGTATCGGGCTACTCTCCAATTTTACTCATGCCCCCGCTGCCAGGAACCTGATAACCCAACTCGAGCTGGAACCTTTCTTTGAGGTGGTGCTCATTTCAGGGGATCTGGGGTATCGCAAGCCCCACCAGTCAGTCTTCAGGGAGCTTATCCAGCAGTTAGGGGTGGAGAAAGACCACATTGCCTTTGTGGGAGATGACCCGGATGCGGATATAGCAGGTGCTCTCCGGTCTGGGCTCAAGCCCATCTGGACCACCTATGTGCGGGACAACAATATTTCGCCTGCCCCTGGAATGCTGGGGCCGACTGATGATGATCCGGGTCCAGCGGTGCTGAGGATTTCCAACTGGCAAGACTTGCTTACCCTGCTGAACGCCGATTAGCTTTTCAGCGGCAGTGTACTATCCTTCCCGGTAATCATTGACTTTCCCCGACAAGGTTGCTACCGTGAATATGTCGCTAGGGGTGGTTGACTGAGAGCCTGGCATAGGACCAGGTAACCCTTTGCACCTGATCTGGGTAATACCAGCGTAGGGAAGCGGCAAGACCTCAGAGCATCTCGGCCGCAGCCAGAACTCACTTTCATCCCAAGACGCTCAAAATGCCGTTTTCCCACGCAGGGAAAGCGGTTTTTTATATGAAAAAGCACGGCGGCGATTCCCTCATTCAGGTTGAAGACCTTTCGAAAGCCTTCTCCCGAGGCAGTGATACACTGCAGGTCCTCCAGCAGATCAGCCTTAGCGCTGAACCCGGAGAACTCATTGCCATCATCGGACCCAGCGGCTGTGGAAAGAGCACTTTTTTCAACATCTTGGCTGGGCTGCTCTCGCCTGACGGTGGCAGCATATCTCTCAATAGCAAAAAGGTCCCTCATCTTCGAGGCAGAATGGCGTACATGCAGCAGAAAGACCTCTTGCTTCCTTGGAGAAACACATTGGATAACGCCATCCTGGGCATGGAGATTCAGGGGGAACACAAACGGATGGCACGAGAGCAGGCCCGCGATCTGCTAAAAACCTTCGGTCTGGAGGGTTTCGGAGATAGTTATCCTCAAGAGCTTTCTGGCGGCATGAGACAACGTGTCGCCTTGATGAGAACTATTCTCTGCAAGAAGGACATCTTGTTGCTGGATGAGCCGTTTGGTGCGCTGGACGCGATTACCAGAAGCATCATGCAAAAATGGTTGCTGAAGGTGTGGGGTCAATTCGGGCCTTCCATTTTACTGGTTACTCACGATGTTGATGAGGCACTTATTTTAGCTGATCGGATATATGTCATGACTTCTCGGCCGGCATCAATCAAGGGATCACTCCAGGTGGACCTCCAACGGCCGAGGAAAATTACCGAGCTGGACATGGTCAAATGTAAAGAATACCTTCTTGGACTCCTGGAAGACGAACTGACGGTCCCAGAGCCATGAAAACTCGATTGGTAAATACTGCATTGCCTGTGGCCCTCTTAGCGATTTTGGGCCTGTCTTGGGAAGCTTCGGTGCATTTCTTCGAGATACCTTCATACATATTGCCCGGGCCCTGGGAAATATTGAAGGTCATGTGGCAACGCATGGATCTTTTTGCCGCTCATGGTGTGGTTACTCTGATCGAAATAGGTTTGGGTTTTTGGCTGGCCCTGGTGGTGGGACTCACCTTGGCTGTTCTCATCCACGCTTCGCGGATAATTGAACGATCCTTCCTCCCTTTGATTATCTCGTCTCAGACAATTCCCGTGTTCGCCATTGCGCCGCTTTTGATCCTGTGGTTTGGCTACGGGATCGGATCAAAGGTAGTAATGACGGCAATTATCGTCTTTTTCCCCATTGTGATTAACACGGTAGAAGGACTCAAGGCAGCAGATCCTGACACCTTAGCCCTGCTGCAAATACTCGAAGCCTCACCGGGGCAGGTGTTTTTCAAAGTTCGTGTGCCTCAATCACTTCCTTTTGTTTTTGCGGGGATCAAGATTGGAGTGGCCGTAAGCGTTATTGGAGCGGTTATCGGGGAGTGGGTTGGGGCTAGGGAAGGTTTAGGATATCTAATGATCCACGCAAATGCCCAGCTTCAGGTGGAACTCGTGTTTGCTTCAATCTTCTGGCTGTCCATTTTGGGAATGGGCTTATATGGACTTGTGGTGGTGGTGGAGCGTTTGCTCATTCCCTGGCGACATGGTGGATCGAACAAGTGAAAATCCGCGGTCGCAGCAGGCGGTTCGTGAATAATGCGGGCTATAGCCAACTGGAATGCGGAAGGGAGAAGGGGGAAAGGCGATGATATGCCGAATAAAAACACTTGTGGTAGTGCTTAGCAGTCTGGCCTTTTTATATTGTTTGGCGGGAAATGGTGGGGCCGCAGATAAGGTGAGTTGCATGTTGGACTGGTTCCCGAATCCAGACCATGCGCCGGTGTATGTGGCCAAAGCCAGAGGTTTTTTTGAAGAACAAGGTTTGGACGTTGATATCATGGTGCCAGCTGATCCCAACGACCCGCTGAAACTGGTTGCCGCCGGGAAGATCAACTTTGCCATTAGCTATCAGGCGAGCGTAATAACAGCACGTTCACAAGGGTTGCAGGTTGTTTCCATCGGTGCCCTCGTACAACATCCTTTGAGCAGCATCCTCTATTTGAAATCATCTGGATTCAAGACTCCAGCCGACCTCAAAGGCAAGCGTATCGGTTATTCGGTTGAACCACTTTACCGGGTGCTCTTTGAGGCCGTGGCTGAAGGGGCTGGTCTCCAAACATCTGATTATGATATTTACCGGGTAGGATTCAATCTGGCGCCGTCGCTTCTGAGCGGCAAAGTGGACGCTGTCGTAGGTGCTTTTAGAAATTACGAGGCCATACAAATTGAGCTGGAGGGCAGGGAGGTGGGTATTTTCCCCCTGGAAGAACACGGGGTTCCTGATTTCTATGAGTTGGTCATCATAACTCACTCCAAAGAGATAGAGACTCATCCCAAAAGAGTAATGGCCTTTATGAGGGGGTTGACCAGAGGAATACACCAGACCGTCAGTGATCCCAAAGCAAGCCTGGAGACTTTTTTGAAGCTCCACCCGGATCTTAGAGACGAACTCAATCGCAGGGCCTACCAGGCAACGCTTCCTTTTTTCATGGGGAGCCCGAAACAGGAACCGTCCCGCTGGGTCGATATGCAGAATTTTATGCTTGGTAGAGGACTTATTAAGAGAGTTACACCGGTGAAAGAGATGATCTGGATGGGGGAGTAAAGAATCCAGTCCCAAAGGGATCCCGGTTTTGGGCTACCCCTGAGGGGTGGAGCATTGCAAAATATCAAATTCCAAGCACTAAGTCTCAGGGTGTCAGGTGTCAGGGAAGAAAAACAAAAAAAACTGAAACCTGAAACCTCAGTCTTTGTGATTTGGAATTTCTATTCCTCTGGTGCTCCAAAACAGCCTGCCATCTTGACCGGCAATGCCGCCACGTGCAGCTAACCCCATTTGGAGGAGTCACCCATGCAAACGTATGATATCGGTCTGGTTCCTGGACCTGTTTCCGTACCGCCGGAGTTGCGAGCAGCTTACCAGATTAACTATGGCAGTGCGGATTTGGAGGACGAATTTCTTAGATTATATCAAAGATGCGAGACCCATCTGGGGAAGATCCTGGCTACCAGAAACAGGGTAGTGATCAAAACTGGTGAAGGCATGATAGCTCTCTGGAGCGGACTGAAGAGCGTGCTTCGACCTGGAGACAAGGTGCTGGCTGTGGCAAGCGGCGTCTTCGGCTATGGAATAGGCGACATGGCCCAGCAGCTAGGAATGGAAGTTGAAGTAATTGGCTTTGGCTATGACGATGTCCCAGATCTACAGCAAGTGCGTGAAGCGGCCCAGCGATTTCGCCCCCGGCTTGTAACCGCTGTTCACTGTGAGACCCCCAGTGGCACGCTTACCTCACTAGAGGAGCTTGGCGCGATTTGCCGGGAGGTGGACGCACTCTTTTACGTTGATTTCGTTTCCAGCGGCGGCGGTGTAGAGGTGCTGGTGGACGACTGGCATATTGACCTTGGCTTACTTGGTAGCCAAAAGGTTCTGAGTCTACCTCCGGATCTGGCTATGGTTACAGTGAGCGAGCGTGCCTGGGCAGCCGTTGAGGAAGTAGCTTATGTGGGCTATGACTCCCTGGTTCCCTGGAAAACCGTGGTTAAAGATGGGCACTTTCCCTACACGCATAACTGGCACGGTATGGCCGGATTACTCATGGCTACCAGGCTGATTTTAAATGAGGGGTTAGCAGTGGCATTTAGACGTCACGCGGATGTGGCAGCTTATTGTCGGGGTCGGATGCAGGCCATGGGAATTGAGCTCTATCCTGTCAGTGAAGAGATCTGTTCACCCACGGTCACGGCTGCCAAAATCCCGGCAGGTTGGTCCTGGGAAGATCTGGACAGTGCGCTGCGGGAGAGAGGGGTGGTAGTAGGTGGCAGCTACGGCCCGCTTGCAGGCACGGTCTTTAGGATCGGTCACATGGGTAGCCAGGCCAAACGTGATCTGGTGGAACGTGGTATGGATATATTGGAAGAGGTCTTGCAGAGTAAATAAGAAAGCCGGGCGCAAAGGACCCGGCTTTGAGCCAACTGCAGAGGGGGCTTTTGACATCTTTCCTTCATGGGGAAGTCTGCTGGGGTGACTAAAAATTCCAAATCACAAATCATAGTGACTAAGGTTTCAGTGTTCAGGTTTCAGCTTGTATGTCTCTTTTTCCTGACACCCGACACCTGACACCTGAAACCCTGAGATTTGGTGCTTGGAGTTTGGAATTTCTATTCCTCCACCAGTGCTCCAAAACAGATTCAATACATCTACCGCAGCAGCAACCTGCTGCAGCCCTTACCTTTGTGCCAACCGCTGAGTAGGATGGAGCATCTTACGCCACCAGATCTACTATGGCCCATCAGAGTTTTTTTCCTTGCACATGCCGCATGGTTCCTGTGAAAATAGACTGCTCTGATTATTACATTTGAGAGGTAGCAGTTTATGGCGCGGCCAGATGGTAATAACCTGAAACACTATCTCGGATTGATACTGCTCTGTCTCGTGCTCTACCTACCTGGGCTGACGACTTTACCCCCGGTGGATCGAGACGAGGCACGATTCGTTCAGGCTACGCGTCAAATGCTGGAGAGCAAGGACTTCGTACAGATCCGATTTCAAAACAAGCCTCGTAACAAGAAACCGATTGGCATCTATTGGCTCCAGGCGGCAGCGGTAACGATAACTGGGTCCTCCCGGACAAACCAAGTGTGGCCCTATCGCTTACCTTCCCTGCTGGGAGCCTTAGCGGCGGTGTTGCTCACATTTGGTTTTGGCAAGAATCTGTTTGATCAAAAGACGGGACTGTTGGCTGCAATTCTCACGGCGAGTTCTCTTCTCTTGGTGGTGGAAGCGCATCAGGCCACCACAGACGCAGCCCTGCTAGCCACAGTCGTGGCGGCGCAAGGATCGCTGGGAAACCTGTATGTTAGGGCTCGACGTGGCGAGGCTGTTGGCTGGGGGATGCCCATCCTCTTTTGGACTGCTCAAGGCATCGGCATCCTGATCAAAGGACCAATAACGCCCTTGGTCAGCTTGGTTACTATCCTTACTCTCATGGCGGTGGATCGGCAGGTATCGCTCCTCCGCACTTTACGGTTGCATCTAGGGATTCCATTGGTAGCCGTAATAGTCTGTCCGTGGGCAATTGCCATCACCCTGGCCACTGACGGCGCATTTTTTAGTGACGCACTCCGGTCGGATTTGCTGCCAAAGTTAATTTCCGGGCACGAATCACATGGATTTCTACCTGGCTACTATCTGCTGCTGGTTGCTCTGACATTCTGGCCGGGATCGCTATTTCTTGGGCCCGCATTGCGTCAGGCTTGGAAACGACGCTCTGGGATGGGAGAACGCTTTTGTCTGGCGTGGGTAATCCCAGTTTGGTTGGTGTTCGAACTGATTCCGACGAAACTGCCGCATTACATCTTGCCGATATTTCCCGCACTGTCCTTGATCACAGCGCGTCTGCTCCTTACCGGGACAAAAGATGCATGGGACCTGTCGCGTTGGGGGCTTGCTCGAGTTGGCTTTGTCCTTTGGGTATTGGTAAGCGTAGTCCTGGCAGCTGCAATCGTGGCATTCCCGGTTTACATCGACGGCCGATTTGATATGCTCACGCTCTGGCCTGCCTTGGCAACGGTTCTTATGCTCATTTTGACTGCTTGGAACGCTTTTCGTGGCCGTTTGATGGAGGCGGCCATTGCTGCCGTGATCCTGGCGGTTCTCGTCTTAGCACCGACACTGCATGTTATCATGCCGAATGCGGATGGGCTCTGGCTGAGTCGGAGTGTGGCAAGAGCTGTAGAGCGGCATGGCGAGTCAGTCAGTGGTTTGCCACCAGTGGTTGCAGCCGCCGGATACCATGAGCCTAGTCTCGTCTTCCTCTGTGGTACTGATACCAAACTGGTGAATGCGCCTCAGGCAGCGTTACACCTCAGGCAAAATCCGAGCGGCCTAGCCCTTATAAGAGAAAGGAAAGATGATCTATTTCATAAAACACTTTCCGGCTCTAATGGGTCAGTTTTACTCCTGGAGACGATAAAGGGGTTTAATTACACAAAGGGTAAACGGCTGACTTTGAATCTCTACGGTAGGCCAAATAAGTGAAATTTACTCAAAATAGAAAACCTGGTCCTTGGGGTCAGGTCAGAGTTCAATGGGTTTGGCGGTAAAGAACGCGAGCTGTCTTGGGGTACTGGAGGAATAGAAATCCCAAATCACAACGACTGAGGTTTCAGGTTTCCCGCCTTCGCCTCAAGGGCTTCGGCGCGACAAGCAGTGTTCCCCGCTGCCGCTTCGCTTCAGACGGAATCTTCGACAGGTTTCAGCTTCTATGTTTCTTTTTTCTGACACCTGACACCTGACACCTGACACCTGAATCCCCAACATCGACAACACCGACCAAAGAGTACATGAATAACAATACTCAACATCAGACTTCAAGCAAGCGGATTGCAAAAACAATATTAATTTCGCTTCCACTTATAGTGTTATTTTGTGTTGTCGGTTATTTTTTCTTTGACTTGCCCATAGCTAAATATTGCGATTCAGTTTTTTCCAGCAACAAAATCAGGAGAATCCTAAAAGATATCTCCAAACTGGGAATAGCAACATTTTACCTAATTTGTTCAGCTATAATTTTTATGTTTTTTAGATTTATAAGGAAAAGAGAAATATGGTCCAATAGAGCTTTATTTGTGTTCTTATCCATTTCGTTGTCGGGTGTGTTGGTACTTATAACTAAATTCATTTTTGGAAGATACCGACCAAAAATGTTTTTCGAAGAGCAGTTATATGGTTTTGAATTTTTCCAGTTGAAAGGCAAGATAACTTCCTTTCCCTCCGGACATGCCAGCACGATCGTTGCCTTGATGCTAGCGCTATATTTCATCAGTCCCAAATACAGAGTGATTTATTTTATAATTGCTTTTGTAATTGTTATCAGTAGAGTGTTTGTATGCCATCATTACCTAACTGACGTGGTTGTCGGTTCTTATGTCGCCGTAATCACCACCCTGTGTCTTAAACAATTTCTGGACAAGAGTGGGATTGCGATTCAAGAATAGAAGGGCTCTTTGTTCGAATCTGGGTAGTAGAGATGGATATTTCAGTAGTGGTTCCGGTCAAGAACGAAGAGGACAATATCGACCCTTTGGTAGATGAGATCTGTGCTGCTCTAGACGGTCTTATGGAGTACGAGATTGTCTATGTGGATGACGGGAGTTCGGATAAGACCTGGGAGCATCTTGTCTCCCTAGGGCAAAGACTATCTCAGCTCAAGATCATTCGTCTCCGGAAAAGTTGTGGTCAGAGCAATGCCATCCACACAGGAGTCAAGGCGGCGCGTTCTTCTTTGATAGTCACTCTGGATGGTGACGGACAGAACGATCCGGCTGACATCCCAAGGTTAGTGGAGGTTTTCAAGTCACCGAACCGTCCGCCTGACTTGCAGCTTGTTGCCGGCCACCGACGAAAGCGCATGGATAGCTGGGTGAAGCGCGCGTCGGCACGCGTGGCCAACGGGGTCAGAGGTTATCTGCTCAAGGATCGTACCCCGGACACAGGCTGCGGACTCAAGCTATTTCCCCGGGAAATATTTCTGGAGTTACCCTTTTTTGATCATATGCATCGTTTTCTCCCCGCACTTATTCTGCGCAGCGGCGGGGCTGTAGTCTCAGTAGAAGTTAACCATCGACCACGTAAGTACGGCCGGAGTCATTACGGTATTTGGGATCGGCTTTGGGTGGGAGTTGTGGACCTATGCGGGGTCATGTGGCTGCAACGACGGAGCAAGGTCGCGGAGATCGAGGAGGTAATGAACTTTGAAAATTGATACCGCTTGGTTGATCATAGGGTTTGTAGGTCAGGCAGCATTTGGCCTGCGTTTTTTCATTCAATGGCTTCACAGTGAGCGCCATGGGCGCAGTTTGATTCCTATCGCTTTTTGGTATTTTAGTCTGGCCGGCGGAGTCATTTTGTTCAGTTATGCCCTACACAGGCGTGATCCGGTGTTTATCTTGGGACAGTGCACCGGTGTTTTCATCTATAGCCGCAATCTCCATTTGGTCTACAGGGAACGCAGGCAAAAGGCCAATGCTCAGTAAAGAGCATAGGGCATCCTTCGACAAGCTCAGGACAGGTAGGGCATGGAGTATGAAGGTAAATCCGAAATCCGAATATCGAAATCCGAAACAAATTCAAATTTTCAAAATCCGAATGAGCAAAACCTACAGCTACGAGGATCGCGTCTCAATTGTTTGGAGCATTGGAGCATTAGAATTTCGGATTTGTTTCGTGCTTCGTGCTTCGTATTTCGAATTTGATATTCAGCCTCCCCTATGACCTCTGACGTCTGACCTCCGACCTCCGACCTCATTTCCCTTGAACTCCGGGAGTTGCTTACCAGTAGGGATATCTGTAACGGTACGGGCGTCTGTACCACGGATCATAATAAGGGTAATAAGGCCCGATATACTCTCCCTCCTTGGACCAGAGATGAATCTCCATGGCCTCAATAACAGGATATACATAGGTGAGATTTCCTAATTCCCTCTCCTGACTTCCAATAACCTTGCCGCCAACGGTAACCCTTCTCTCTTTGCTATAAACCACCGGATCCAAGAATTCGTTACTCGTAACCATGAAACGTCCTTCAGAGAGGTCCGATGATTTCGGTCTGTTCTGGGAATCCAGTGGTGCTTGCAACACGGTAATCCGAGAGCCATCCGTTTCGTTTGCTGTTTCCAGGATGTACCCCCCAACAATTACAACGCGGCCTTTATAGTCATCTATTTGCTTCAGGAGTGCTTCAAAGGGAACTGCGTCTCCGGCCTCTTCCCGCACCTTTTTGGAAATGGCAGGGGAACAGGCGGTAAATCCACCAAGGAGGAGGAACAACAAGACAGATCCCGCTATTGATATGGAAAGTCGCCCCATCATGTTTGCCCTATCAGAATTGAAGCTCCCTGTCCCGCTTTAGCGGGACTAAAGCGGGACAGGGAATCTTCGAAATGTAAGGGAGAGATCCCATTTTATTGTAATTCGCTCGCCAAACCCGCAGTCCCGCCCGGGCGGGACGGGGATGAGCTCGCTGTAGCATTTTGAATCCTTGTTAAAGGCTCACCCGGCAATTATATGCGACTCCCCATGATCATCTGTCCTAAAAGCTACAAATATATATAGTGGGAGGATCGAGAATCGCAGAGTGTAGATTAAAGTATGTAATCTAAACTTCGGGGGAGCAAAACGGACTCTACCGCTAATAGGCAAAACCAGCGTCCCACCTTTCTTTTGACTTTACAACGCTCAGGCTTTCCCTGCACTGATCATTGCGCCATAGAGAACCCGTAGGCAGCGGTGTCGATAAAACAACCGCCTCCCGATGCGCCCGGATTATCTTTCTCGTAATTTGACACAGTAACGTTTGTTGAATCACTAGACTGCAAGCCGCTGTCATCTTTAACTATCAACTCGAAGACTAGTGGTTGGTCATCACTGTCATCAAAACTTGGAGCCTCAAAGGTCGGACGCTCCTCTGTGGGATCAGAAAAGGTGACCGACCGCCCTGCTACCTGTTTCCACCGATAGGACTCAATGCCGTCATCAGGATCAGATGAATTGGAGCCGTCTAGGGTGACTGTACTTTTCTCTAGCACCGTCTGATCAGCTCCAGCATTTGCTGTGGGAGGATCGTTAAGCCAGATCACGTTTACTATGCTAGTATCTGATGATTGCAAACCGCCGACATCAGCTACCGTTAACTCAAAGGTAAACGAAACACCACCCGGTCCTACATTCGGAGCCAAGAAGGTGGGTTGAACTGCCTCAGGATCAGATAGACTAACTGACGGTCCTACTATCTGTTTCCACCGATAGGACTCAATGCCGTCATCAGGATCAGATGAATTGGAGCCGTCTAGGGTGACTGTAGTTTCCTCGTCCACATTCTGGTCAGGCCCTGCATCTGCAACTGGTGGATCGTTTACAAATGCTACATTGACAATAGTAGTGTCCGTGTCAGAGAAACTGTAGCCATAGCCGACTGTTAGTTGGAAAGTCAGGGATGTCCCCTCTGGTCCAACAATGGGTGCAATGAAGCTTGCTTTTGCCGTATTTGCATCCGTCAGAGTTACACTCGGGTTTCCGCCCGTCTGTTGCCAGGAATAATAAGAAATGAAAAAACTGTACAAGGAGTTGGATCCATCCAAGATTACTGTATCGCCCTCACGCACGGTTTGGTCTGGTCCTGCATCTGCCATTGCTAGAGCTTGCGAGGCTGCAACAGTCTGCAAGAAAAGTACAAAAAACAATGCAACAAAAAAAGAAGTTTTCGCCTGCACAGTGATCCTTACTTTATATCCAGTGTTATGCAGTAGAGTTTAGTAATAAACTTCCAAAAAAGAGCATACTTATACAACTAATTGGAATTGTGTTACTTTATTTGGTAGGTCTGAGCGGTCCTGTGAATATTATAGGCAAGAAATGTGCCTAGTTGTCTATCCGAAAAACCACCATTTTGCGGATCAATCGGCTGACTCAGGCTGGAAAGAGCAAACTGTGGATTACATCCCTTAATTTACACTCTCCTGGGATTTACATTGGCACAAGATATGGAAAGTTTTCAAGGCAGGAGGAGAGATTACATTACGCCGTATTTTTTCAGCTTCTTATGAAGAGTTCGCCGGGTGATGCCGAGCCTTCTGGCAGTTTCGCTCTTGTTGCCGCCTGCCGATTCGAGGGTCTTCAAGATGGTTACCTTTTCCACTTCCTCCAGGGGTAGGTCCGCCAGCAACTCTTCTCTAACCGCCTCCTGCTCCGGGGCGGGAACATCGCTGACCGAGAGGGGGAAATCCATTTCAGAGACATAGTCGCCCCGGCACAGAATTACACCGCGCTCAACAGCGTTCATCAATTCGCGCACGTTTCCCGGCCAGTCGTATCGTACCAACCGATCCATGGCCTGAGGGGTGAAGCCCTTGATGTGTTTGCGGTTTTTTTCAGCAAAAGAATCGAGAAAATGCTGGGCCAAAAGGGGTATGTCCTCGCGTCTTTCCCTCAGGGCAGGCACAGCCAGGGCAACCACGTTCAAGCGGTAGTAGAGATCTTCGCGAAACCGGCCATCCTTAATCTCTGCTTTTAAGTCTCTATTGGTGGCTGCTATTACCCGGACATCAACTCTCAAGACTTCCTCTCCACCAACCCTCTGAATCTCTTTCTCCTGGAGCACCCGTAGCAGCTTGGCTTGCATGGCCACAGACATCTCGCTAATTTCGTCCAGAAAGATGCTGCCACGGTTCGCCAGTCGGAATCTGCCTTCCTTGCGGCGGTCTGCACCCGTAAATGCCCCTTTTTCGTGGCCGAAAAGTTCTGACTCCAACAGGGTCTCAGTAATGGCAGCACAGTTCAGTTGGATGAATGGCTTCTCTCGGCGTGGGCTGTTCAAATGCATTGCGCTGGCAATGAGTTCCTTTCCCGTTCCAGATTCTCCGGTGATGAGTACTGTGGCTTCGGTGGGCGCCACTAAGGCCACGGTCTCCAGTAATTCCACCATAACCCGGCTGTGACCAATTATATCGCCGGTGTTGAAGCCGACCCCAAGTCTCTCTTTGAGGGCACGGTTTTCCTCTTTCAGTCGAGTATGATCCATGGCCCTGCCAATGGCCAGTTCGAGTTCATCGAAGTCCAGTGGTTTGCTTAGATAGTCGTACGCTCCTTTTTTCAAGGCCTCCACAGCCGTCTCCACCGAGGAATAGGCAGTCATGATGATGATGGGGATGGCTGGGTTATAGCTCTTTATCTCAGACAGGGCCTCCAGCCCGGAGACTTCAACCATACGAACGTCCATCAGAATTAGATCGTATGATTTTTCGTGTACCTGTTCGATGGCCCGAGCACCATCGTCCGCTTCCTGCACCACATATCCCCACCCTCCCAGCAAGGTGCGCAGCATGGTTCGATGAGCCCGATCGTCGTCAACCACCAGTATGCTGCCCGGAGAACTAAGCTTAGCCACGATCTTGCTCCTCCTCTGCATCCGGCAGGATTAGAGTTATTGTGGTACCGAGGCCTGGTGTACTTTTCACTTTTACAGTTCCATGGTGAGCGTCAATAATCTTGTGCACGATGGCAAGACCGAGGCCGGTACCGTCTGGTTTGGTGGTAAAATAGGGATCAAAAATGTGCTCCTGATCCGCTGGATCTATGCCACCCCCGTTGTCCGCAACAATGATTGTTGTTAGTTTTCTCGTCTCATCCCTGGAGACCTTAACCTCCAAAATGCCTTGTGCACCCATGGTTTGCATAGAATTGAGGTAAAGGTTAAGCAAGACCTGACTCATTCTATCCGCATCAATAGGGACGTCCGGGAGATTGGAGGGAACCTCAGATTTTATCTCGATCCCCTTTGCCCGGGCATCGCCATCGATGAGCTTGAGAGAGTGTTGGATCAAATCAGCTAGCCGAACCGGCTTTATTTTGAGGGTGCTGGGGCGGGCGAACTCCAGTAGTTGGCCGATGACACGGTCCAGCCGTTCCACCTCCTGGATCATTGTGGTGGCCGTATCTCGATCCTGTGGATTATCCTTGAGTTTGTCCCTGAAATAAGTGGCAAAGCCCTTAACTGAACTCAAAGGGTTTCTAATTTCGTGGGCCACGCCGGCTGCCAGGCTTCCAAGTGAGGCCAATCGTTTCGTTCTCTCCACCTCCTGCTGCAATCGCCGAACCTCCATCAGGTCACGAAAAATAAAAACATAACCCAAAAAAGTGTTGTCTTCGCCGTAAAGACCGGCAGCGCTAACCCTAAGTGGCAGTCCGCTACCTCGCATTGTCTGGCAATCGAGTTCATCTTCGACAATCGTTCCCTTCGTCGCCAGGCGCTCAGTTAGTTGCCATAGCTCTGGAGGCAAAACCCCTGCCGCCTTTTCCCCCAAAACCTTGTGGCTCGAATCTCCAAGAATTGCCTCTGCCGTTTGGTTGAAAGCGGCCACCTTGCCATTTTCGTCTGTGGCCACAAGCCCCATGGGAAGATTCTCCACCACCTGGTCTGTAAAAGCCTGTACTTTGGCCAGGGTGCGGGTTGCCAGTTTGTAGCCCTGGGCCAGGAAAAGGGAGACCATTACCGCAAGACCAATCAGCAGCACCCCAATAGACATGGCCACCGTATGACGCCTGGCCTCAACTCTCGCCGTTTCCATGGCACTCATATCCAGACCAACGAATATGTATAAAGCCGACCCATTTTGATCATTTCGGCCGCTCTCCAAAGACCTGTCAGCCGGATCTCTGCCGGACCCTGGCCCCCGCATCATCATGCCGTGATGACGCATGCGGCCCTGCCACGGCATGCCCTTGATAGGTGTGAAGCGTTTGTACACCTCAAAGGCAAAATTTCCTCTGTTTATCTGGACCTCATGCCATTGCACCGTATCGACTTCCTGTGGAGAAAGCGCGGCATCTTTATATTGTTCGCCAATTTGTTCAGGGTCGCTGTGGGCAACTGCATATCCGCTTCCATCAGTTATTACCAGGTAAAGAATATCGGGCTGCTTGGCAGTTTCTACCAGCAACTGCTGCAGCTGTGTGCCGCCCCAGCCCATACCCATCATTCCGGTTCTGGCCCCAGCCTCAAAGGAGCGGATGAGTGCAGCACCTTTCTCAACCAGAAGTCTGGTCATGTTCTCCCTGTTCTCCTTGATGCTGCTGCTGGCCAGAAAGAAGACTATAGGCGCCAATACGGCCAAGCTGCCCAGAACAGCCCAGGGAGACAAGGAGAGCCAGAGATTTTTTTTGTGTCCGTTAGTCATTGAAGCTGCTCATTAATCTTCATATCGAGGATGTCGAAAAAGGACCGAAATGTCATACCGGACACGACGGAGTCGCGATCCGTGGTTCGACAGGCTCACCACCCTGAGCAAAGTCGAAGGGGTATCCTGAAAACCTTCGTCTGCCCTGGATTCCCCGCCGCAGGCGGGCTTCGCGACTTCCGGAATGACGTAATCAGTGCTCGTGATGAAAGAATTGCCACGTGCACTACCATGCTCGCCAAAGGAATACCCAAAGCAATTTGTGGACCAGGTCCTCTTTTTTCAGCCACTTCCTTTAATGACCCGCTTGACTCGGGCCTTCCCGATAGTTACCTCTCCTGGAGCAAGGAAAAATAGGTGGATACTTTATATCCACCTGAATACCTCTTAGTCGCCAATATGGATAAAAAGTATCCACTTGAATGCTCCAAGTCAAGGTGAACAAACAAGGCGGCATGGATGCTCAGCATGAATTTGCTGTAATATTAACTGGTTAAATTGATAAAGATATTGTGGCACGAACATTGCCATAAAAGGAATCAAAGATAATAAGAAATACAATCGATTTAAGGAGGGAAACAGAAATGAGAAAAGTGTTAACGACTCTAGGAATTTTGGTTTTGGTGGGTTTTTTGGCAGCCCCAGTTTTTGCGCACCGTTGGGGTCGCGGCGGAAATTATGGCGGCCCCGGCTCTGGCGGGAGTGAGAGTGGAGAGTACGGCAACCTGAGCGAGAGCCAGCGGGCAGAGCTGGAAAAACTCGAGCAGAGTTTTTTCAACGACACGGCCAAACTCAGAGATGAGATCTGGAACAAGTCGGAGGAACTCAATACCGCGCTGAATGCAGCCGATCCTGATGCCAAAAAGGTCAGGACTCTGCAGCGTGAAATCAGCGCCCTCAAAGCCAAGATGAGCGAGCAAAGAGTAAACTTTGAGCTGGAAGCTCGCAAAATTGCGCCAAACACACGCTCTGGCCGAGGATACGGCAGGGGATACGCCGGGGGAGGATACGGCTACGGTATGGGGCCTCACCATGGACCACACGGTCATTACGGCCAATATGGAAATTCCGGTCCGCATGGTGGCTACGGTCGTGGCGGCTCCGGCCCCTGCTGGAACTAGAAAGCGGTCCAGCGCCGCAAAAAGAAATACATTCAGACGGTCCCTCTCCTCATCATTTGGGTGAGAGGGATCGTCTTTTTTATACCCGGAGGCCGTATTTTTTGTCCACGAGCTCGATGACCTGAGGGACGGTGTTACCTTCAAGTAATTTTGTCCGGATGAAACTTTTCTCCTCCACCGCTCCCTTGGGCATGTCACATTGGCACTCGGCCAAAGGCAGCTCTCCACAGCCGCCGCAGGCGCACTTGAAGTTCACGGCCACCTGCCGAACTTGGTCCTCTATCGAGTTTGTTGCTGTTGACGTTGCCACCTGGACAGCCGGCGACTGGCCCGTTATCGGTTGGATGGGGATTGGCTGTGATGAGGTCGCCTGGATTGGCGTGATTGTAGTTGTGCTCTGACCTCCGGGAAACATGGTTTTCGCTGTAACACCAGCCAGCAAAACCACGGCAACGATGGCAGTAATCTTCCAGAAGTTTGACTCTTTTTTCTCAACGGGTTGTTGTCTTGGTTGTGGTCCCCGTGCTTTTTTCTTTTTTGCCATTGTCCTTATCTCCATATATCTATAAGTAAATTTCCTGATCCTCATTACCAAGCGCAATTTGCCCTCGGAATTACATGGGATCAACATACAATTGCTTGAATACCACCCTTTGACCCGTTCAGCGGAACATCTTCCACCAGAAGACCGTCTGAAATCCGCAGCATCCGGCGGGTGTAGCTGGCGCACTCCGGGCTGTGGGTTACCATGACGATGGTCATCCCTTCTTCATTGAGATTCTTCAAGAGATCCATCACTTCTCGGGTGGTTTTGGTATCGAGATTTCCCGAAGGTTCATCTGCAAAGAGGATGGGCGGCTCGTTTACAATGGCGCGGGCAATGGCCACGCGCTCTTGCTCACCTCCAGATGTCTGCCCCGGCAACCGGTGAGACTTTCCATTGAGCCCTACCCGTAGCAGGGCATCTTCGGCCAAAGCCCGCTTTTTCTTGCTGCTCATTTTCACCGTGGCCAGGGGAAGCATAACGTTCTCGAGGAGGGTGAGGTAGGGAACGAGATGAAAACTCTGGAAGACAAAGCCCAGAAATTCCCTGCGAAAGTCAGCCCTCTGGTCTTGTCCCAGTTTGTAGACCTCAAGCCCGTCCACCGAGTACTCGCCTGATGTGGGGGTGTTCAGGGCTCCCATCATTGATAAGAGGGTGGATTTTCCCGATCCAGACTCTCCCATCACAACCACAAACTCGCCCATTTTGATACGGAAACTCATGCCTCCTACGGCCATGACGGCGGCATCAGCGGTACCGTACTGCTTGACAAGGTTTTCTGCATGGATGTAACTCATTGTATCTCTCCTACAGTGCCCGCAGGGCATCGGTGGGGTCGATTCGAGCCGCCATAAGTGCGGGGTAGACACTTGAGGCCAGACCCATTAGCAGGGCCGCAGCAAATGCTCCAGCTGCCAGCACCGGATCGAAAATCACCCCTATACTGTTGCTACCGGTAAAGAAGGGGAGGGCTAATTTGGTGGAACCGAAGCCTATCAAGTAGCCTAGAATACCAGCCATGGCGGAAATTATCCCCGCTTCCAGGAGAACAATTCTAATCACGTGGCTCCGCCGAAACCCCATGGCCCGGAAAATACCGATCTCGGAAGTCCGCTCTCTCACGCTTCCCATCATGGTCACCAGCACCACAAGACTGCCTACCAGCACCAACACCGCCGTTACTCCGTAGGAGAATTGTCTGAAATAGTCCAGTGTTTCCATGCGGCTCTGTACCACCTGTTGAATTGCCATAACTTTAGTGTCAGGAAGGGCCCTGGATATCTGACTCACCATGGCCTCAATAGGGCAGGCAGTGCAAAGGGCTGCCACCTCGACCATTGAAACCCGACCTTCTTTGTGTAGAAGCGATTGGGCTGTGTCCAGGCGGGCGAAGACGAGCTGGTCGTCCTGGGATCCAGTGGGCTCCAGGATACCCGACACCTGAAGTTCGCTGCCGTTGACCTTGAAGTGATCTCCGGTTTCCAGCGCCAAAATGCGAGATGCTTCGGCTCCCAGGAGGACACCAAAATCGGTTGGAACCGCGCCCGCTATTTTCCACCAGGGCTTCAAGATCTTTGTGGCCTGAAAGTCGACCCCTGCAAGAAGCACCTTGCGCTCTTTCACTTCGAGGGCACCTAGGACCGTGGGCCCCATTGCGGCTACATTAGCAGCGTTTTTAATGGTTTTGACCCTCCCCAGGTCAGCCTGCCGAATTTCTTGCATTTCGAAGGAAACGCCTCCCAACGAGAGCCCTCCGTACGTCAGAGAGAGATTTTCAGTTTTGGGCAGTATGAGGATGTTAGCCCCGTACTCTTCGAGTTTCTGCTGAATGTCCCGGTTCATCGCTTCGATGAGGCCGAGGAGAGCCACTGCCGTGGAGACTGCTATGAGAAGCCCGGCAAGCACAAAACCGGCTTTAGCTTTTCGGCGCCTGATGTTGCGCAGTGCGATATCCTTTAGCGTCATCGTTAGCTCCTCTTGGTAAAATCAAAGTACTGGACACCCTGAAGTATGTCGGCGGTCTTTATAACAAGTTTGTTGCCCACTACTGTTCTCTCCAGCGGTGCGGGATTGCAGCCACCCTTTATTTCATTTACCTTGACGGAGGCAAATCGCTGGCCGCAATTGCGGCAAACCATGAAGTCTCCCTCCTGGTAGTATCCTTTGCCCTCGCGCCAACAGACGTCGCAGGCGTCGTATGCAGCCCGGACCACCCCGTCAGAGCTCCTGAGGATGAAAAAGCGGACAGTAATGCCATTACCGGCTGGGTATTGGAAGTACTTGGCTTGCCCATCACTGAAGGCTTGTACCGGGAAGGAGACTTCTGTGGCCGTGACTTCAGGTTGAATGGAAGATGTTCGGGCTTGGGGCTTGTTGTCAAAACCGCTCTGAAACAGGTAAAAGGCCAAACCTGCTACTACCACAACCGCGATGACAGCCAAGGTCCGAAGGGGTGACTGGCTCTGCTTTTCAGTATTGAGTACCATTTCTTTTTTTGAGGCGCTTTTTTCCGCTACGTTATTTTTATTTCTCTTTTTCTTACTCATAACAAACTCCGCATAAGAAGGTTCTAAGTCAAAGAAACAGCAACCGCGTGCCGATTTCCATTTTTGCATCGAGGAAATTAGTTGAACCGCCCCGACACCCATGAATCACCACAACGGAAGTGAGGCACCAAAACGGTTCAGCCTTAGCTTCAATTCATGGATTGCATCAGAACCCAGCAAGCTCTGGCGAATGACACACGGGCGAATCGGGTTGATCAGTAAGGATCAAATCAGGAGTGTAAGTGTTTGAAGGTAGAGTGGTACACTGGGACCCCTAATATTGGGACTCATTGAAGCGGCCAGGAGGGAATGGGGTTGGGATGAAAATAAAGAGCTACTTACAGATGCAGCAAGGTTTACCCTGGCTGGATTTACTTCTGCAGCTGGGGCTGCAATAGCGTATTCTATTGACTTAGGAGACGACTCTCGCATGTGAGGGCAGGGGGCGGTTTCGAGGCCGGAACAGCAATCGGAGAGGAGATCAGCAGGGGGTGTGTGGGCCTTGCTATGAAGACCATTGTTCTTGGGTTTTACACAACACTCGGCATTGCAGCTGGGGTTGGCAGGAGCAATTCCTGCGGTAAGCAGGGAAATTGCGATTACCAGTGTTATTATGTTTCCAAATGATTGTCGTAACAAGGGTACTAGTCTCCTCAGATTTTATTGTCTACCATTTTAATCATAAACTAGTTGGGAGTCAACATTTGTGGTGCTTATCGCAAAAAAAACTACCGTACCATACTTACACCACCAAGATTACAAAGCACACAGAGAAGACACCTCTATCTATGAAACACTTTGTGGTCTTTGTGTCCTTTGTGGTAAAAACTTTAGTCGTCAGCCGGACAGCTGGTTGGCTCGCGGCTACCTGTCCGCCACCACGCCCGCCATGCGAGCAAGGCGAGGCGGGCGGGTCGCGAGCGGTTCAGGCTAGGCGGGTGGGAAAGCCGCTCCCACAAGGGGCGATATGCGTATTTACTAGGAGAAGTTAATCATGGATTTTCTAGAGCTGGCCAGACAAAGATACAGCGTACGGTCTTACAAATCAGATCCGGTGGAAAAGGAAAAGCTGAGCCGGATTCTCGATGCTGCCCGGCTGGCCCCAACGGCAGCAAACCGGCAGCCATACCAGTTAATCGTCATTCACACTGCAGACCGTGAAGCAGAGCTACTGAGAATCTATAGTAAATTATGGTTCGTGGAGGCGCCGATTGTCATATGTGCCTGTGGTGTTCCTGCTAAAAACTGGGTCAGGAAAGACGGGAAAAACTACAACGATGTGGATGTTGCCATTGTCATGGATCATCTGATAATGGCCGCCACTGCGTCAAGGCTCGGAACCTGTTGGATCGCGGCCTTTGATCCTGTGGCAGCAAAGGAAGTTTTAGGGTTGCCAGACGGTATTGAGCCGATTGCCTTCACCCCCCTAGGCTACGCAGCAGATCAACCCCCTCGAAAGAAAAGAAAGCCGCTCTCTGAGTTGGTAAGATATGAGAAATGGTAATTCTAGTGAACAGTAAGCAGAGAAAAGCAAGAGATTGGCAAGTCGGACGGTTTTTCGAACCGCTTACAGCTTACCGCTTACCGCTCACCGCATGCGGTTGGTATAACCTGTAGAGATACAAAGTCACAATGATTGGAGAAAATAATGCCTGGTTATGATCTGAAGTCGTTGCTGGAAAAGCTGAGGGATGAAAAACCTCTGGTGCACAACATAACTAATTATGTGGTGATGAATTTTACCGCCAACACACTCCTGGCAATGGGAGCTTCACCAGTTATGGCTCACGCCGCAGATGAGGTGGAAGAGATGGTTTCGCTTGCCAGTGCGTTGGTGATAAACATCGGCACCCTTTCAAAACATTGGATTGAATCAATGCTAAAAGCGGGCCGAAGAGCAAACGAACTCGGCGTGCCGATCATTCTCGATCCGGTGGGTTCTGGGGCGACGTCCCTCCGAACAAATACATTCAGGAAGCTGGTAAAAGAGCTGAGACTATCAGTGGTACGTGGCAACGGCTCAGAGATCCTCTCCATCGCTTCGGATTCCATTAGAACGAAAGGCGTTGAGACTGCCCATGGAGCTGAGCAGGCCCTTGAGACAGCTAGAGAGGTGGCCACAGAGATCGACTCAGTTGCTGCCATCACAGGCCCGGTGGATCTGATCACAGATGGAAAGCGGGTGATTCGCTGCTCTAACGGCCATCCGATGCTCGGTTCTGTGACGGGCACTGGATGCGCGGCTACGGTAACAATCGCAGCTTTTGCCAGCGTAACAAATGACCCGCTTGAAGCCACCTCCGCAGGCCTTGCTTTCTTTGGATTGGCTGGAGAACATGCTGGGACCAAAACAAGTTCTCCGGGCTCCTTCATCGTATCTTTGTTAGATGCTCTTTACGAGATTACTCCTGCAGAGTTTCAGGCCCAGGCTCGCCTGGAAACGATCTAATTTGTGCCCATCCGGAAACCGCGTTTTATGGGTGTTATTCTGAGGAGTCCCGCCGAGGCGGGATAGATTGACTTTTTACGAAGCCGTCGGGGATTGGTCGCGCTAATCGAGATAACTACCTTTCTCGAACTCTGCCTCGAGATAGCCCGAAGATAAGGAGGCGATGAATTCACGGTCTGCTTCGGAAATCTCGAGAAATCGGACACCCATGCCACTGGGGGTAGCGTCTTTGTCTGAACCATAGGGATAGGACCAGGTCACCTCGGAAGGGATATCCAGATAACGACTGTTTGGGAACATGATGAGTACCCTGATCTTCTCCTCAGGAGGAAGCGGCCGCTCACAGAAAATGAAGGCCCCTTCCGGGCTGATATTTCTTGTCTCAGCTATCAGGGCACCACGGTTTGTGAGTATAACGACGGGCCAGCTCGCTTTGCTCCTCGGGTATTTTCGCGCTTCATTCCACTGTGATGTATCCAAAGCTATACCTCCATTGATGCAGCTTTGAAGTCTCACCCTGGTGCCCGAGCAAGTTCAAATAGCTTTAAGTCGTCAGAAAAACTACCATTTTGAGATCTGCAAACTTCTTAGCTGAAGGGAGAAAGTCTCACTGCTCTAGATGGATTTAGCAACTCCTGTGCCAGAATATTTTCCAGCCGGGCTTGCACTCATCTTCCAAGTTTCACTGAAGGCTCAAAAACCTCAGCCATAGCTCTTTGTGCTAGTTTCTTGAGAGTCACTACCTGAGGATTCCATAGGGCTTCTAGACTCGGATAGTGATAAGGGTCCAGTGCTCTACTTAGGTGTTGAGCAAAGTGCTCTATCTCTCTACCTTTTCTTTCCGCATGACATTCTGAATATGCGGTAAGACGTGCAGTGGGATGGAGAGGATCACCTAATTTAATTTTTACCTCAGGTGGTGGAGCAATGAAAATTATCTCTTGCAGTTTGGTCATCCCGAGATCTTGGCAAAATTTTTCAAGATGTTTTGCAGCTTGCCCACTGTAATACCGAACGAGTTCATAATTTGTTTTTTTTCTAAGGAGTTTTCTGGTTGAAACGTAGTTGGGTATTATCTGAGATGTAAGAAAAGAAGTGAAACAAAGGAGTTCAAAAAGAAGTCTTAACTCGACTCCTTCAGTGACCTTGCGGGGTTTCAATGACAATTTTCTGGCTTTTGAACTTTCACAGAATGTAATGTAAAGATCAGAGATTTGTTTGATGATGCCGTTCTGTGCAAGGTTGCGGTCCAGAGAAAAGACGGTAGCTTTCGCCTTTACATCCAATTCTGATTCTGAATACAGAGCCATAAGAGATTTGTTCGAATCAATTATAGTGGAATATTGTTCAGTGGCAATCATCTGACCCAATGGAGTGATGACTGCACCCTACGTTACAAGAGCATGCTGAAGATTGCAAGAAAAAGGGAAGCAAGATTGCGGATTGCGGATTTCGGATTGCGGATTTTAGTTCCCAAATCCCACATCTACAATCTGCGATCATATTTGCGCCACGCCCAAAGGAGGTGACTCCCAGAACTAAACGATGAGGACGCGTATACAATATATATAATATTTACTATACTAGGTGGAAAAAGAGTGGGAGGATGCACGTGGCTAAGACTATTATTATAAAGAATTTTCCGGAAGATTTGCACCGCAAGGCCAAAGCAAAGGCCGCACTGGAAGGAATTACCTTAAAAGCCCTCATCATTAAACTGCTAGAGACGTACCTTAAAGAATTTAGGACCTGAAAATGCTTCAGCGAGCGCAAGCCCCGTAGCTTGTTGGAGCGGAGCGGAAATCCCGTCGCCGGGGCTGCAGGGAACTTCATTGGAGGAGAAATCTGGTCAAAAAGTAAGAAGAGGAGGTCGCAAATCCGTTGAAGTACGAGAAACAGAAGGTCGACTACTCATTATATTTGGTGACGGACAGGGCTTTGTCACTTGGCCGTAGCAACCTCGAGGTTATCGAGGCCGCGGTTAGCGGGGGAGTAACACTCGTGCAACTTCGGGAAAAAGAGGCCAGCACGCAGGAGTTTTACCGAGAGGGAATAAAAATAAAAGATTACCTGGAAGCTGCACATATCCCCCTGATCATAAATGATAGAATCGACATCGCTCTTGCCCTGGACGCTGATGGCGTCCATCTGGGGCAGGAGGATATGCCTGTCGATGTAGCTCGAAAGATACTCGGGCCGCACAAAATCATCGGTGTCTCAGCATTCACCACGGATGAGGCTGTGGCTGCAGAGTCAATGGGGGCAGACTATCTGGGACTGTCACCGATCTTCTTTACTACGACCAAACCCGAATTGGTAGCGGAGATAGGGATGGAAGGAATATCGTCCTTGAAGCGGGCGGTGAAGATTCCTATTGTGGGGATTGGTTCCATGAATCAATCGAACGCATACGAGGCGGTCAAGATGGGGCTGGACGGTGTTGCGGTGGTTTCTGCTATATGTTCCCAGGAGGATCCGAAGGCAGCAGCCCAAGCGCTCAAGGAGGAGGTCCTAAGGGCTAAGAAGGAGATACGATAGAGGCGCGAGGCGGTATTTTATTATCGGATGTGATGTTAGCGCTCAAATTCGAAATCCGAATATCGAAATCCGAAACAATTTTCCAATTCTCAAAATTGGTCCTCCGGACTCCCCACCCTTTGGGCGGGGCCCCGGTTTCAAATTACCAAAACGTACAATTCCTTTTTATAATTCTAAATGTTTTGAACATTGGAGAATTAGGATTTTGAATTTGTTTCGTGCTTCGTGCTTCGGATTTCGTATTTTCAGAGGTCATGCGGAGAAGTGCGTAGCCAAAATTAACTCGGGGGTGTTGCAGTGAAACTCAAGGACATCGGTGAGTTCGGTTTTATCAAGCGGATCGAAGGCGGTTGTCTCATCAGAGACGAAAACGTCATCAGTGGTATAGGGGATGATTGCTGTGTATTCAAGACCTCCGCCGAGGTGGCTACCCTACTGACAACCGACATGCTGGTTGAACAGATTCATTTTCTCCTGGAGGCAATACCCCCGTATCAGCTGGGTAGAAAATCAATGGCAGTCAACATGTCCGACATTGCCGCAATGGGGGGCACCCCGAAAGAGGCGGCGATATCCGTTGCTATCCCTGACACGGTTGATTTGGAGTTCTTGGACGCTCTTTACGATGGCATGAAATCAATGGCAAAGGAATTTGAGGTAAATCTTCTCGGAGGTGACACCGCTTCATCGCCGGACCTCTTGATTATCAACATCGCACTGGTGGGTGAAGCTCGGGAGGAGGAGGTCCTTTACAGATCCGGCGCCAAGGTGGGCGATGTGGTCTTTCTAACGGGGCCGGTGGGATCTGCCGCCGCAGGCCTCGATATCATACTGAAAGGAAGAGGGTCCGATGAGTGGGAGGAACTGATTGAGGCCCAACATAATCCTTATCCCCAGCTAAAGGCAGGGCGGACCATTGCCAGCATGAGGGTGGCAAACTCGCTGATTGATGTCTCCGACGGTGTTGCTGCGGACTTGGGTCACATCTGTACAGAATCAAAATTGGGGGCAATCATAGAAGAGAAAATGATCCCTACGACAGAACAATTTAGAGCATATTGCGAGAAGTTCCAAGAGGACTCACGACATCTTTCACTCCATGTGGGAGAGGATTACGTCCTTCTGGGGACTGTGCCTGTAAAGTCGGCTGCCAGGCTTCAGGAAGCCCTGGAATCCAACGGCTGCCAATTTCACTCCATAGGGAGCACTGTGGCTGAGTCGGGTCTGAGACTCGAAGGTCGTGATGGCTCTGTAGAGGTGATCGGAGCAAGCGGCTGGGATCATTTCAGATAGTCTGATATCCATCTCCAGTTTCATCCTGGCGATACTCGTTAGTCTCAAAACCAATCCAAGCGGCGGATTCCGGCATGACGGAATCGGTAAATCCCTCCAAGATCTTAGATTTTGTTTTGGCGATCTCAATTGGCATAGATCATGCTAAATAACCCCCCATACGTTTCATCAGAATCTCACCAGGAAGATAGATAAGAGATCCGGACTTAGAAAAGAGAAAGCCATGAGGAAAGGTTTGCTTGTATTCCTGTTTTGTCTATTCCTTCAGTGGAACCTAGCGCCTCCTGTTTGTGCCGCTGGGCGACTGAGAGTGGGAGTACATGATAATCAGCCGCTGGCATTTGTTGATGCCGATGGTCAGGCAAAAGGCTTCCTCATAGATATCCTTGAATACATTGGCGCCAAAGAGGGATGGCGCCTTGACTATATCCCAGGCTCGTTGACGGAATGTCTTGAGAGACTGAGAAGGGGAGAGATAGATCTTGCTGTTGGCATTGAATACTCTAGAGAAAGAAACGAAGTCTACGATTTTACCTACGAAGATATATTCTCTGACTGGGGTGTAGTCTACACTCAAGAAGATTCGGATATAAATCAAATTGTTAATTTAGATAACAAGAAAATAGCCGTCGTTCACGGTGATATTCATTATCACAACTTAAGAAACCTTGCTGAACGACTTAAATTAAAATGTAGGTTTGTAGAAGCCTATGAATACGATGCTGTTTTAGAACTCATTGCACTGAAGAAAGTAGACGCAGGTGTTGTCAATCGATTGCATGGTCTTGCATTTGAAACGAACTATAGGATTAGTAGAAGCCCTATCATCTTTAGCCACACAGAAGTCTACTTTGCGGTGCCAAAAAAACAACATCGCAAGCTCATTCGAGCGATTGACAAACATTTGGCACCCC